>ERZ724508.850-NODE-850-length-20102-cov-5.514391_pt1 | contig 20102 bp, 30 predicted proteins | sample MGYA00376041_ERZ724508 | MGnify/ENA primary metagenome ERZ724508 (study PRJEB28724, sample SAMN07190887) | wastewater metagenome | isolation source: effluent of sewage treatment plant in Hong Hong | place: USA: Christiansburg, Virginia | collected 2016-03-01 ...
AGTTTAATTGATACACTTCGAAGCCTTCTTCAGTCGCCACAATGAACTCTTGCTTATTATCGTCCCAAGCTGTCAACATGAGGTACCTTCCTTGCTTGCGATCAACTGGCTTCTCAAAACCAGCCTCCAAACTCCACAAGGTCAGTGAACTCCTATTCTGGGCAACCAAAAGGTGGTCACCGCTGGAAGTCCATTGGACGCTGGCTTGGTGTACCCCTCTCCTTGGCCTAAAAGTAGTAGCCAGCTCATGCTTATGGCCTGATATCCTTTCAAATACGTAGACCTGGTCGTTGAGCTTGGAAACCGCGATTTTGTGCCCTTTCTGAGAAATATCCAATCCAGTGCAGGTGGCAAATTTCTGCGCTCCTTCCAATTTCAAGAGTTAAGCCTGCTGGTAGATTCCTTGAGAGTCTGATTTGTAAACCTTGACAAAGTTTTCATAACCACAAGTAACAATGAAGTCACTTGCAGCCGCAACTTTTAGGATGGTCTTGTGGTCAGTTGAGATGACTTGAGCTTAAACAAACTTATCATTCCGGCCTCTGGTGAAGATTTTGACTGTCCCGTCGTAGAATCCCACTAAAATTCTATTACCGTTCGATAAAGCTAAAACAGTCGGAAACGAGTCATCGGTCGACTCGAAGTATCCCTGATCTCCCTTCGTAGGTCCGTCCGATAGATGCCTCTCTGACATAAAGATTTCTCCTCCACGGTCAGCAACTATTCCAACCATACCAAGGCTTGAACTGATTGCAACGTTCCATTCTTTATGCTCCAGTTGAGCGTTGCCCCTTAGTTCGAAGATTCCTTCTGAACTCCGTTGGTATTAGCTGATGTCGTCCTTGGAAGAGACCAAAAGTCGTGAGCCGTTTTCGTTTAAGCTAAGAGAATTGGGAGATGGCTGCAACCCCACTGTCTGTTGCAAACTTAGGAAGACGTGTTGAGCGGGCACAACCACAAGCAAGCAAGCCACCAGCGAAATCAAAACCATATAAAATAATGACTATTATCTCTAGTACTGAGCTGCAGATCCGAAAAGCCTTGAATCTCATAAATATCGGTAGCCCCTGTTGTCTTTGTCATGAAAATATTCAAAGGAGAGCAGGTGAACAAACATTTTCGATTCGAGGCTTTTGAATATCCAAAATGGAGTGCCGAAGCCGAGCATGACAGAACATCCTTATCTTCGTTACTTCTCTTTCAAAAGACTAAACCTAATAGTGGGGGATGCTCGAGATGGAGGCAGCTGGATTGTGTCTTCCTTACTCTTCGATCTCTTTCCACAGAAAACTTTTCATTTGTGTGTGTCATTGTATTTGAATCTTCGGCCGAAGGAGCAGAGTTTTTCAGTGCAAAGATGGTTGCCTGCATTCCGTACCCTTCATAGGCCCTCTTCGTTGCTGGTTGTAAGGCACTGACTCGTAATCAACGACGTCGCCGTTAGCTTAGATATTCCTTGCTCAAACTTTGCTCAGAAGCCTGAACATAAATTCTTCTCGAGGGATTGAGTCGTAATAATGATTTGAGGTTCCTCTGAAGGTTCAACTGAGCTTTTTTTTTTCACTTTCCTCACAAGCCAGTACCCAACCCCGAACGTTTCTGAAGAAAAGATGTTGAGTTGATTATAACTGAGCGTACGGAGACCCAAGAGAGTTGAGCCAGTTCCAAAAATGTTTCAGCAGCTTCAGTGGTTTATTCCTTTGGATCGTTGGAATAGTTATTATTGTATTACTCCGCCATTTCTATTCATTCCCTTTCATATTTATCGCTGCTTTTATCCTGGGAAAGGGTTAGTGGCTGCAGGCAAACAAAGAGGAATCAACGAAAAGTAAAACCATAGAAAATTCCTTAGGTCAGTGGGGGAGTGAAGACCTGACAAGTCCTCTGTCTCTTTCAGAGGCTTGGATTGTACTTTGGGGCATCTTCCTCATCGAAGTAGTTCTTTGCTATGACTTGGATGTCATGAATGCACAGCATCGTGTTCTTCAATCAACAAAATGAATAGAAATGTTATCAATCGATAGAAGGACTCGAGATGAGTGGTTGGAGTGCTATACACGGGATAGAGCAACGGTAGCGAACTAAAAAGCCGATGTTCAAGGTTGAACCCAATCACTGAAATTGAAGGGTTCTGCAAGACAAAGGTATTCAAGCAAATCGCTTGTCTACAAGGTAGCCTTCAGAGTCCACCAGACAATGGTACTTTGCACAGCCAGAAGGCAGACATAGAAGATTGTTCCGGCAGGTTGATTCAATATCTTGATGATCGAAAATTCTGAGCGAATCAGGAGGCTTGGAGGGAAGATTAATGAGATCCAGAAGAGTTCTCAGAAACAGCTCGAGGAAAGCATTCACAGAATATCCCAGAACAAAAGGTCTCAAAGCGTAGCGCTTTATCCAAGAAGCTGTAAATCTGTTCTCTCCATCTCGTTTCAGAAATCCATACTCCAGTCTTGCTTATCATAATTTCTGTGATCGGGGTCCTTCACTAATCCGGTTCATCGTTTCCCCAGTGATGTTTCAAGTGGCATGCGAATTCTGTAACTCCCATTTTTCAAATCGTATAATTTGAAATACAGTGCTGATGTTTGCTTTCCTGCAGAAGAAGATTGCTATACCAGCACAGTCTCAGGTCACTGCGTGCAACTGGGGCAAGGAGGATGGCTGGCTGGCTATCGGTGGCAGCATGGGGCTGCTCAAAGTCATCAAACTAGACGATGGAAAACCCAAGGGCGAACAGGCAGGTCAGCTTTCCGAAAACGCCACTCTTGAAAGCCACTCTGGTAAGCTCCAGCAGCTAATGTAGGCAATGTTGGCATCATCTGCTGGAACGAGAAGTACCGCAAGCTCACGACTGGCGATTCCAATGGTCTCATCATTGTTTACATGAGACACAAAGGAGAGTGGTTTGAGGAGATGGTCAACAACCGAAAGATATCAACAGTCAGGGATATGCGTTGGAGCCCCGATGGTACTAAAGTAGGCATTATCTACGAGGATGGTCATGTGATCGTAGGCGGGGTTGAAGGTAGCCGTAAGTGGGGTAGAGATTTCAAGCACCGACTTTGCCTATTGGAGTGGTCACCTGATTCTCAATTGGTATTGTTCGGAACCCTCGACGGTGAGGTCTTTGTCTACGATGAAAATGGAGATCCACTGAGTCAAGTAAAGATGGTGGGGCTGCAAAAGATTGTCGAGCCGGCTAACTTCCTTACTCCTAAGATCCCGCTGGCATCCATTTAGTGGTATGAACAAGCAAAGATGTACACCGATGACGCTCCAGTAGGCTTGTGCATTGCCTATCAATGCGGTCGCATCATCCTGATGAGAAATGATAAGGATGATGACCCAATAGCAGTGGATACCTCTATGCAACTCTCCAAGATCAAGTGGAATCCAACAGGAACATTATTGGCTGCGGCTGGAAGCTCCGTGGAGTTCGACGAGAAGAAAGGAATCGTGAAGTTCTTCGATAACAAGGGAAATCATCTGCGGAACCTCAAGATCCCGAACTGCGACAACGTTGTGGACATTTCGTGGGAAGGCAGCGGCCTTCGCTTGTCAATTGGTGCTGGCTCGAACATTTACTGCGCGTCAATCAAGCCCAACTATAAATGGTGCTATCTTAGCAACGGTACTATTGTGTTTGGCTATCAGAAGTCTGATCGAGTGGATTTCTGTCTGGTGTTTTGGGACACAAAAAGTGACCGAAAGATTTTCAAATACGTCAAGGACCTCTCCGAAATTAAGGGGGAAGGAGAGTATTGTGCTGTCTTTTCCAAGGTCGACGATGACGCAACGGTGCAAATTGACCTGTGCAACTCTCTGGGTACCACACTCTAAACCAAATTTGCCAGTTTGGACGTGATTGGTTACAACATGTCCAAGACTCACATTATTGTGATCAGTGAGAGCTACGTTTATCTTTGGCACTATCGTAGTCAGACCTCCCGCTTGACGATGTTCGAAGCTAGCTCGCAAGTATCGCTGAGGAAGATTGGCCGAGAGATCTGCTGGTTCATCGATGACAAACCCGATCTGAACAACATCTACGACAAGGAACAGTTCGACAATACGAGAGAATGCGAGGACATCATATGTTGTGTTGCTGCCAACGACAACGTGTTGATAGTCGGAAGGGAATCAGGAGTGCTACAACGATTTACCCTTCCCCATATAAGCGAGGAAACCAAACTGTTCTGGAAGCCTTTGCCTGCGATGATCGGCATCAATTGCGATTCTAGTCGACTTGCCCTTGTGGATATTAGTGGCACTCTAAATATCTTGGAGATTAACTCCCAAGGAGGAAATGTTCTCGAGTTCGAGAAGAAAGATTGCTGGTCGTTGAAGTGGTCAGAGGATCATCCAATGCAGCTCGTGTTCATGGAAAAGAGTAAACTGACAATTCTGCAGAACCTCACGGTGGATCCACAGGTGCCGACTGACGGTTACATCTGCTCGTTCAGGGACCTGAAAGTGGTGTACTGTTACCTCGACGACATGATTAAAGCACCCGACGAAAATTTGCAATATAGCGACCTGTTCGTCGATCAATAATCGTCCTTGCTGAGCACCTTCCTTGAGACCTACCGCAAGGAAGGAATCTTGAAGGCTGTGAAGTTTGCTGAAGATAATACCCATAACAGCCTGTGGAAGATACTTGCTGAAAAAGCTTTGGAAGAGCTTGACTACAAGACCGCTGAGAAAGCATTGCTGAAAATTGATGACTACAAAGCTCTGAAGCTTATCAAGAGAATCGAATCCCTTGACGACAAGGACAAGCAAAAGGCAGAAGTTCTAGCTTACTATGGCCGCTACGATGACGCTGAGGCTATTTATAAGAAGATCGACCGAAAGGATCTTGCGGTGCAGATGCGAGTCAAGATCGGTGATTGGTTCCGGGTACTGCAGATGATTCGGGAGGGCTCTGGTTATGATGAAACTCTGCTCAAGATTACTGACGAGCTGGGAAACTTCTACGCTGAAAAGTTCAAGTGGGACCGAGCAGCTGAATTCTACCTCCTCAGCAAAAACTACAAGGGCCTCATCGAAGCTTTCACCCGAATGGAGGACTATGAGAACCTTTCGCAGGTGATCACTGAGATTCCAGAGAACGACCCTCTGCTGGTTGACCTTGCTGAACGTTTCCAGATGGTGGGTATGGCGGAGTACGCAGTGAAATGCTACGAGCGTGCAGGACAGATCAAGTCAGCTGTGGATTGCTGTGTGCTGCTGAACCATTGGAATATCGCCGTCGAACTGGCTGAGAAGCATGGATTCACGCAAATCTAAACGCTTTTGCAGCAGTATGCCCAAGACTTGCTATCGAAGAACCGTAGACTTGAGGCTGCTGAGCTCTACAGAAAGGCCAATCGAAATACCGAAGCTGCGAAGCTGCTTTCCCAAATCGCTAACGACCTCATTGATCGTGAGAGCAAGCCAATTTACATCAAAAAGCTCTATGTGATGGCAGCGCTGGAGGTTGATCTGTATAAGAAAAGGTTGATCGATGCTTCGATGACTGGCCAAGGGGGTAACACCACCAAGGTATGCAACCACCATAACTTAGACCCTGGACTCTCTGATCACCAGCGACATTAACACCAGCAGTGATAAGATCCTGAACAACCCTTGGCGGGGCGCTGAGGCTTGGCACTTCTTCATTCTCTGCCAGAAGCAGCTCTATGCTGGCCAGTTCCGCGCAGCTTTGAAGACAGCTCTCAGATTAACTGAATACGAGTTGGAAATTGAAGCCAAGAAAATCTATTCTTTGGTCGCACTGGCAGCCTACTACAATAAGGTAAAGATACTGGTAATGAAGAGCTACAAGGAGTGCTCAAGAGCATTCGTAAAGCTAGAGGGAATGGGAAATCCAGATGACCGTGAACGCTTCCAGTAAGTTGCTGTCAGCATCTTCACAAGACACTCTCCGAAGGAATCGCAAGCCGAGAAGTTCGGTTGTCCCGGAAAGGGATGCAAGAACCAGGTGACTGAATACGAGACGAGCTGCCGAGCCTGCGGCTCTAACTTCCAAGCTTGCGTACTCACAGGGCGGGCAATTCTCAGCAAAGAATATTACACCTGCAAAGCCTGCCGTCACAAGATGGTAGAAACGGAAATCGAAAAGGTCGAGTTGAAATACTGCGCATTATGCCATACTCCCATCGATTACAAGAAGCTTGGAATGCGTAATGATGATTGACCGATTGGATTAAGCGAGTCGAATATTGTCGAAGATAATGAGAAAGGTTTGGAGCAGTCCTTCAAAGGAGGAGCAACGTCCGCAAGTGTAGACAGGAGCCATCATTGTTCTGATCGCGGGATCCACCCGTTTGAATGCTACAAAGAAACCATAACTCCGAGGTTTGAGGGCCGTTAAGCTTGATGAATTTCGAGTTAAAAAGAGCGGGTTAGAGAGCCCCCCCATTAAAAGCCCTTTCAACTTCACTATCAAACAGTAAATTAAACCTATGTCAATCGTGCAGGCCATTAGCGATGCTATCAAGGAACGAGGCAAACCCCAGCAGATCACAGAATTGCTACTGACTGACATCGAGATCGTAAGGTTCACTCCTGAGGTTGCCGCCCTGATGGACAAGTGCAAGAAGATCGAGGTACTGGAGCTCAGCTCCTGCCGACTCGAGTCTCTAGAAGGGCTGCCTATCTTCCCGAAGCTCAAAATCGTCGACCTGTCCGATAACAAGTAAGAGTGTTAGTTCATGCAGGCTCACCGACAAGGACATGGAGACACTCGCTAAGATCAAGACTCTCAGCCAGGTGTTTCTGGAGAAGAACAATGTCGAGAAGGTCGAAAGCCTCGACGCCTTGAAGGAACTCAAAGAGCTAGAGAGACTGGAGTTGGGTGATAACCCCATCACCGAAGAAGCTGACTATCGCCAAAGGGTACTGGATGGGTACAGCATCAAGTTAGTATAGGTTCCCGCAACTGCAGGTGCTCGACGAGAAAGACCGTGACGGCAACGACTTGCCACCGGAGGAACAGGATGAATAGGAGGAGGAAGAGGGTTCGGAGTACGACGAAGAGAGCGATGACGACGAGGACTCAGCCTACAGTGACGAGTACGAGTCTGAGGACGAGAAGCCCAACAAAAAGCGCAAGACCAAGTGACCGCTTGAGTTACCTATGGATTATAATATCCCACAGTCAAGAGTTCTTTTGGAAGGTGCTCAGCGAAAATCGTCGATCGCCCACCATCAGGAGGGGTTTGGACGGCTACGCCACAAGGTCGGGGTTTCTCGAGGTCGCAGCCGATAATAATTTTTTTCCATGGCCGAGATTGCCGCCGATAGGCCTTACCGATATCCACAAAATTTTTACTTGGTGGCCAAGCTGCTCCAGTGATGCCGATGGAGTGTCCCGAGGTGTTTCCGCCCTGCGGGGATTAAAAATAAAAAATAGTGGCTGGAAGGTGAGTCTGCTTGTTGGGCCTTTTGAAGGCGCCAACCAGTGGCACCAACGGCCACCACCCAAAAAATATTTCTGCAGCTGCGCAGTAAATATATAACAGACCGGTTGACCCTCGAAAGTCATCAAAGAATGGCCAGTCCAGCCACATTCAAAATTAACTTACCAAGCATTCCCGGCAAAGCCATTCGACTACGCGTGCAGGACGTCGCTCAGAAAGGCTTCCTTGGAAGAGAGCACCGCTTTCACTCCGATAAGTCCAAGCTCACTAGCGAATTTACAGAAACTTTCGATAATCTGCATCGAGCACAGACTCCTCCGGAGCCCGAAGAATACGAGAAACAGAGCAGATCAACCGTAGCAAGCTATCACACGGAATCTCCTCCCGTACGATACGTCATGCCTGAATACAAGAATGTGCTGATGGAGGTGCTCAAAAGAGAATAGGTTGAGATGATCCGAGCACAGAACGGCTTCGACGATAGAATGAAAGGATCAAGCAGAGCAATATCGCAGATGGTACAACCCTTGCACCCCCAACAGCCCTACATCTCTGTCGAAGAGAGATTATGGCAGTACCGATACAAGTAGAAGCAGCGCAGGGAGTTCGTGCAGGACTATTACAACATTGGCAAGAAGTTAGAAGATTAGCAACGATAGAGAATCAAAAAGTTACGGATGCAACCCTCGGCAGTGTTCCTAAACGAATCTCGTGACAGAATCCGCCAGCGTAAGGAGCTGTGTGATGAGTCTTTAGGCCCTGGTTACTATCCTATGGCGCTCGAGAAAGATGAGGAAGAGGAACTGCGAAAATAAGAGATTAAGAGGCTGTCCTTGGTGAGGCCGAAGCAACCTGTCAAACCTTCGATGATGGATGAAAGCTACAACCTCAAAAAGCAAACTGCAAAGATCTTTGTTAAGCATCAAATCGAGTTAAACAAGCTGCACAGTGAATAATAGCAAGCAGAGGAACCACGCAAGCCACAACGAAGACCAAACGAAGATCACATGTTCGTGAAGGACGATCGCGATAGGTTTGGAGACCAAATCTTTCCAATAGTACTCAAGCTTAACGTTCCTGGACCTGGCGCCTATGAGGTCGCCGAGACAATCGAGGACAAGGCCAAGAAGATAAGCACTCTCGAGGAACAACGCAGTCTACTCAAAGAATGGTTCAACCAGTGACCGACCTGCAGCGGCAGCACCGCACGACTCTGACCAGCCTGGTTTATTAATTTTATTCAATGCAAGGGGAGGCACCCAGCATCAACCGGCTGGCCAACATCAACGATCTTCGTTCGATGGCTAAGCACTTGAATCTGCGATTGGTACGGCCTACAATCTACCCAGCCGGCAATTATGAGCAGCAAGCAGTTTCAAACTGATGGGAAGCTGAATCCAAATGAACCGTTCGTAGCACTCACCAAACAGTAAGCGCAAGGATGATTCAGAGACGAACAGCTCACCGATCATGAGTACGAGTAGCCTCGGCCTACAACTCAACAGCAGTACAATGATCTCTGGAGATCGGCAGCAGCGATCAGCAATACCGACCTTCCAGAAGAAAGCCAGGCAATAATGAAGCTCGCCCAACCAATACTAACTCTCCTTGAGTAGGAGTACACCACGAGCAAGGCAGAACAGCAACGCCTGGAGCACTCCCTGCAGGAACTGTACCTCTCCAACCACGAGCTGTACGAACAGTTGAAGGTGCTACGCAGTTCGCAGTTCACCATCGATGCTAAGCGCAAGATTATGCTGAAGGAGCTCAAATAGCGGCATAAAAATTTGCTATCGTCGGAACTGTACAACCTCCTGCCTGACCAGAAGGAGTACAAGGAGCTGCTCAGTCAAATCGATGTGTTGAAGCAACGCATAACCTCATTGAATAGCAGCACCAATGAGACTTCGCAGCAGCTTCATAACACCAAGAAGCAAGCCAAGCGGAGTTATATTGGCTTAGTCAGATATCTCAGAGAAGCACTCAAGCACGGGCTTGACTATCGCCAACATGGGCTTGCATGGATTATCAGCAAGCTGCACGATTTGGGTGTAGAAGCCACGAGCAAGGATCTACCGAGTTGCCTCGACGAACAGTCAAAAAAGTATCTCTTAGCGAAGAATAAGAAGTAACCTTCGGGCGGAACCGCCAGTCTCCTCCATCTTGCTAGCGAACGATCAATCGAAGGATTTGAAAGCCGGAGGCCAGCCATCCGCGACAAGCCGTCTACCCTGCCAATGATAACACCGGGTAACTTTAACAGCCAACGGACTAACACGACAACAAAGTCTCTGAGCTTTATTGGTGTGGGTGACACTGAGAGCATGGAGTAACGCAGGATGCGGCGAGTGTATTTTAACACCAAGCGCTGCATCGACGAGATAATAAAAGACCGGTAGACCAGTCTAAACGCCAAGGTGCACCAATACAGTGCAAGCCGCTCCATCGAGAAGCTGGATAGCTCCAGCGATAGGAACTTTAGCTAGTATCAGCGCATAGTTGCCAACTATCCCCGCTCCACCTACCAGCTGGCACTCAAAATGCTATTCGGCTGGGACCGGTCGTTCCTGAGATGACTTTTTCGTGATAGTGCTTACGTAGTTGGTGACTTCGATGTAAATACCAGCAAATTCCACAACAAATGTCATCGTCCAACGGGCTTACGTTGGTAGCGCTGCTCAACGCCATGATCGGCAGCAGTATTCTCGTGTTGCCACTGCTCATGCTCAAGACTGGCGTAATCACAACTGCCGTGTTGGTGCTGGTGTCAGGGGTGTTCAGTTGGTACAGCTGCGAACTTACAATGCAGCACATACATCCTCATGAAAACACCTTCAGCTAGGCCATCGATCGGCACTTCAAAAGAAGGGTGTTCCCTCTGTACGATCTGTTTTCGTTCATTGGAGATGAGCTCATCCTTTACGTCTACTTCAGCATCATCGTCAAACAGTGGGAAGGGCTCTTTTTTAGGCAGGAGTGGTTGCTGCCTTGGCTACCTTACATCTCAGCGCTGAGCCTGATGCTTATAAGTATTCTTTTGCAGAAGCTACAACTGGGAATTGAGCTCATGGGGTACGGCATTATCAGCATCATCTGCTACGTTCTATTCGTCGTGTGGATGTTCGTTACGAGGCCGATGCCTGAAGACTCTAAACCAGTGCCACTTTACACCAACAGTTTTGTCGAAATGGCTAGTACGTTGGCCTTAGCAATTGGCATACAAACAGTATTTGTGCCCTTAGTTCGAGCCAACCGTGACCAATCCAAGGGTCAGTTTATCCTCCTGCTGTCGTTTCTCATTGGGTGCAGCACTTATGCCTATGTGTCCATCTTTGGAGGAATCGGAATCAAGGATCGAGTTCCAGCATACCCTCGACCACAGACAGTGATGGAATACTTCTATGCCGACCAATGGCAGCCATTCGTGCTTGAGCTCATATACCTGAGCCACCTGTATACTGTGTGGCCTGAACGCTCCAAGATCAATAAGTTCAATTGTGAAATAACTGCAGAACACGGTTGCTGAGAATGTTTGACGCTGACCAAGGCGACCGAAACACCAACACTTACCTGATAGTAAGTCCGATTGTAGCCTGCGTGTTGTACCTATTTCACGTTCCCCTCGCATCCTTCTTGGAGATTAACGGTGGCGTTTGCCAGTTCTTCATCATTTATGCCATCCCAATCTGGCTGCACGTCCGGTGTAGCTACATGCATAATGACGGTGAGACGATCTCCCGACCGCCGACTCAGCTATCTTAACAGTACCAACCCCCACCTACTGTAGTTAACACGCAATATAGTAGGACCACGAAACCTCGCCGAGTCAGCAGTGTCAGTAATCACGAGTGAGTAGAACGACTCTGTCTTCCGTTCTTGAGCTGCTTCTGCTAACGACTATGATGGTGTTCGGTCTGGCAATCATGGTATACACACTGCACGAACACCTCATAAAGAAACTCTATTGATTTGTATCATATGAAGCACCCAGTATAATATCATTGCTTTCTCAGCTCGAGTTTGGTCTTCTGCTTGCCGCTAGCTTCGAAGTTTGTCGGCTCCAGCCATCTGCGATACTCCTTCTTGATGGCTTCTTCCCACTCCGGGTGGATCATATAGAAGAAGTTGTAGTGGTGGCCACCATCGGGTTGCACGCCATCATAGTAGAAGCCAAACCGTTCTGCAGCCCGGAACGAATTCTAATTGTTCAAGTCGCATCGCCATTGCAATTGATCGCAGTTAAGTCGTTCAAAACAATGCTTGGCCACGAGGAAGAATGCCTATGTTGCCATTGTTGTCTTTTGCAGCTTTGGTGAAAACATAACATTCACAATTTCTATCGATCCGTCATTCTCGAGCTGTCGATCATCTATGCCGAGGAAGCCAAGAGGCTAACCGCTCAGGGCATTGCAGACGGCATAGTTCTGGATCCTCCGAAGCTTTTGGTGTTCAAGCCCTTTGACATAATCCTCGAACAGCACAAATGAAACGTAGGGACGGCTGTAGAAGTAGTCCCACAGTTGAGGATGGTTGAGGTTCTTGTACAGTTCATAACCGTGCCGAGTGGTGCTGATAGGCTCCAGCGTAACATACTCGCCGTAGAGGTAGTTGATATTGTCTTTGACCATGGAAGTTTGCTTTGACAATTATACTTAGAGGACCGAGGGAACTATAATTCCAATCTAACTGATGAAATCTGACTGGGAGGGTCATTTGATGGTGGACGGTTCGTTGGAGGGAACAAGACCTTTGGTAGACTCTTGGGTGGAATGGCAACGTCATTGCCTGGTAGTACAGTTTCATTCGAAATGAGATTTCATAGAGTAAAATTAATGTATAGTTGGAAAGGTTAGTCAGTCATCATCGTATATTTAGTTTCGCTTGAGCTGCTTTATGCATTCTTCCTCGGTATCCGAGTCGATTACGGGAACTACTAAGGCGAAATCGTTGTTGTTATCGCCGGGCTGTTCTAACACTGTCAGATTCTAGGCCTGAGAACCCCTTTGAACTGAATGTATCGGGCAGCTGTCCTCCTTCTCATCGTAGCGGTTTCTATCTAAATCGTAACTACCTCGTTTCGTGCTTCCTGACTTGGATGTGCCTACCCTCTTCATTAGTTCAGGCCGTAACCTCTATACAAGTCCACTGAGGTCCTCCTTGAGTTGCCTGCTTTCCCGAGTTTCGGAGATATCCTTACTCCTGGATAGTTTTCGACATTGGGCTTTGTAGTGCTTGTAGTGATTTCTCCATTCTTGCTTGCTGCCAACAGACGGGCAGACGGTGCGAATGCGATTGACCAATATAGCATTCTCCCTATCGATTTAAGGCTGTCGTGATCGACTACTAACAATAGTCTTGCGCTCAGTTTGCAACGTTAGAGAATCCTTCCTTCGAACCTCTAACGACTAAATGTGGGAGATATTGCGACTGGTCTTGCCCGTGCCGATGTTCCTGAGCCGTTGGAAGATCAGCGTGTTATTCAGTAACCGCTCATACTACCAATTCTTTTATGCCTTCGTGAGGGTGTGTTCGTAGCGCTATGACTTCTTCTTTTTGGGCTCCTCCTTAAAAGCGATGGTGGGTTCCACCTTCAGCATATTGTGGTAGTGAGCCCGCATATTCTGCAGCCGCAGGAACTTTTCTGTCCGTGTTGTCATTTTATTCGACTAATATCAATCGCAGGAGTCGATGATCAATGACTTATTGTTGGCGCTACCTTTAGCTGAATTAATTGATTTATGAAGACGTCATCTGGTGTGTTGGATCACGAAGTCACAGGGGATATCAAGTCGGGGACGCTGCTTGTGTTTCTACAGGGCTGGCCTGACCAAATGGATATGTGGGAGCTCTACATGTAGGCTTCAAAGACCTTCGGTCGGTACCGAGTGCTCAAGATCAACATGCCAAATGCTGGCAAGGAAAAGATTGCTTGGGGACAGGATTTCGAGACCCTCACTGAGCGGATCAAGGAAACGATTGACTCCGTTGAGGGCATCTCACGAAGGATCCTGGTGTGTCACGATTGGGGCTGCATCTACGGCTACTTGGTGGACCAGGTACTTTTGGTTTTAACTCAGAACTACCCGAAGTTCTTCGAGCAGATCATCGCTATGGACATACCTGCATATACCCAGCTCGTCGGTCTAAAGGCTAATCTTATTACTGTCGCTTACCAGCTCACCCTAATGATCGCGTTTCTCCTTTCGCGGTTTGTAAAGCAGAGCATTGGAGATGCTATCACTCGTTTCGTGGCCAAGGTCTTCGGATACAACCCACCTTACGAAATAAGTGCTGACCGGAACTACCCCTACTTCTACTTTTGGAAGCAAATGCTGGGAAGCCTAATCTTGCGTAAGAGAAAGCTGCTGAGTGGTTACATCCCGTCCGTGCCAGTGGTGTACATGTATGCCACCAAGAAGTCATACCAGTTCCACGGCCCAAAATGGTTGAACTTCCTCAGAGAGACTGAAGGGTGTGAAATACACCCAATCGACGACGGACATTGGTTTATGAAGAAGTTCAAGAACTTTGTAGCCGACGTTATCAAACGGCGCATTGAAAGCTGATCTGTTGGTCAACCTAATCAAAGAATTAACGAATAATGCTAAAATTGTTGCTGGTTGTATCGGATGTGTCGTATTTCGGACGGAACCGAAAGTGCACGAACCGGAGGCTTATAATGTCGACCGATAGTGGTTATAATTCAAATGATGAACAAAAACGAGAAGAAGGAGAAGTAGCAACCCCCTAAAGTGGTCATTCCCAAGGGGCGAGTGCTCTTCGAAATCGGTGGTAGCAACCTCATTGCATTCAGGCACACCCTTCGTAGTGGATGAGAAGTACGAAGTCATCAAGCAGATCGGTGCGGGCGCCTACGGCGTGGTGGCCTCCGCACTGAACAAGCAGACCAACAAAAAGGTGGCAATCAAGAAGGTACAAGTCGCAATAATGCAGGTGATCAACGCCTTCGAAGATGTTATCGACGCGAAACGCATCTTGCGTGAGATAAAACTGCTGAGTAGCTCACACGACTAACGTAGGATTCCTCAGCCATGAAAACATCATTGGAATGGTCGACCTGTTGAAGCCTGAGAGCAAGACTGGCTACACCGACATCTACATTATCACTGAATTGATGGAAACCGATCTACACAGAGTCATCTACAGCAAGCAGGATCTCAGTGAGGATCATATCCAGTATTTCATCTATCAGGTGCTCAGAGGGCTGCTCTTCATGCATTCCGCCAATATTATTCATAGGGATCTCAAACCCAGCAATCTTCTGCTCGTACGTTTTGGTAGCTATGCAGAACAAATCGTGTGACCTTAAGATCTGTGACCTTGGACTGGCGAGGGGCTACGAAGATGAAGACGAAGAGAAGACCGAGTATGTGGTTACCAGATGGTATCGCGCTCCGGAGGTCATTCTCAATGCCAGTGAGTACAGCAAGGCTGTGGACATCTGGTCGGTAGGGTGTATACTCGCCGAGCTGCTCGGACGCACCCCACTGTTCCCTGGCGAAGATTTCCTTGATCAAGTGCAGCGAATCATATCAGTGCTCGGAACGCCCTCGCAGGAAGACCAGAAGTACATCGGAAACGAGAACGCACTGAAATACATAAAAAATCTTCCCAAGCGAACAAGGCAGGCTTGGGACAAACTCTTCCCTAACTTCAAACCAGCAACCTACGATCTGCTCAACCGCATGCTCACATTCAACCCCGACAAGCGATACACTGTTGATGAGTGCCTAGGTAGCCCGAGAGTAATTCAGCGCATCCCTACTTCGATGGGTTGCACACACCCGACGAAGAGCCCACAGCCTAACGAACTTTCGACTGGTCTTGGGATAACTTCAAACCGACGAAGGAGTTGCTTCAGACGATGGTGTACGAGGAAAGTTTGTACTTCAATCCCGACAAGCCACCAAGCAAGGCCGCAGGGACGAAAGAATACCCACATAAGTCCAAGTATAACAACTGATCTGATGGTTCTCGCAGCCCACCACCATCGTATATAATAGTCATCGCAGTAGCCCCAGCACATGCCGACAGAGCTGATCGGTGGGCTCACAATGTAAGTGGCGGTCCAGGAATTTTGAAGCTGCTAGACCAAAATCGTCGTAGGACAGCACATTCTTCAACGCGCTTTTTGGTAGGTTTAGGATAGTCACGACCTATACGAATTGGTTGTAGTTGGTCGAACGGTTATCTGACATTTTCCGGTAGATGTCGCCAATCAATCGAGTTCTGTTTGCACAGTTCAGCAATGTACTGTTCGAACTCTTGTTGCTTCGCCGTGTTCCGGAGCTTGTGCATACCTTCCTTATTGGAGTCTGCGGGACAGAGAGGTCTGGCATCAAGTTAACGAACGAGCCAATAGTGTCAGCTGGGTATGTTTGTTCAGTGGAGCGTTCATGATGCTGCTCCTTCAGTCGGTAGAGCATTGCTTCGAGACCACGAGCACTTGGAGTTCGTCGGTTCGACTAAGCATCAACTTTATGAACTTTGAGGAGTGTTTTATTGCTATTCCGTTGATTCCTAAGTTGCTGATGGATTGGCACCACTTCAATAGATTACTGATGCTGTTGGCGGCTATTGTGTTGCTGTGATGTCATGAGTGAACACTGTAGGCCGACATCAAAAGCTACAATGTGCCCACATGCAGGCAAGGCGGTTGGGAATCCTCTGACCTTAAACGTAGATTCGGATTCACTTGACTCGCTCCAAAAGTATTGCTGACGATGCAGCCCTACTGCATGTTGGTCTGATCGAACCCTCTCGTGAGTCGATCTTTTCGCTGGCTTTAAAAATAATTCGATGATGGAAGCTGCTTTGAGTTGGTCAGCAGCTTCTAAACATCTGAGTACGTCATCGAGCTGCCGTTGTTCCTCTGGACTTTTGGCAAACTGTTTCAGTCGGTCCATGCTGATGAAATAAAAACGGCCTTCCGATGTGGTCTGTGTGCTGATGTCGTTCACAAGCAAGCATACCTTCTTTGAGATCCTTCGGCGAGATGAAACCGCCTTCGATATGTTTTGGATGGATGTTAGATTGTTCTGACTTTCTTCCAAGCATCTGAGTGATGGAGTCTTTCGAATAACCTTAGCAGAGATGTTAGGTGTTAAAAAGTTCTCGGTGTGCTCCTCATAGATGACTGTGAGCTACCCTGAGTGGACATCAACCTTCGTGAATTTCTTCTGAGAGGATGCTTTATCCATCTCTACTATTTGACCGGGAAGCCTCTATTGTATCTTCAGTTAGGTTTGACTCTCCGCTTCATATTTGCGTGGCTGCTTCCTATCGATCTCGGTAGTGCTGGTTGCCTTATCGACAGTCGTTATATGCCCGTAGATAACTGCTGAAATGGATTATCTGCTTTTGATTCTGTGCTAACTTCCGCGCAGCCTCCGATGAGAAAGCCCCTCCGCAATCAAACTGCTCTCGCCAGTTCTGCTTTTGTCCTCCAGTGAGGGCTCAGCAGGCGATTTAATACACCCCTCTTCGAGGCCCTCCTCATCTGCAAATCTTATTCGGTGTTCGCTTCGCTATCTTCGTTTGAGACTCGAAAAACACTTTTTCGGTTATTCAGCGCAAATTACCTCCTTAATACTCTTGGCTGTGCGCTGGTTCGTTGACTGTTAAAGTATTTCTAACTGGTGAATATGCTCCTTCAGCAGTTTATTCTGCTTGAGGGAGTCTGCAAGTTTAGTGTCTGCCTCCCTCACCTCATCGCGCACCTGTTTGATCGTTGCCTCACGATACTTCACGCACTCCTTGTACTAGCTGATGCTTTCGTGCAGGCATTCGATACGCTCTCGCTAGTTCTGAAGCTCCTGCTCGTAAACCTTTCGGATTTCCTGCTCTTCCTTCAGAGATTTCTTCAGAGCGTCGACTTCTACTGTCAGCGCAGCAATGTCTGACTTGAGCTTCTAGGTTGGGTCTGGATTCTTTCGGGTCACTGTCCTTGCTTCCAGCATTCCATTCGAACTTGTGGAACGTCTGAGGTTGTGCGAAGCGAGTTGCTAGGTTTGCACTGCAACATCAATCCATGTTGTCTTCTTAAAATGCTAGATCATGACACAGGTTCTCCTGGCCTTGAGCTGTCTCTTCTCCTGCACCAACGATTCTCCCTGAAAAAAGTTCTCCTTATTGAACTAGAGGGTAGCAATATCGGAACCCACCTCCTTAAAACGCTTCTCTGCACGGTCCAAAAAGTTCTTGCTGTGTGCCGAATGCTGTATCAAGTAATCATAGGCTTCCTTGAGGTTGCTTTCAAGTGGTGACTCTCGAACGCCCAGACATACTTTCTTATTGCGTAGCACATCATCCTGCATGCGGTGTAGCTCATCATCCTCCATCTCAAGCTGCTAATAAAGTCTGGTTTGCTCCCTCAGCGAATACATCATCTTTTCGTTTTGTTAATAACGCTGCTTGGCTTGCTCTTCTGCTTACAGTTTCTTTTGTAACTCGTTCTGGGCATTCAATAGTTTGGCAGTCAGAAGCTCACCTTCTACTGGCCCCGCACTGTCTGTGCTGTTCGGGGTTGACTTCGCAGAGTCATCCTTTTCGACTGCAAGGTTGAAGAAGCTTTGGATAAGGTAGTTGATGATCATCAGGATCTGTTGGAACAGCTTCTGAATGCCCTCTCCGAATTCCTCAAGTTCGGTGAACTACAGATCGGCGAGGATTTCTAAGCTGGCAAGAGCAAGTACCTCCGACAAGCACCTCGTAGATGTCGAACATGACCTTGACATCGCGCAGAAACTCACGATGTTGGCCATCGCCACTACTGTACTTCTTGAGGAAGTCGCTTTCGATTTTGCGGAGATGCCGACTGAGGTAGCCCCCTCGCTTCTTCAGCATTGTTAGGTAGGCTGACTACTTCTTTAGAAGAAGTTCTTCCGTATGCAGATCCTCATGGTTTTCCATTTCTCTTATTATAACTCCGTGGCTGGCTGCATGGCTGTCGGTGTATGCAGTGTTCGTACTGCAGAACCCTTAATAATCCCCAATCGCATGATTAATAAATAAGGAGCTTCTGAGGCGCTACTCTCGCCCAGTAAGGATGCAGAGGCAAACCTCAAGTTGCTGCCCCTTAATCAAACACACCCCATTTCGCAGATCATCCAACCGGAGATCCTGGACCAGGACCCAAACAGCTTTATCGACATCGTGATGCGCATACTGTACGCAGCCATCCCCACGATGATCTGCTTCGAGCTCAACATCGTGACGACCTTTATCAACATCTACTTCATAGGTAGCAGTGAGTGTTAACTGTAGGTAACAACGACCAGACCGACCTGCTTGTTGCCGTTGGACTGGGTTCTGTGATCGCCAACATGCTCGGCTTTCTGCTGCTTGAAAGCGTCAATATCGGGTTCGCTGCGGCTTGCACAAGTATGCGCAAGGTGTCAAATGCCAACGAGGCTATCGGACTGATGTATCAGAAAACCCTCGCGGTGAACTTTCTTATGTGTGTGATGATCACACCCATCCTCTACCTCAGCGACAAGATTCTGCTGGCGCTTGGGTTCAGTACACAGCGGCTTACGTAGATTACGTGATCGCCAAGGAATCCACTCGGTACGTATGGGGTTTGCTACCATCTTTCTACCTTTACTGCTTCTACGATACCACCAGAAATTACCTGCAATCCTAAGGAAAGTTCTACGCACCTCTGATCATCCAGGCCTTCAGTGCGATGATCCATCTTTTCTTAGCCTGGCTATTCATCGAGCAGCATCACTTCGAGATCAGTGGAGCAATCTGGGCTAAGAACATTTCGGACGTAATCAACTCGCTGACGCTGTACATCTACATCATCTACTGGTAGCCCACCAAGGAGACGTGGATAGAGTGGAGCATCAAGGCTGCAAATGGGTGGGGATCCTTCATAAAGGTAGTCCTGTCGATAGTGATTTCCTCATACTTAGAGGCACTGGCATTCCAGATTATGTATGTTGTTGCCTGCTAGCTTCCGACGTTCGAGCTGATCGCAGCTCACCTGGCTATCAGCAACAGTGTCACAGCTATCTTCGTTGCTGGGCTGGGAATCTCGCACTGCGTAACCAACTCCATCGCAATATCGAAGGAGGATAAAAACACAAAACTGATGAAGAAGAAGCTGTGGATTGGGCTGATGCTGATCGTTATCTTCTCGGCTGCAGTTGTCGTCGAGCTGTTGATCCATAAGTAGAACTGGCTCAGGTTCTTTACGAAGAATGAGTAGGTAATCGCCCATCTCTAGGAGCTATTTCCCGTAGTTATTGCAATCGTCGTACTGGAGCCCCTGCAGATCTGCATGTCGGGTATTGTGAGGGTCATCCATGGCACCCTTGTACTAAGAATCTATATTCTGTGCTTCTACCTTATCGGAATTGGACTGGGAGCTGTCCTCGGCTTCACATTCCAACTGAACCTCAAGGGCATTTGGCTTGGATGGGTTGCCGCTCTCTTCATCAGTATCATCTTCTTCGCAAGAATTATGTATGCTGCGAATTGGGAAGGCCCACAAGTCACAAAGGAAGACGAGATGGCAGAATAACTGAGAAATTCGGTCGCCGTGGATCGCAACAAGGACAACGAAATGATTCCGCTGAGCAGCATGCCGTCACGTGCATTTTCGAGAGAGGAGCACTAACCGTAATGATATATTGTCATCTATAAACA
>ERZ724508.851-NODE-851-length-20057-cov-5.065193_pt1 | contig 20057 bp, 28 predicted proteins | sample MGYA00376041_ERZ724508 | MGnify/ENA primary metagenome ERZ724508 (study PRJEB28724, sample SAMN07190887) | wastewater metagenome | isolation source: effluent of sewage treatment plant in Hong Hong | place: USA: Christiansburg, Virginia | collected 2016-03-01 ...
CGCATCCCTCTTCGTGTTCGCAGTCTATTCCCTCAACGCAAGTATCATCCATGCTAAGCAAGGCCATCTGGTTCGTAGTAACTTTCCAGTGGACTCTCACGGCAAGCTCTGTGGTTATGACAAGCCAGACCACCCCTACCTGTACTTCCCAGACGTCAACGATATCGTATGTGAACTGTCATGCAGACAACTAGGCTATGCGTTGAGCGATGTCCCAATGACCGGCACTCACAACTAAACTGCACGAAGGAAGATTCAAAACTGTGTCGAAACTCTGCAACTCAAGCCTACGATGCAATTTCTCGAGACAGTAACGCTTTACTAATATAGTTTCGGTAGGACAATACTGCCTACCTGACTCACCAAAGCTTCGAGAAACTCTTTTAGTCAATTCAGGGCTCGATAGAAGGGAAGCTTTTCTGAGTTTCTTGCCAGTGTTGGGCTGGAGCTCCCTGTTTGCCTTTGGATTAGCTTTCCTCTACACTATACTGCTGCAGTGCTTCCCTAAATTCATGAACAACGGAGCTGTCACTCTCAGCGGACTGGTCCTTATCGCAGCTGGGATCGCTATGCTGATTAGACTCCAGACTGACCATACTGCGGCTCGATGGGTGACTGCTATTGCACTTTTTCTTCTGGGCCTCTACCTACTTCCAGCCTTCTTCTTCAAGAAGAGTCAACTACGCATAAACGGCATCTTCCTTCAGCAGTCAACTGTGATGCTTCGACAGCATTTGGCACAAACGCTATACATCCCCCTCTTTGTGGTTATGACTATAGGCCTGTTTGCACTCACCTTGTTCGAACTATTCAGCTTTTGGTCGATCCCCAACCCGTCGTTCGACCCAAACAAGGTATTCAACACCGTCAGTGGAAAGGGATATGTTTTCCTATCAGTGTTGGTAAGTGTTCAGCTCTTTTGGGGATTCTTCTTCCTTCGCGAATTCTGTAAGCTTTTGTGTTACGTTAGTCAACTTTGTTCTTGGAGGTAATGCTGTGGCTTGGTACTTTGGAAGAATAAACGGTTCCTCAAGTTCATTCTGTCGTGCACTCAAGTACCACTTCGGAAGTGTGGTGGGAGCATCATTAGTGAATGGACTGTTCAACCTTCTCGACTTCTTCGTAGACATCATCAAGGTACACAGTGTGTAAACTCAGCCGAAGAACCAATATGAGCTGTACGGGACGTTCTACGGTGGATGCTGTGGTTGGTTGGACAGCCTGCTCACACTGGTCCGATCCGATGCTATGGCTTACATAACCATCAGTGGACTTCCTTTCTGCAATGCAGCACGCTACTGTGAATTCCTCTGCAGTGGTACCAAACTCTTTTCGGGAAGCGAATCACCCAACAGGGTAAGTCTTAATGCTATGCAGCTTCACAGGTTTGCCGGGCATGCAATTCTGGTGGGTGCTACTGTCATCGCTGCGACGGAGCTGCGTCCAGAGCTTGGATTGCTCAAGCTTCTGGTGGTTGCGATCGCAGCCTTCATCGTCTCGACATTCTTCATCTGTCTGCACGCCAATATCACTGAAGGCTTGCTTATATCCTTCATCACTGAGGAATATCTTGAAATGGGCTCTTACAGCAACGTCAAGCGAGCGCCGCCTGGACTCCTGTATGAGGTGAGGAACGCCATGGTCAACTGACGCCTTTTTGTTTCCAACTTATAATATTTACATGGCTCTGAGGATCATTCGCTCCTCGACCAGCCTGCTGGGCGTCAACGTACAACCAAGGCCTACTGTAGGGCTAGCTTTGCCGAGCACCAAAGAAGAAAGGTCAAGCCGAAGCAAAGATTGAGTCGAACGATATCGTCAACATCTTCAAGAATAAGACAGACCCGTAGATCCGACCTATCCGCTACTACCCTATGTTCGTGCACGAATACATGGTCAACAAAACGAGCTTCTACGAGCACAACACATCTATTCGCTAGGGAGTCCAATCGGCTGTACCGTTGGTTTGTAAGCTAGACCCTGCTGCCGACCTAATACAATCGCTACCTGAAAGGCATGAAGAAACAGCATTTCAAGGATAGTTCCTACATCAAGCGCAAGCTGATGAACATGAAATTTGTAGTCCCACCACTTAACTCAGGATGAAGAAGGCGACGAAGATATATACTCACAGTGGATGATCGATGATCCCACCGACATCCCGGACGACGAGCCAGGCGAAGAGGAAGTAGAGGAGGAAGACGACGACGACGAGTAGGAGGAGAGCGGAAAGCCTGCAGGTCGTAAGCGCTAGCAATGACCCCACCTGTTCATATCAATGCACTTCGGCTGCATCGTGGCTTGGGCTCTCAGCACTTCATATAATATCCACAATTCAACTCAAAGATGTTCATTCGGTACCTTGGAGCAATGGGTGTGGGGATCGTGGCTTCCGGATTCCTCTTCCAGACGCTCGTGTTGTACCCATGGCACAGCCAGATCACCGAAGATCTGTTCGCACTCAAGAACGAAATGATAACCCTGCAGAAAAAGATGATTCATCTGGAGTAGCAGAAATCCTTCCTATTGAAGTGCCTAGCTGAGGAGGTGACCCAGGAACTGCCGAAATGACTGTCCATGCAAATGCTCTATGATGTGAGTAACGTGGCATCAACACTAACATCCAAAATCAAACCAGCAGACGAATCGTTCGAACATCCTGCGTCAATGCTTGTGAACCACTGTAAACTACTTGTAGAATTGTATGAACTGATCCTGAAACGACTCGTAGATGGGTCCGTGGTAGAATTGCTCGTGACTGGCGAGTTCGCTCTTTCGGATGGGTTGGCTGTCGATGAAGAAACCCTCGTAGACATCTACTTCCCCCTCGCGGAGTTATTCCAACAGCCCCAGTCGCCATTGTAGTTTCGAGCGTTGCCTAAGCTTTAAGTCTATAGGCTCGAAGACTAGTCTGGGATGTTACTTCTGCAGCTCGGATCTTCGGAGTAGGAACATCTGGTTGGTTGATGCGGGTTAGGGAAGCTTGTAAGATTCAATGATCAACCTCTCGAGGGTGTCGATGCCCTTACCGATCTTAATACTATCACCTTGTAGGCACCAAAGTTAGTCTTCTTTCGTAAGCTTCAGTTCGGCATGCAAGACCTCCATATCAAGACCCTCAAGCAGTTGTTTGGGTAGCCTGACTGTCCTTGGCAGATTTTAGAGCAGACTCTAAGAAGTGCGGTCGTGGAATTTAGACTGATCTTGAGCCATCGCCACTGATGATATGTCGAAAGAGCGGTCGTTGCTTGCTTCTTCTTAGTAGATTTGACTTTGATACGAGCTTTGGGTTGGTTTAATGCCGGACCTAGAGTGTTCTCGACTCCATGCATCACTCTGGATATCACTATGCAGCGTAGTCTAACCAAACGATTAATCTTCAAGTTCAAGCTCCACCTCATCAAAAGGCTCTTTAACCTCCATGATATCAAGGTCCAGGGGATGCATGCATCCTTTCAGCTATGCAACTGTCTATTCAAGGTGAAGCTCTTAGAGCACTACTCCCGAGAGCTCCAGATAACCTTTTTGTTCGGTAAGAATCGGATCCCGAATCTTTAGGTCAGGTGCAAGATCCTTCAGCTTGTTCTTCAGTTCCATGATTTTGGGTCCTTAGAGGTCTCGAGTATCGATCTGAAACGAATAGATCTAGATTTGATGGATGAGTTTTGAAAGGTGGGTGAGCACATCACTGGGGTTACCCCCATAACCCCGGAAGGCGAGATAGTCATCTCCAGCATTTCCCTTCCGATCCCGAGAAAGCGTACAGATAAGGTTCATATCATTGCCTAGTTTCGACAGCATACTTTTATAGTACGCACGTTGAGTGAATACTCGCCAGACCTGCTCAGGAAGGACAACTCGCTCCACCTTTCTGAGACGTCTAAGAAGGTCCAGGACAGAGACATTGACATTCTTAGAGGAGGTATAGTTAACCATTAGCAGGGTATCGTTCTTGAGATCGATAAGCTCAATCTCTTCTGCCTTGAGATGCTTCAAGAGCTATATTTCCACAGCCTTGGGAAGATTCTGCCCGGCGAAATCAGCCGCTTCGAGTATCAGGTTTTTCTTTGTCTTTTCAGTGGGGATATTGGCAAGAGCGAGCAATTCCAGCAAAGACGCACTACTCTTGTGCCGCACATAGAATACCTTGTCACCGCGCACCGAACGAAAGTAGCAATATTTATTGGCTTCGGTCAGGAACTGAATTTCATGAATGAGTCTGGCCTTCCCGCCCAGATCTTGGAACTTATCCAGAAAAATGGGCGATTCGGTGATTCGGAAGTAATGCTTCAGCAACATTTCGGTCTCCTCGATGCGATACTCCTTCGCGATGTCTTTGAGGTTGGATGTTTAGCAGTCCGCATCACAGTACAATCCGTTTTTGTACATAACTCCTGTAAGTTGCAACACCTCCTCCACTCCCAATAACTTCAGGCAAATGTAATCTTTCAATGTCAGCGCAACCAGCTTCTTGCTGTTTAGGCTTGCTCTATCCAACTCCTTGTTCCCAATATCGACAGCCCTCAAAAGTTCCAGTTTGTTATACTTGCTCACAAACTCTTGCTGCTTATCAGTTTGGCGCGTAATGAAGTAAAACTTTAAGCCGGGCTCGACATCCGAAAGGATGTCTCGAATAACCATACGCGGAATCACCAAAGCGTTGTAATGGTTCACCAGTTGGATGGACTCGGGGTAGCTCAAACTCCTGTAGAACTCGTTCTCCACTTCATTTGGCTCCTTGGGGGAGTAGGATGCCGACCCCACCGTCAGCCCATTTAGATAGTGCAGATGACTCTTTGCTTTGATGAAGTCCAGTTGGGATGCATTTTTAAGTGGTCTCAATGTTGCCTTTAGCGCGCTCGAACTAATGCTTAATGCTGTATTGAACTCTCTCCGAAAGTTCATGCTCTGGTTGGTAAATACCAGCACCACCTTGATGTGCTGGGAGCGAAGCTGAAGCTCAAAACTCACTGTCTACTTGTCTACTGAGGTCATTTCCTATTGTCTCAATTTATCTGTTTGTAGTGCAGGTCTATTATAATGTCTGACGTAACCTTACAAGGCAGTCATGGGAAGCGACCATTCCAAACTATGTAAGTTCTGTGGTGACGATGTAGGTAACGATTGTTAAGGGATGGTGGCTGCCGATTGGAAAGGTGGTCAGATTCACAAATTAGTGCCCTCGAAACAGTCACTGATGTAAGGGAGCGGTTCGAGCGGAGTCTCTGGGCCAAGTGTAATGAGCACAGTTGACCCAAGTACAGAACAGGAGAACCCCGTCGTCCAGAGAAAAGGCAAAGACTACCAACGTCGAATTATTCCCACCGACGGACCGCAGTAGACCACTGAGGAATCAATTTCGCCGTGTTGCCAAACTCAAAACGTAATTGGAAAGCATAATTCAGCCGAAGATTTTCATGAGAGAGCCCAACCCGTTTGCTCCTAGTTAGCAGCGGATAGAGACAGATCAAAGCGAGATGTGTTCGCATCCGACTTTCTACGATCGAATCCACCAGAAGTTGGTGGTTGTTGGGCTAACTCCAATCTTTCCGGCGTACATTTCCCATCTAACCACAGCCCTTTCCCACCACAGCAGACTGCCAAAATTGAGTAGGAAAAAATGTTGTCTCAAACCATCTGAATACCCTGAAGCACATCAACATCATTTGCGTTTGCTGAAGTGGCTGTTAATAAGATGAGTCTTTTCCAGCAGCTCCTGTTGCAGCTGCTCACAGTGCTTTCTGAGTGCGTTTATGCATTCATCGAACTGTTGTTTCTGCTCGGTGAGCAGCTCGATCTGTGTCCGCAACCGTTCACTGGTCTCGCGTTCCAAACGGATTGATTACCGGTACTGCTGGCGTTCCTACGTAATCTCCTTTCGTAGTTCTGACAGTTTTGCTTCGGTGTTTTGCCGAGATTGCTTCAACGAGTCGAGTTGCTATGTCATCTACCGCTGGAACTGTTGGTAGGTGGATTGCTAGGCTTACAGTTCGATGACTCTCAGTTACAGCTCCTGGTTGCGAGATTCCACGTCAGCGTAGGCTGTCGACATGCGTAGGTTAAATGCTATACGATAAATAAGTATAGAATGGTCATGAAGGAAGACGCCAGTAGTACTTGACCAACTGCTTCCAGCAAGGATGATATTTCTCAACGATACTTTCGACGTGTTCAACGGTCTAACGTTGGAGTGACCGATCGAGACTGCTCTCGAGGAAGCGAATACTGAATTCACAGCACAGCCGCTTGAGCTGTCGGCAATTCAGGTATATCTCGCACACCAGCTCAAGATTGGCGAGCCAGTCGACCTGTCTTTGTCGGAGGAATTTCATGCTTGCAGTAAAGTTCTTTTGATGGTAGGCCCAACAGCCCAAGTATAATAGTGCCTCTTCGGGGAGGTCGTCGGTTTGATTATCTATTAGCTCACACAGAGTATTGCAGATATCGTAAGTTGACCCATCTCCCCTCCTTTCCTTGGTTTCTCCATCAATGATGTGCTTGGTAATTTCACAAGAATTCTTATTTCTACAAGAGCATTGCTCCTGAAGTCTGTGCTGAAAGTAGTTGAGTTGAAACTACCCACAGCTCTTCAGGTGCTGAAACATTGTCTCAGGCAGCACCTACAAGCCTATTGGAAAAGTCGGTTGAAACCACTCCAACAGCAAGAAGTTCGGAATCGAGGGTAGTTCGCAACCTGAACTATTGTAACGATGCTGCCTTATCTACGAGAACTGCTCTCTTAGATTGATCCAATACTATGTAAAGTCTGGAAGCAACCTTACAGCAATAGCCGTCATTCTCGTAATGTTCATAGTTCGAGTCAGCCAGCTGATTGTCTGTTTGTAGGCTGGCTCGATGGTCTGTATGCCCTTACTCTGGCAATAGTCCCGTTGTTCATCGACTGCCACTATCAGGATTCTGTGCTGCATCTCCAAGATAAATTAGAGGCAACGCAGGGTAAGTGTAGTCTTCTTGTCTAACTCTACAACATGTCCAAAGAAATCATCTTCGAGAAGATGCCTTGCCTATCGATTATCAAACAGTTCGGCTCGTAGGTTAATGCACCACTGCTCACATAGTGAATTGAACTTTAAGATACTTCGCAGAGAGTTTGTCGGTAGGATGAGGTCTGGAAGCACTTACGGTCGCCATTTGAGGAAGAATTTAAAGACACTCGATAAGCTCATATCTGGAAGCTATCTCCGATCGGCAAGCTTGCGAAGAAGGTGAATGTACTTATACCGTTCTTCTCCAAACAGCTAATGGTTTTGTATGATTGCCTAACCCATCTCCTGTCCGTGAGGCTCTAGCAGCAATGCTTGATCCATTCTAACCTTATCTTTCTTCGACAGAGCAAGGAGCTCCAGGTAAAGCCCTTTGGATGTTTCAGTAACTACGTAGGTAAACTACTGATTAGTACTCCACTCTCGTCGGAGGTCCACTGGTGTCTCACAATCATAGTCGGTAATACTGTCCAGCAGATAGAATCGAGACGCATCGATGATAGCCTCCCGGACTTGGCTCAAAGCCCCACTTCGGTATATTATTTCCTCCTGCTGCACATGCCTCCGCATGGCTAAGTCTTCTTGCGAGTCCTCCCCTTTCGAAAGGCTTTAGTTAAGTGCCTCGTTGTCGGTATATACCGATAAGATTGTACTACCATCGCACCTCACTGACACCAGCACGGGTTTGCCATCCTGTGTGCACTGCAGCCCAGCCAAAAAGGTCAGCGTGCCCTGCTTTACGAGTCGTATACGATGCACCTGAAGCCTTTGAGAAATGTACTCCAAGTACTTCACGGTCCCAGGTTCGGACTGGGAAGTGACTCTAAGGTCGTCTGAGGTAGTCCTCGCCTCCTCAAGAACGCTAAAAAGATAGAGCCTTCCCTGTCCATAGAAAACTAATCCAATGGCTGGCTCGTAGGCAACAGCCTCGATTGCTACGAAGGTGTTCTTAGGGGAACAAACGTCTGCCCTTTTCATCCCGAATAGCTCGAAGAAGCGCATGCTCAACATAGGTCGATGCTCGTTCGACTTGTAGCAGGCCACCACCATCGGCTGAATACTGTCGGTTATGTGCACACCCATGTAGGTGGCGGCAGGTAGCTTCAGCGGCCCAATGTCGACCAGGGCCAGCTGTTCGAGCCGAGTGCGTTGACTGCGTAGCTGACTGTCCCGCTGGCCCTCTTCATGAAAGTGGACCTTGAACACCCTCACTGCCGTACCCTCCAGTTAGTAGTAGAGTGGAGCGTTAGAGCACTTCTTCAGGAAGCCTGCTCGCATCCTTCGTACTTATAATTTTTGTTTAAAAGCATAGATCAGTTCGGGGATTGTGATTTGCATTCAATGCCGTGGCTGACAGTACTCAGTATGAACTGACAAAGGAATTCCACGGTGACTGCCACCTTTCGAGGTTGGAGCCCGACCGAGAGTGAAGTAATCACGGCGTGGTTAGGTGCATCTGAGCCGCTCAAGCACTGTGTGAAGATCAGAACGGACTTGTTCTAGATCGGCAGACATGCAATTCAATGCGATCATCCGCTTGCCATAATCGTCATCGTTTTGTGTCATCTCACGTCGTAGGCTGTCGAGTTGGCTCGTCAAGTGATCGCTCTGGCATTTCTGACGTTGCTGCGCTTCAGCTATATTGTTGGTAAGGCTTATCAGCAATTGTTTTATGTCAAGTTCGGAAGATTCTGTGGAGTGCTGGTTGTCCGCTTTCGTCGTCGGTGAGGGTTGCCGTGAGAGTTTTGATATGCGACTTCGACTAATCGTTGAAGGAACTCTCCGACAGCTTTGTGGGCGGACTGTCCTCGGAGATAAGGTGGCTCGCTTAACTGTTAATGCTTCCAGGGATGGCTCATTTCCTGCAGTTGGAGGGCGTACCCGTACTTGATAGTACTCATGATGCTGCCCAGACTACCCATAGTATGCGTGTTATCGATCTATTTTCGCAGTTGCGATATGCATCTTGTCGATCAAAATATTTTTCATTACAGTCGGGCCATTTTTGTTTTGAATAACGGATTGATATAAAATAGCCAAGGGCGTTCAAGAAAAGTTGAAGTTTGCATCACGGAGGCGGCCCCTGACCGCAAAGTAAGTCGAACAGCATCGGGAAACAGAATTCTAAAGCAACTTGCCTTAGAACTACACCGAAGCAGAAGGCTGGGGATTTATGGGTGCCCGTGGGTTTGTGTTCATTTTATTTTTAGGCGTCTCTTCGAATTAATTTTAATTCGTCGGGAGAGATTACCTTGGATGTATTTTGGACATCTATGTGCCGTATATTGACAGCAGCAGCTGGACCAACTACCACGAGAATACTACATCGGAAAAACTGAGATATCGACCAGAGTTCGGGGAACGCTGTATGAAATTGTAGGTTATCGAATAGGGTGATAACGAAATCACGATGCTCCACCGAAGTTTTTCGTGCCTTCTAGTGCATCTACTTCCCAGCACGTGAAATGAATTTGAATAATTTCATTCCAGCTTTTACAGGTCTTCCCTTGAAGAGTTTGCCTTGGTATTGAACGGCCACCCATGGGGAAAATCGACAATAGACCAAATTATGCTCACCAATGATCACTTCACAGGCTCGTAAAGTTGTAGAATCACTTGTGATCATGGAGAAGTTTGAGTCATCCAGTACAATTGAGACTACAATATGCATATCAATGTTCCTCATGCTCCCCCGGTTTGGTTGCTCTTTCGGAGAGGCCTCTCCTAAGATGTGTACCAGCTATTTCCTTCACAGAATTATCAGTAGGTTCGCTTGAACTCTCTATTGGTAGTGGAGTGCTCTGCTTTTTATCCAACGCGAAGTTCAAGATGACTTCTACAATGGCATCTTCCTCGGGGATGACATCCAGCTTGTTTGTCTCGCTATCCTTCCCTCTGCTCAATATCTTATGCTCCACTATCACAGGCCCAAGGTCCTGCGCATCCTTAATCTCCGAAAACGAGTGATGCGGCTAACTAGTTTGACTGGATGTCTTCTTAAGCTGCTTGTTGGCCCTCATAATTTCGAAGCTTGTTTCCTCGAAGCGTGGAGCCTCTGACCCAACTGTAAAGCGTCTTTGCTGATTTCTTTATGGCCGTTTGGTTCCAGGCCATCCCGCAAAGTAGTCGATTTGGATGAAATGGTCATCGCTGATATCATCGATACCCTCGCTCACCTCACTCACCTCCTTTCTCGTGAGATCAACAACAATGCGACGAATACTTTCACCCATGTTCTTCTTCTTCTCACTGAGAGTTTTGATAGGTTAACCTCCCAGATCGATATCCATAGTTGCTTCGTATTTCTGCAGGTCCTTGATGATGAAGTCCTACCAAGGTTGGAACCTGCTCATGACTGCCTTGAGGCTCTTGGATTGATCCAGCTTAATAATGACGGCCTTGGCTATGTTATACAGTGAGTGGATATAGCCATAGTTGTTGGTGTTGCAGCTCGCCAGGAAGATGAACTCGTGGTTCCGAAAGGTTTCAATGAGAAATGCGAGGAAGCCCTCGGTGCCGATATAGTTATCCTCCAGCTCTGAGTAGCAGTCGAAGCTGTTGATGAGGTTGATCAGGCAGCCCTCAACGAGTAGGTGTACCTGGTTGTTCCAAGGGTTCATTGTGATGTATCTCTGCATCTCAACAAGCAGTACCTGTAACAGCTTTAGCACGCCATTCTTGTGCAGATCGTAGTTTTCGTTAACTAGGTTGGGATCCAAATGTAGAACTACTTCTAACAGTTCCAACATGCGGTACCGAAGCATACCCACACATCGGATCTCCTCGCCAGTTGAGTCACGTATCGTTCTCTGTGGTTACTCCTTCAGGATATCGGTTAGCTCTGGCATCTTTCGAAGAATACCAATCACACAATCCCGGATTGGGTTGTTCTCTGGAAGTCCCAGCTTCTTGGCGAGGTGTGGAATGTAAGTGAACACCCTGACCTCTTCGGAGAGGATCTGAAGAAGCACCTCGGCGAGCTATTAATCCTTATGCCAACTCTCCAGACACAGGTTCACGAGCTTATCGTTGTACTCACCCGTCCAGCACTACTGTACGATATTGAATATCTTCAGACAAAACTTCTGGAGTTGCTAGCTTTCGGGAGTCTCTAGCTTACCATCTAAGAGCTTATAGTAGTTGCGATGGTTTCGTTACATCGTACTGAGCAGATTCTCCGCGAGCTCGCAACAGTGTTTAGTTTCATCAATACGGTCCAACAGAGCCCTCATGACCAAGGTTGCGAACTCCTTGTGCTCTTCGCCACAGTAGACCACGGTTTGGAATAGGAAGCTAAACACCTCAGGGTAGTAGCAGCAGGAGAGGCACAGGTGTAGACTCTCCTTGTCCATAATTAGGAATGACAGTAACTGAAATAGCCCTCTCTCTTACTTTATCCTGGAAGTTGTTGTCGGTAAAGTGTAGAAGCTCCGAGAAGTACCCTCTAGCCGTGTCATTTGGCTGATGTCTCAAGAAAGCAAATAAGTAGCGTCCTGTGTCTGTATGCTTCAGGGCTTCCTCGAGTAGCACCGGAGGCTACTGCATCAGCAGATTTCTACTGAGAAGTGGCCAGCTGCATTACCATACCAATCTACCTGCATTTACGACATTCGAGTGCCTCCGGTTGCAGACATGTCTGCATCAGTTTGATAAGTTCCCTGCTGTTGGTCAGGAATCTGACTACCAGGACAAGTACATTTCGGTAAGCTGTGGTGCCTCTAATAACTTATCGTTTCGTTCGAGCGCAGCGAGCACTCGCTAGCAAGTTGGTTCCTTCAGCTTGATACTTTCGATTTCCTATAGAACCTACTCAAGGTCGTACTAGGCCGTAGCAATGTATGTGCTGCGGTTATCGCTGGCCCTCTCCATCTTATCGAGCAAGTTTATAACTAAACACTAAAAAGACCTGTCCAAGCTGATTCCATCATTGCTCCGCGAAGAGTCCCTGTCGGATGTTCGGTAGCATATCGTCCAAACAGTAGTTCAGGCGAGCATCCAGAGTGTTTATACACGTGATTCGGCCGCGAAGTGAGCTCAGCACCACACCGCCTAGCAGCTCCTTGTAGTCCGTGTCCAGATTATGCTGCTCATTGAGAGTCAGCTTTGTGGTGATCTTCGTGGTTGTCTGTTCCTGGGAAAGTCGGTTGAATGCATCCTCGCATTCTTTGATGATGCTTTTCACAAGGGGCACGTCCCTACGAAGGCAGCGTAACTCTACTTCTTCATCCATCAGCTTGACGAGACCCTAAGTAGGAATAACTGCTACCTGCACAATGAGGCTCTTTAGTAGTGGCTTGTAGGTTGCTTCGTCTTGCACCCGCTTCTTCAGAGACTCTCTCAGCTCGCTCTTCAACTTCTGGGTTAGTTCATAGCGGGCAGTCATCTTCGCCATGCGACCCTCATTGATCTTGGCCGAGCGACGAATCTTGGCGTCAGTGTTGAGTGAAGCCAACCTCTTTCCGAACTTCTCTTCTTCTTTTTCGAGGTGCTCTCCAATGATCTTCTTGCGGATTTCGGTTTACTCCACCTTGGTACGTTCATCAATCTTGCGCTTCTCCTTGGCTAAATCCAGCTTGATGGCCTCTCGGAAGTCTCCGAGCCGTTCCTCTAGAATTTCCTCCTTGTTGCTATACATCGCCACTAATGATATAAATCCGACGTGGACACACTTCAATCAGAAAGCTTGCGGGTCACCACGTCTCTGTTGTAGCGTTCGATGAGCTTGCTGATTTCGTAGCTTTGAGTAGAATCTACCCTCAGCTGCGTCTTGAAGCCCTGCACCACAAATACGATGGAGCTTGCATATACTTGCATCTCCTTGATCAGCTTGAAGTCAATGGTGGCGACTAACTGTTTGCCTATGGTGAACAGAAGCATCTTCGTTCGTTTAATGGCCAGCACCATCTCCTATTCCATCGTTGGTAACTACTTGCGGATTTCCTTGAAGGTTTTCTGATACATCGCTACACGATACTGCCGCGAACGGTACAGCTAGCACTGCCCGAGCACCTTCAACAGCACCTCCTGGACATTCAGGCTGTCCTTGCGCACTGCCTCATCAATTTCATAGCAGAACTATCTGAAGAGCACCATCCCAGGGAGCTCCATATCTTTGAAACCCTGCAGGAACTGCTGTAGCTTGGCCTCGTTATTGACCTGAACGCTGTCATGCTGTGCCAATAGTGCGAGCACTGTCATCTTCAGCTACAGGTCCATGCTGTAAGTTGGTAGCTAGTTACGGATCACAGCCACCTCAAACAATAGCCTGTTGGGATCTTCTTTGAACAGTTGAGCTTCCTACTCGTCAGGAAGATAGTGTGAACGGGTGTAAACAAGGGTGCTCCCACTGCTGAACATCTTCATGAGACCACGCCGCTCACACTTGAACTTGCTGATCACTTCCTACTCGTACAACAGCTTCAAGCCCCTATCCTTGAGTTAAAATATTTCGAATTCCTCGGCATTGCAGAGTCCCAGCATTTACTTTAGTTGGTTCTTCAGCTCAAGAACCCTTGCTTTGGAGCTGATCCAGCAGGATACGGGTTGCCAACCTGCCACCATAACTTCCAGACAGGCAATCGACTCTTCGATTGCGGAGGATTTGCGAACGAGTGTTGGCGACTGGCATTCCTCCAACATACTCTCCAGGTTCAGAGCATTCAAAAGGTTGGGATGCCGTTTGGCCGATTCATCATTGAGCAGTGCTGTTAGGAACTCCTGAACCGCAAACTTCCTGCGTTCGATAGTCTTGGTCTTACGAGAAGAGAACCAGTCCTACTTTTCGAGAAGAGGAAGCTTCAATTTCGGAAACAGCTTTCCCACCATGGTCTGAACATCCAGCAGTTCACTCCAGCGTGGATAGATAGTGTAGAGCTTCTCAGAATTCCGGACCTTGATAATATACACCGTATAGTTTCGGAAAGTAGATTTACGTTCTTCGGTGCCCTCCACGTCAACCTCGATCGGCCGAGATTGCCCCTGCAACAATGGGAGCAAACAATTCTGCATCGCCCTCAGTAACTCCTCCCTCTTTGCCGCCGTCTTACAAGAAAATGTGAGACTCTTATTCGAAGTCGTCACACACAGCAAGTTTTTAAAGTACTTGGCATCGGGAGCAATCTTGACCCTGGCAGATTGATCCAAGACGTAGCGTTGCTGAGGTTGCACCGTACAGTTTTCGGTGGACTGCACTGAGATCATCAACAAGTCACTGAATAGAAACAGATCAACATCCACAATATGTTACTTGTCCACCAGACCAACTTTGGTCTCAAATAAGAACTTTCTGCCGTTGTTGAGGTTCCCGAATTGCAGTTCCAACGATTATAGGCGTTACTGCCGCAGGAACTCTTCGATTTGGTCGTTGGTCTACTGAACCATATCAGTGACCAGTTTCAGTGCCTTTTCAAGATCCTTGCGATCGGGATGCTCAACTGGCGTGTACTTGATGAGTTGGTCCAGCAGCAGTGAGTACTTGCACAGACGCTGCACCGGTTTGATCAGGTAGCTGTTCAGCTCGAACTTCATGAGGCCTTGTTTGATGAGCTGGTCGATGTGGGCATTGAATTGGCTATTGCTGATCTTAAGTAGCTTCAGAATTCGGTTGCTCTTGCGGTACTCCAGACAGAACTTGTAATAGGGTTCCTTCAGACGGGGGGTAAACTCCATGATGCAAGGACTGATCCTACTCTCCAGAGAGTTGTAGCTTTGGGTGATATGCTCCAGCTTGCCCAAGAACTCCTCGTGAAGCACCAGCAACTCCGGAAGGTTTATGAACAGCATGGAGTGCATCTACTCATCAATGAGGCTTTCCAGGGGCTTCATCACATCCTCGCACAGAAGTTTGAGATCTCGGAGGTACTCACGTTCGGTGTTGGCTAGCTCCACGAGAACTTGTCGGCGGTTGGCTCGTTGCTTGCTAAGCTTCTTCAATGCCTTGATCAATCTGTATCGGCGCCAGCAGCGCTGGACGCTCTTCAGTCTCTAAAGCTGTAACTCGGTGAGCTGGATTGGCGCATGTGATGACGAAATTCTTCTGACGCGGTTACGGATCAGCTCCACGATGGTGTCTTCCATGATGGTAGGGTTATAATCTGTGATATTAGGCAGTGCATTATCCCGATCGCGTATCTATTCTTTGAATCATCAATCAATCTGCCGGTATATGGGACCGTAGGGGCCATCTATTCGGTATTGCAACATACCATTTTCTAGGATTTCCTTGGTCTTCTCATCCTTGCGCTGATTGGATATCCACTTGCCGTGAATGAGGATCTCCATTGAGAAGAGGAACAAAGATTCCACAAGCAAGAATATTCCACAAAGCAACGGAAGAGCATCGTGAACATAGTAAGGCGTCCCGTCTTGTTACCACCAACGAACATAATAGCTGTTGCCTGCAGCAACTTCGAAGAGCACTCCCGCGATGATCTGCAGAACGTCGCAGATGATATCCACAGATAAGTTCGATCTGATCTTTCCTTCAAACTTAGGATTGAGCCTTGCCACATGATACTTGAGCCCTGGACAGATAATAGATGCTGCACCTGCAAACCTTTCAGCTATGTTGGAGCCGCTCCCTGTTAAGCATCCTTGGGTCAATCTGATGAGCACAACCACTCCGAATACAAACGACCCAACATAGCATGAAATTCTGCTGAGGGTGGTCGAGAAGTAGTCGTTCCAGACAGTGTCGGTAATCACAAACATGTAGAACACGAAGGCTGTGGTCGCCATGCCGAAGCTCCAGAGCAGCAGAAATCCACTGAGGAATTGTATGCCGCAGGTGAACTCCTTCTTTGGCGGAGAGAAGTCAAGGTTCGTGGGGTCAGCTGGTCGCTGTTGGGGTGGCATCGGCTGCTGAAATGCTGCTGCTGATGGGATTGGTTGTGCCAACTGAAGAAACTCAACGCCGTCAGTCGGCTACTGATGGAATGGTCTGAGGTCCACCGTCATCGGAATGGGCCGTTCATATGGTGTACGTTGTGCATACACCACCGCTCGAAATTGCCTATGCTTGATGGCATCTTGATTGATCCCTTCGTGCATCAGAATTAAGTAATTACGATACACTTTGGTTGAATACCTCTCATTTTATATAGCTGCCATATTGGCATGATTAACACACCATCTAGGTCATTTATCAACATGAATTGTTCGGTAGCTCGACTATCCTCACCACAAAACATTGTATCTGAGGGACTACCAATTGTCGTTTTGCTAATGATCAAGACGTACTGTGCTCGTTACTACTTCTCTGTTCTATCACTGCTGGATAGTATGTATGGAGGCTATCCAAGGGTCTCAGGTATTGGGTTTCTCGCAAGACCAGTTAAATTTGTGGGTTGACTTCACATGACCTTTCTCAAATTTGTACTGCTTTTGTTCAGAACAACTCATTTTGTAGATTGTTGGATTGGTGGCACTCTCATTTAGCTCCATACGACCACAAAGGTTGGTACTCGGGCCTGCCTCATATACCTATGCTTTATACAATAATTCTTGTTGATATTCCATTAGATGCAGGGGCCAACCAACAACAATCAAACGAACTACGGTCGGCTGCTCACCGATATACCATCGGTGCCCAACATGAACTTCCAGCAGCTCATCAATGAGATCGATTTAAAGCTCATTCAGAGAGCAGTTGATGATCAAGTTCGGCAAGAGCTCCTAAGACTGCTGATTGAGGAGAAAGCCAAGAACCAACTGCTAATTTAGCAGCTCCAGACTGTAACTTACCTCCTAGAGAACCAACAGAGGGGGGAGGGACAGCCTGTGGTACCTGAAATGTCGTAGTCCACCGTCAAAACTGAAGTAGTTGTGCCGAAGCTGCTAGAATAGCTGCAGTCTCCATCCCAATCGATGATGTCGTCGTAGTCTAACTACCAGCAACCCTACGGACAGCATGTCGACTATGAGGGATAGAGCCAAGATAACGATAGTGCGGTGATGAGGAAGGAGCACAAGCAACAGACCCTCCAAAGACGGAAAAATGAAACCAAAAACATTCCGAAGAACTTCGGCAAGGCAATCGCTGCGTTCATTGAGAGAAACGAGCCTCTTACTCGTAAGGTCCTTCAGAACTATCCTGGAATGGACTATGCACAGTTCATCCTCGACGTCAGGCAACGACGTCGTACCTTCAATTGTATGACAGACCTTCGGGCGATGTGGTTGGACAGCTCCAACAAGTTCTCACAACCTGCTCGTTGCCTATCAATGCTTTTTCTCCGAAAGCATAGCCTCACCTACATTTTCCATTCCCGCGTGACCAACTACAAGGGCCACGTCAAGTACCGCAAGAAACTCATTGAGGCACTTGAGAAGCCAGAGAGTTTCATGCGGCTGACTCGCATTTGACCAAAACGGTTCAGTACAGTATTCTCGTGCAGGTGTGTTCATCAGTCCGGCCCCCTATTATTATAAACTATCCGTTTGAGAGAAAGTACTGACCGGTTGAGAGCAAGTAGCCACATCTCTTTACATATTGTTAATCATGCAATGCTAGTTCGTCGCGTCACATCGTAGGTAAACACAACAATGGACGATGTGTGCTACCAAATCCGAAATTGAGTAGCATAACTGCACTAACGTTGCCTACCCTCAAATTCAGTCTCTGATGAGCTCCCCATGATGCCACCATCCGATCAAATTTGACATTCTCTAAATAATGAAAACGTAAGTTTTGAAGAATGCCCGATCAGACTTAAACGCCATTGGATTTGACCAGTCGGCTGAATGCTGTTAGTCACAAAACATTATGTCTTCAAAATGATGGCAAGAACGGCTACTGAACCCCCTCCTAAAATACAACTTTGCATTTGAATTAGCCCTATTATCTGTTCGGGTTTTAATGGGGGTAATGATCAAGGAGGAAGTAGCAGTATATGGGTGAATCGTGGAGTCCAGGAGGATGGTGGGTACTTGCCAGACAGCCGGATGTTAGAAGTGACATCATTCGGAGCCGAGACATATTTAGTCTGTGTGATGTCTGTTGGTTAGCAGCGAGTCCAATGCAATTAAATTACGTGCATAAAAAATTTGATTGTTCGAGAAAGTTCTCAGCATAACTCCGCACAGAAATCCTGAGACATTCCACAAGTAATATCCAGCACTGCACGCCCAAACTACTTGAGGATATCACAAGAGGGCCCTCCGCATATTGCATATAGTACTCTGGAGGTCAGGCGCATGGCAGACGTGGAAGCAACATTCAAAAAAGTTCTGTCCGAATTCGGGGACAGACGGTACTTATGGTGAACGACTCATGAACTGGGAAGGTGACAAACGTGGATGCTAATGGAGAAATGTGCTTAATTCTGTTAATAATGAAGTCGATGAGGTCGGAAAATCAGGGAACGCATCACAATACAACGGCACATATATTCTTTATGTCAAAGAGGTCGACCCATTAACGAACCGTATACTCAGCTATAATCTGTGGATGATGTCTCCACCACAATTGCGTATATTCATATTCCACTAACATACATACAATGAATCAGGGAGCGATGGGGCTCTTTGGGGCAGTCGGCGGCTTGACCGCTCTGTTGAACACCATAAACCATAACTTGATGGCTGCTGATGGGCAGGCTCAGGTTCCGAAGCCGACTGGTGCAATGGGCGGGCAGATAGGCTCCATTAATCCCTGGCAACTACTGCACAGTCTTATGGAAGAACGCACCAAAAATGTATTGCTCGCTAGTATGCTTATGGCTAACCCCCAATCAGTGATTACTGCACCACTGAAGCAAGAAACAACTCCCCAGTCAACGGGAGAAAATCCATCAATCCTGGTTCCTTTGGAGAAGCCTTTAAGCGAGAGTTCAAGCTCAGAGAGTTCGTAGGAGTCAGAGTACCTCTCCTAAGACGACCATCCTCGCAATCTTCGAGGACAAAGAAAGAAGGCCCGTAAGTTGATTGGGCGAGGAATACACAAAAACTAAACCAAAAACATCCCTAAGAACTTTGGGAAGGCTATCGCCAATTTCATCGAGAAGAACGAACAGCTGACCCTCAAAATCCTCGAAAGGTATCCAGGTATTGATTACGCTCACTTCATCCTCGACATTCGCCAACGACGAAAATGCTTTAGCTCGATAGCCGATCTACGAAGTCTATGGCTCGATACGGAAAACAAATTTGCGGCACCAGCACGTACTCTATCCCTGGTGTTCCTCCGTAAGCACAGCCTACCGTACATTTTCCACTCTCGAGTGACCAACTTCGAAGGACACGTCAAGTACAGACTGCGACTCATGCAGGCCATTCGTAATCCCGAATCGTTCACCCACATCAAGGAGTACTGATAACATATCCCCTCATCTTGATTCATGCTATAATAAAATGTTGCCAAAATCATGCCATGCGGCCATTTTAGACGAGTCTATTCCACACAAGAATATACGTATTATAAGTCGTCCGTTCGGTAAGCGAAAGTTGACGAATTGCAAGCCGATTCGGACTACTAAAGACAGTAGATGCTTGAGCACGAAAAAGTACCTAACTCATCCTATGTTTCATGTTCCTTGGGCGAATGTGGAATAAATGCTGCAACGGTGAAGCAAAATAACATTTCACGAATGGTCAGCCAGTCTCCTGAAACACTCACAAGTCAACCTGGCAGAGTTCGATGGTGTTGGTAATACCACCAGTCGGCCATCTACATCACTCGTTGGTAGTATGGCTCAGGAAGCTTATCGCATGCATCAGCGAGCCACCGCACGATCCTTTCGCTGTCAATATCGGGCTGTGTAGTAGCCAATGCTTCGAGCAGCTGTGTCGAAATCGTGGAGGGAAGGGCTCGAGCAGTCTTCATCAGCAATGGAAATTCACATCGAATGGCCTTATTGCAGTACGACTGCAGAGTGACAGGTTAGGTGGCTGAAGTTAGCTACAAAAGGTCACTTATGCTTGAAGTACTACTAAGCACCTCTGGGCAATACCAACAATTCATGAGTTCCAAAAATTATGGCGCAAGCGAAAACTGTTAACCTTCTGGTAGGACGGGGTGGTGATGGCAAGCGAAAGGCACCATATCGTCGTAGTACT
>ERZ724508.852-NODE-852-length-20057-cov-4.885361_pt1 | contig 20057 bp, 28 predicted proteins | sample MGYA00376041_ERZ724508 | MGnify/ENA primary metagenome ERZ724508 (study PRJEB28724, sample SAMN07190887) | wastewater metagenome | isolation source: effluent of sewage treatment plant in Hong Hong | place: USA: Christiansburg, Virginia | collected 2016-03-01 ...
TAGGCCCATAAAGAAGCTTGCGCTGCAGGACAACAGCAGCTTCGAATTCATCAACATCGTGTTCGAACCTGCAATATTAAGCTTTGTTTTATCAGTATTGCAACAGCCAAACCCTTCATTAACTGTGTGCAAGATGGGTCTGCTGTACTTCCATACTGTTTTGCTGAGAGCTCGGGACAAAGATGATTTCGTACTTCCTTACTGCGCGAGGCTCGAAGAAATTCTAAGGGACAACAAATCAGTTGCTGAGTGGTATGTTCGGCAAATGACCAAGCCGTTCATTCGATAATTCTTTATCGACTCAACCAAGGAAGTAAGGTATATTACTGTCGGGCTTGCTCGCATTGCTATAGCGCAGGTGGATGTAGTTCCAGACGATATCATACTGGCACTTGCTCACTTTGTCGTCAACGCAGCCGATCGTAAGAATTCCACCCCGTTTGCCAGGATTTTTTTGTAGGTCAGCCAGAAACCAAGAGAAAGACACTTTCTCGAAACCCTCTTGTTCCCTCAACGAATTCTGAGTATCCTAACCAACGACACAAACTTCAAATTCGAAGATCTCCCTCAAATCACTCAGGACACTTCTGATTTTGGTACTCTCGTGGAGGAAAAGGAGAAAGATAAGTCGTATAGGCCTACTCCTTGCTTGATCGCTCTCATCGAATCTCTCAGCAATTTCTAATAGAGTGTCACAATTGAGGACCTCGAGCTGATTCAGTCACAACTCGTTGACAAGTCAGGCAGGAAAGGCTTGGCAAGAATGGCTGCCAAGAAATTACGAAGGTTTGATTAACAGTAAACCGCAAAGGCAATAAACAGATGGGGCAGCAAGATGGTTAATGGAGACGATCGTGACATTCGAAACTATCTGTTCTGGCTCCGCTAAACAATCGACATCAGTGATGAGTTGCAACGCAGGCGTATAGAAATCGCTGTTCAGCGACTGCTAGAGCTCATGGAAGTATGTGAATCGACGTACTACCCCTTCGATAGCCTCTTCGTCTTTATGATTAAGGTACCCACACAAGTTAGCTTAGATGTGTCTCAAACATCCAATGTTTAAGGAAGTGCTCAAACTCAAGCTTGATATCGGTGGGCAGTCGGAGAAGAACAAGTTCCTTAAGATAATCGAAACATGGATTCACAAGAGCGGTATCGCAAGCAAGCTGGTCTATAACGAAGACGTAATCAATAGCTTATTGTAGTGGAAGGCATATAAGAATAAGATTGCAGGTACTCTCCCCTAATCATCCTCCTACTACGATGAAAAACGGGAGGCTAGACATCGCCAATTTGAGTTTATAGTGAAGGACAGTAAGGAATATCAGAAGGAGGAAAAGCCGAAGGATAAAGATAAAGAGGAAATGGATCCGACACTCGCCAACAGTGAGCCAGTTATTACACTGGGCTCGGATGATGACTTGGTCGATCGGGAGCTTTACCTTCCTTTCAACACCATAAATCAGCCGCTCTATCGCTTCAAGCTCAACGGCCGAAACCAAAAAGTGCGAGTTGTCGGTCGAGCAGGCATGCTCTACCGGATCAACGTTGACGGCAACCTTAGATGGTATGCTGGCGATCGTGAGGACTTCTTCTACGAGATGGGAAGTGGCTCGATTTGATCGATTCTTTAACTGTGGTCGCTGTTGCCGTCAATGAGAATGCCGTCACTTTGGAAGCTCTTTGTTTTATGTTTCGATGGAAACTCCTTCCTATTCTGCCAACTCAATCTTTTCTTGAGCGTTCTTAGCTTCTGCCAGCCTTCTCGATTCCTAGTTGAGATTGAAGCTGTTGGCTTTGGCTCCGGCGATCCTTGCGTGTGGGAGGATACGACTGTACTCACCCCAGACGTTAAGGGTGTTGGCCCACCAGCCCATACTGGGATCCCAATTGCCTTGAGCGACTAAATATAAACATAGCTCGTACAAGAGATGTAGCTGGAACGGTCGCGCTTGTGAAGCTGGTGGTTCTCGAAGATGGACACCAAAAGAGCTGGGTTGGTTTCTAGAAGTCCTGCGAGCTCTCCTTTCTCTTCTTTATCGGACTCGAAGTAGTCATTATAAAGTAGAGCAGATTCTTTCTGTACCATCTCCAGGTAGTCAGCTTCGTAAGTAGCTGGATCCTCAAGGTAGGCTTCAATGAGCTTATTTGTATTGTCTTCATTGAAGCGCTTTTTTTGATTTTCGATCATCCGCTTGTTTCGCCTGGTGTAATCCTCAAAGGTGTCCAATGCACGGCGATACTTGAACTTGAAGATTTTCTTTTCGACGAAGGAGGTCTGATCATCTTCATTGCCACCGACATAGCTTTCTTGGAAGTCGAACCGGTTGAGGTTGTAGCGACTCTTCCCCAAAAGAAGCTCACGATCAAGGTTCTCCTCTACGATCTCGTCCTCAGGGGAGTTTTGCAGATCTGTTTCAAAGTAGTCACGATACTGCTGTTCTTCCTCAGTTAGGGTACCTGTGAAGAGAGTGTAGCTTCCTTCGTTTCTCTGAGCCTGACGTAGCTTCATCCTCTTCTCACGGCGGCTGTGATTTGCTGGGTCGACAAATTTCCTGGACTGGAACTTGGCGACTCTGCGGAAGTTGCGGTCGAGCTTTTTGATTGCGATCTCAACATCAATGAGATTCTAGTAATCGACTTTACTGATTGGCTCGCGGAAAGTGTGGTCCTTTTCGGCCTCTTCGTCGAGAACCTTCATAGTGTGCTCCAGAACCCTTGCCTTCTCCTCTGCATGGGTAAGCTTGTGCATTCTGTAGGCGGGATCCACCAACAACCTGTCGTGCTCGTCGGGATTGATCATTGAGTAGTAGGTGTTCTCAGGTGTCTCATGATACGAGTACTCGAAGTGAGTGTTCATCTTCTGCAGTGACAGCAACGTGATGATATCATGCTCTCCCATATCCTGCGCCTCGTAGGGGTGGAAGTTAGGAATGTAGTAGTCCATCTCGGCAGAGTTTTCGTTGCGTAAACGAACCAGCTTGAATACCTGGCCGCAAACACCGCAACGCTGTAATGGACCCTCCCTCAGCATAATCCACATTGGCTCATGACCCTCATAGTCGTCTTCGTTTTGTGGGCCAGTGCAGCAGACGAATCGGAAGGGAGCATCCGCGGTGAAAATCACCAGTGGGTTGTCAACGGTGCCGAAGTTCATCAGTTGAGCATTCTCCAGATAGTTGAAGGTCATCAGGTCGTAGGGATTACTGGCTACGAGAGTCTACCATAACGAACGGTTTTACCTGCCATTCTTGAGAGACTTCGTCGAAAGCCTCCTCAGTAGTGTTGGTTTGCGGAGAGTAGCTCTGCCCACTGGCTTCATTGGTAGCTTTGAAGTGCTTGAGAGGCGCCTTCAAAGCGTTGCCAAGGTTCTTCACCGAGTTGAGGATATTGAAGCTGGCGAAGCCTCGCCTCACTACGCTCGACAGCATGAATATTGATAATAAATATCTAGGGATGAGCCACAAAAAGCACAGTGGTTGGTAATCACTTGCCTTCCACAAGCTTCATGCTCTCTAGCTCCCGAATTGCTTATTTAAAGGATGGTCGGTTATCGGGGTTGCGGTCCCAACACTTTTTCATCAACCGCGCGAATGCCTCCGGAGTCTTTTTAGGAACAGTCGGTCTCAGGTTGTTATTAGCAACTTCGATTGATACTTGAATTCCACTTACGTCTATTGTTAATATACAAAATTACTGCGATAGGGAGGCTCACGCGAAGCTATCTCCCATAGTATGATGCCAAAGCTGAAAACATCGGCCTTTTAGGTATACTTCTGTCCTGATATTACTTCTGGAGCCATCCATTGGTATGTTCCAATCTTCTACGTCATGTAGTTTTCCAGGCCTTTGGTCCAACCGAAATCGGCAAGCTTTACACGATAGCTCTCATCCAGAAGCAGGTTCAGACTTTTCAGGTCTCGATGGAGAATGGGCACTTCACATGCGTGAAGATAGTTCATTCCTCTGGCAGTGTCCAATGCAAACCTTCGACGGTCCTCCCAACTCAGCTCGACGTTGGATTGAAGGATAGACCATAGAGTGCCCTTTGAGCAGTATTCGAGAACAATGGCGAAGTTCGGAGCCTTCGTGCAAGCTCCAAGGAAAAGCACGATATTGGGATGCCGAAGGGCCTCCATTGCATGGCACTCACTCAAGAAATCTTTTACTGAGGACTCCGAAGTATCTATCTTGAACAGCTTGACGGCTACTGTGGTTTCTCTCCACTTCCCCTTATAGATGATGCCGTAGCCTCCCTCAGATATTTGCTTTTCAAGAGTAATCTCTGAAAATGGTATTTCCAACGTCGTTGAGAATGTTCGAGGGTTTAGGCTGGAAGACATATCGAATTTCGACATGGGGTCTGTTTGAATTCGAACTGACTTCTTTTGCTGCTTGCGAAGCTTTTGGGAAGAGTCTTATTATAGTTTCTGCTCTTCTGTTGACTCCTTGCGACTATAGGATGCTTCATTCGTTGAATCTTGCTTGGTTAGTGACTTTTTTGCGAGGCAAATCGCGTGATAGCTTCCACAATACACTTTGAATACCTATTGGGCACGGCAGATAACCGGCAATGCTGTGGATTGAAATGGCTTTGAATCGGTTATTTGTCCGTACCGATTCTTCCCCCATGCATACACCTGTTTGCTTTCAGTTGCAACGGCTACAGCGAAGTCAACTCCACACTTTACTGACCTTGCGTGAGGAATATCTTCCACCTTTTTAGTTTTGATCTTTTCGTTTGGGTCATCACCGATGAAAAGCTGGTATATCTACCCCTTTGCCGTGAGCAGACACTGATGCTCACCACCGAGACTGACATCGATGACTCCTCGTAAATCTACGGAAACAAGCTCATCAAATACGAACTTAGTTCCAAAGACACCCCAGAGATAAACGCGGCCATCGCTTGTTCTTACCGCGCAGAGTGCCATGGATGCACTTATCTGCTCAATCGAACCCGACAGATTTAGCTTAAGCTATTCGAATTCAACAGTGTGTTTGCTTGCTGATGGCTACGAATTCAGCAGTACTATGCCACTTCCAAATAGCTTGCCTTTACTCGTGAGCACCAAAGTGTGGAATGGTCCACATGCTATTTGCTTAATATAGTCACTGTTATCGAGCATTGACTTTCTCTCTTCGTCTCCCTCGAAGAACCGATACTTTTTCTATGGTGTACACTCCCTCAGGGGAATATTCTAATTTGAGGGTAGTCTGTCTGTTAGAATGCCTTGATGTTGTGAAGTTGTTACAATTCTTCCTCGGCTTGTCTCTCGATTGGGTCGTTTAATGGCTGACAGAGACTCTATTAGAACAGGCCCAGATCTTTGGTCGATAGTGTTTCCGATTCCCAATTGTCCTCTATTATTGAGCCCCATCCCGTACAGTTCACCCTTGCTCGTTTGCACAAAACTATGGTAAGGCCCACAAAAGACACTCGCCACCGATTTTTCCTTCATTATTTGGGTTGGGATTGACACAAACTCTGCCGTGATAGTTGGTAACCCCAACTGTCCGTGTTGGTTGTCTCCACACACGAATACCTCAAAGCGATTAGTGAGCAGCAAACTGTGCTTTTCTCCACAGGCAACTTCCATGACAGGAGTGTTCCATCCAACCTGTGGATACTCGTGAAACTTATTTCGACCCCATCCGGCAATATATAACCCATCTTGTTGGTGGCTATCTTCCTCGATGTTGCTCTTTAAGTGCTGTTTGTTGCTTAGATCCGAATAGCTCTTGGACCTGGTCTAGATGATCTTGGACGAGACCATTCCGGCGGGCTTTGCAATAACACCCGGACGCTTGCTGTCGCTGTACTCGTACATGGGCTATTTCGAATTATAACGATACTGTGTTAAGGGTTAAACCAGCTCAATGGACTACGTCTGACTTGTGTGTGATTATAATGCCTATGATACTGGTACTTCGAGTGATCAGCCAAATCTGTCAGTGTTTCGAAGACAAAGAGTAAAATCAAAAGAAAGCGTAAAGTGAAAAAGAGGAGAACGACTACCCCTTATACCTGATGAACAAGGGCATGCAAACATAAAACTCTAAAATCGGGAGCGAAGTGGGAGAAAAAGAGGAGTTTTTGAAGACGCTTTAAACGTTAACCTCAAAAAGAAGCCTCAATCAGGGCTATAAAGAACTCATAGCGTCCGATACGAAACGAACAATCGAAGGGTTCAGCATTCCTGAACTCTACACTTTTCCAGCAGAAGCCGATGAAAATGGGGAAAGTACAACCAAGAGATAAGTAACACCAATGATCAGCCCACATAATGTCGTAAAAGTGTTGGACAACGCTGAGACCGAGGAGGAGGTTACTCATAAGGGCAGGTTTAGCCAACCTCAGAGGCCAAGCGCAGAACAACAACCCAAGAATAACCTTCTGATACTCATTCAATAGCAGCCTGAAGGAGCTTCGCGTTTGGAGGAACAAGATATCAACGACATTGGGATTGAAGACAATCAGCAAAATATCGAGCAAGGGATGGAACAGGACGAAGAGGAGGACTTTGAATACTTCCAGCAAGACTTAAATGCCATCAATAGAAAACACTCCAAGCCCAAGCAGGCACTGGATCTGGAGACCAGGGTAAAGCGTCACCGCAATAAGAAGCGTAAGGCCAAACCAACTGCAGATAGTGCAATAAGCCCCTACCGCGTTAACCTCCCCAAGGATCTGCAAAACTTTGCAATCTCGAACCGACCTGACTAGTGATCTCCATCCTTATACGCAGTCTATATCGTTCTGAATACTGATCAATCGCTTTCCATGATGCTGGCACTTGAAGAGTTTACTTCGCTGATCACTCGCTATGAAGTAAGTTGCGCGCTGAGAGCATTCCCCAATTTGCTGGTGATGAGTTCCAACAATTCTTTTGGTTGATCTCCGTTAGTCTTGGTTTCGTAGTATTTCAGTAGCTCCATCTCAACTTCATCAATGAATCTTTCCTCTGGGTCGTTCTTTGGCAGGCGCAGGTCTGCTCGATTTTGGCTCTCCTCATAACTACGCACTATATCAGCATACTGCCGGCATATACCGAGCCTATCGCATGCTTCTGTTACTGATTGGGGTTGTCCCACTGCATTGATGATCCGAACATAGTCGAAGCTCAAACTGATCTGACGAATGAGTTCCTCGTCGCTGACCATCGCAATCACAAAGCCTTTCATGCCTTGAAGATATCGAAGGAAGGCGAGACTGATGCTAAGTTATTCTTCGTAGTTCGTGCCCTTAAGAATTTCGTCAATTAGAACTAAGGCACGCATATTTGACTCGTGTGCCTCCAGGAGCCCATTGAGCACCACAGCCTCGTACTGGAAGTGACTCAACCCATTCTCGATGGACACATTGTTCTTGAGTTTGCTAAGCAGCATATTGAAGAGGCATGCGGTGTAGGACTCAGCAGGAACAGGACATCCAATCTGGCTCAGGATAACCAGATAGCCAGTGCTGATCATCCTGTTGTAGAAGTCGCCTGTGTGTTCATTCTTGTAGTACACAGTCACTGGTCGCAATTGAGTGGACAGCATGCAGTGCTTTTCCGACGGTTTGAAGAATCTTTCGTGAGTCCAAATGGTGGACAAATCACGGTAGGAAAGTATATCCATCCCTGTTGCGAAGTTAGGACGGCAGAACCGTACTGTGGTGTAGAATGCGACGAAGCTGCTGAACGCCAACAGCATATCAGCCAGTGACATCCAGTAGCTGATGTCGAACATCAATTCCAAGCGGTCTTGAATAACTTGTACCGTCTCCAATAGCACACCCTGGGACTGACCGAGAATGCGGTCCTCATGGATGCGTAGTTTGTTGTTCATCGAAACTATTCTCGTAGTCTCGAAGGTGACCACCCGACGATCCCGAAGACTGATGTGAACGATGTCCTCATGAAGGAGTTCCGATATCTTTCTGAGATCTGTCTCCGGATTGTTGCTGGTACAACTTAGGAAGTATCCACGTCGTTCACTTGAGCATAGTTTCAGAGGCATCAGGGTCTTTGATTTGTACTCCTAGCACAGTTTGAGGAGATCTTCGACTGTCTGCGAATATGTGACTCTACTGATATGGCACTCCTCATCGGTAATCTTCTCTTCCCTCACTACAAACAGGTAACTGTCCTTCATACCTCGGCTGGTATTCTCGAAGCTAGCCAACACATCAGTGTCGAGGTTGCCAACAATGACCTGCCGAATCTCTTCGATGCGTGGATCGCTGATCGATTTTATAAGCGATTTGAGTGTACGTCCTTGTGGTTATACTGGCTGTGACTCTGCCATCCAACTTTCAAGTCTTGATCGGAGGTGGTCGAGAGAACTAATGAAGTGCGACATCAGCAAGATGTAGTAGATGTAACTCTTCAGTGAACGAGGGTCCGGTTTCGGTTGCTGTATAAACTTTACTGATATGGGCTCGAGCATCTTGAAGCGAGCTATATCAGCTTTGAGAAGCTCACTGAGAGAAGGATTTTTAAGCAGGAAGTACACAGTGTCCAGACGATCTTCTATCGCGTCTCTATCGCATAGAGGCTGCAAGAGGTTTGCTCTCAGCATGCGGGTGCCTCCACAGGTAATGCATCTGAAATTCTCGAGGAAGCTATTGGCAGTCTTGTTGGTCTAGCTATTTACAAACAGCTCAAGATCCGAGACGGTCTGTTCATCGATGATCAGAACATTGGAGGGGTAGTGCCACTCGATGTGCAAGGCATCGTACTTGACGTTGAGCTTCAGGTCGCTTTCAATGACAACCAGCAACGCAGCCAAAGCAGAACACGCCAGCATCTTCATGACTCTGTTGTCTGGGTTAAGATCGCCTTTGTTCTTGTTTCCACGTTCAGAATAGATCCGGTAACCTCGGGTATCGTCGAACAGACTTCGCTTGACTGGTTTAAACGTTGCGTTTGGAAATGAGTTTTCAAGTTTTCTGAGCAACGGTGTAGACTCGTGATTGCAGCAAAAGATTACCTATCGTGGTGTAAACCTTGACAGAGTAGAGAGAGTCTGCACATAAGTCATCCTCTCGATTATCTGTGAAAGGAAGATTTCTCCACTGTTGATGTTGTAAACTGCCAGACCTACTTCGTGGGTTGTGTGCTATATTATGCTTGCGATGAATTCGTTGTTGAGGCTCATCCGTAGTGAAGTGTTTCCAATAGGAGCCCTCAACGAAACTCGTTATTCATGATTGGAAGGGAAGGAGCCTCTTGCTTTCCCGTCAATCCTTTGCTTGCTGATTGTGATGCTGCGACGAGAACCATACCGCAAAGAGGAGTTCGACTTGGGTGGTCGGGTGCCGTCCATCGCCCTTGGTGTTGTAGGTTTCTTCGACATTTCAACCTTCGAGGAATGCTGCTGCTCGCTGCTGTTTGAGTTGCTTCTGGATTTGAGTTTCCTGTTGCCCTTCAAAAGCTCTGCCGAAACAGATGAACTGCTGTACTGTCGATTGGCTGCCGATTCACTCGAAGAATTACGTTTGATGTTGCGCAAGTTGAGATCCACTGGCCTGCTTGGTCCTGGCTGTCTCTTGGCAGCGTACATTCCAGTCAAATCAATATTGTGCCGCCTGTAGGCTTGCTGGCTTTCAGCCACCTCAGTGATAAAATAATAATGTAATGAATCGCCAACCGCCCAAAAGACTGCAAGATCCTTTGGGCCTGGATAAGGAACAACTGGCTAGTCTTTATCGAGGGTTCATGGCAGCTGCCAAGGGCCGAGAACAACTACCTCTCGAAGTACCGTTGATGCTCAACTAGAATTTCGCCTCTTTGCTGTCCAAGTATACGGAGCTCGAACCCTCTACTATCCGAAAGATCTTCATTCGGATGACTAACAGCCAAACAGTAATGGCACGGGTTCAATTAGATCAGCTGGGACCGTTTTCTGGAGCTACTACACAACGAATCGCTCTTGCGTCACACAATGCTTAACCAACGGATCGCACCAGAGATCGCTATTGAGATGGAGCGAGTAGAGCCGTTGCCAGAGGTGCAACGTGAATTGAAACGGTTGAACAAAGAAGTCAGGACAGTCCAAGAAGTGCATGTACAAAACTATCAGTTTTTGGTGGTGTTTGTGGACAACGAACTGCTGTTTGTTGATCAGTCTGATGAAAAGATAGCAGTTCGAATGGCATTTGCTGCCAGGCACCAGAACCCCCTCATTGAAGGCAAAAAGCCTATCGGGATGTCACAACACATGACCAACAACAGCGTTGGCCAAATACGGGACAACAGCAGCATGCTGACCCAGACAGACTTTGCTTCAGGGATTCTAACGAACAACCTGAAGAAAAGCATTAAGTTATTGCCTGAAAAGCCCGAACAGTCTTCGAAATCTCAGACCAGACAGAATAGCCCACATGAACGAAAATTTACTCCAGAGGGGTCAAGCATGATGTTTCCGAGACGCTCCGGCAACAAACGAAGAACATTTGAAAGGATGAAGCGAAGCAACATTGACCAAATCTTCCAGATGTTTAGGTAACTGCCAGCGGGCAAGGACACATAGCTATGTAGGCTTTACACCGAGTCAGACGAGCCATAGCTGCTGATCGACCGTACTATGGCAAACTGCCTTAAAAATAATCAAGCAGGGAGCGTGCCATCCACGAAACAGAAAATAAACTTCAAAGGGCTGATCGAGACCATGAAAGGGGAAGGCAGGAAATTGTCGTATAATCCCCGCAGACTGACTACCGATTAAGACGTAATATCATCATCAAGCAACCGGCTGAGCTTGCTGCTAAGAGACCCCAAGCCAGTACGGGACAAAGCAACAGCTTTGGAGAACAGTGCAAAAAAACGTAACACTTTCATCCACAGCTTCAGCATCCACAAAGATCTAATCGCAGTGGCCCTCGCCACCAAAGAAATTCGTGTGCTGAAGATGAGAAAATATTTCTTCAACAAGGTCATTACAGAGTAGCTGTTCTGTCGTAGTTACCCAGAACCTCCGCTATTTGTGCACCTATATGAATGTAATCTCCGTGTGGGAAAGCTTTTTCTGTTCATGGCTCTTGAAGAGAATGAGGGGGTGGCTGTTCGCGTCCGCGAACTCACAGATAAGTGGGAACTAGGTAGTGTGGTGTACAGCCACCAACTGCAGTACTACCCCTGCTTTGAAGTTATCAAGGATATCGGAGTCACGGGTTTCAATGAAATGGGCCAACTGGCGATATTCGAGATTGGTGGGGCTCGCTCGAAATAGACAATTAGGTGTATGGGCCCGTACCAAATGCGCAACCAATCGAACGGCAAGAAGATGCCGATCTCCTTGGTGAAGTACTCCAAGAAGACATTATCTTTGGTGTTTGGTTGTTTGGACGGGTTTGTTTACACGTACTCATATGCGAGAATGTAACTGAGAAAGATGCGAAAGCTAAGCGCCAAATCAATCACAGGCCTTGAGATATAATCCAAAGTGGGTTACATTGTGACGCTCTCAGCAGATGGAAGGTGCCGGCTCATCAACATCGAAACCTTTGAAGTATTCAACGAACTAGATCTTCACGATCACGACCTCATTGCCAACAGGGGTCTAACATCTAAGCTTAAGTCTTAACCGCAGTCCGATCGTAGCACCAACTACTTCTACGTGTTCGGACAACATGTTGCCAAGGTCTACATCACCGAAGACTAAGTCAAGCAAAACAAGCTTAAGCGCAACCAGACAACGTACGACGAACGGATTAAAATGTTTGCGGTAAGCTAACAACTGTCACCGCCACCTGCTTTCACTGACTCTGACTCCTTCATGATCACCAAGCTGTGGATGTCCAATGGCTATCTGCTCATGTTCTCTGAGGATGGCAAGGTCAAGATGCTAGGACAGTCCAGTAGTATCTGGTCAGCTCGGTAGTTCTACCCCAGGAAGACTCGGAATGTCGTGGAGATGGCGGTATGCCCCACTGGCATATTGTATGCTCAGACTGATGAAGATTATAATCTGGAGGTAGCTAACATCTGTACTCAATAGTGTATTCTAACTGCTAAGGTCGATGGAATGTCCTCGGTGGTGTTCCTCCCTCGTGATATGCGGGAGATACTGTGCGTAGGAACGAACAAAGGAGACTGTCTATTGCTGAAGGAACAGACCAATGAATTGCTTACGGAGCATAAAGCCCCAACTCAAACCCACATCCAAGGAAATCCTCGTGTCTAGATAACGGTGTGTCGGTTCTTCGATAAGCTGCTAGTCACTGGCAACGATCGTGGAGACATTTGCATCTTCACAAAGAACCTTTACAGCCTCAAACATTTGATAAAGCTGAACATCGCGACTCAGAATGCGCGTATGGACTCTGTCGCCGAAATCAAACAGTTCAGAGAGGGGCGGTTACTTGTACTCACATCGCAGCCTGCATTGTTTGACGTCGATATAATCGAGGGTTCCATCGTCCAGCATTGGGTGTTACCCTATACCCCGACAAGCATTATAGCCGACTTCAATTAGCACACCTTCTGCGAGAAGTCGGCGAAGCTCGAATGCCTGAAGACGTACCAGCTGCAGCAAAATAACAGTTGGTTCAGCCAGACATTCGAAGCAGCACAGCTCAGACTCTTTGACATATACCACTGCTGGTTGGTCGGGAATAGTACATTACGGGCAATCTCCACCAACACCGGACTAGTAGAACTCGATCTTGTCAACGGCAAGTGGCAGACCAAGTGACCTTAACAAATTATAATTCAATAAGCAATAAATATCATGGCCAAGAACGGTAGCTTGGAGTTCAAGTATGACAACTACGAAGATGACCTGAAGAATCGATAGAGCAAAGGACAAGCTGAGGACTTCAATATGCAGACTGATTTTGGTTCGCCAGCTAAGAAGAAGACAGAGAGAAAGGAAGACCCCGAAGACGAATACGCTCACGACTTCGAGGATGCCGAAAAGCCAAGCCCAAAGCAACCGGGCAAGTAGAAGGAGCCCGAGTCTGAGGAAGAAGACGCTGCGAGCAAGTTACAAAAAATGGCTCCAAACGTGTCACAGCGAGAGAAGCTCATTGAGCAGAACATCAAGCTGAAGACGCAGATCTACGAACTGGCGAAGCAGATGGACGAAATTCTGCTGAAGGACAAAGCGAGGAAGAAGAAGTATGGGATGTCGACTGGAGAGGAGGACGACTAAGTGCTTCGAGCGAAGAAGCTGGAGCTGAAGAAGCAGCAGATCGAGATCATGGAGCTCAAGAACAAGATATTCGTGGTCAAGAGGCAGCTTGAAAACGTGTATGACAACCGAGGTATACTCGGCAAGGAGGACGAGCTGAAGAACCTCAAAGGCGAGCTGAAGGCGCTCGAAGATGAAAAGTAAGCGTTGCTAAGAGTGAAGAAGTAACAAACCAAAGCCCTGAAGGTGATAAAAAATGAGTAGGAGTATCAGTAGAGAATTGACAAGCTTCGCGAACAGTTGGCTAAGGTCAAGTAATAGTCAAAACTGCTGAACGAGAAGCTGATGGAGAATGAGCGCATTTTGAGAAAGAACCATGAGCAGTACATCGTGAAGCAGGCCAAGATCAAAGAGATGGAGCAGAAGCTGGCCCAGAATAAATAAAAGTAAAAGTCTCGGAAGGCCCAACCCATCGTAACCCCCGAGATGATCAGCGAGCTGTAAGAGGAGATAAACAACCTGTAACGGGAGAAGCGGGAGTCGGATAAGCACTGGCAATAAAAGATCCATAACGTCGACAACGAGTTGCACCAGCGGCGACTGGAAGAAGAGAAGAAACTGCTAATTTTAAAAGAAAAGGAGAAGGAGCTAAAACTCAACGAAATTCGAATCAAGGAATTACGGAAGCTCATTCGTCACAACGCACTGGAAAGCATCAAAAAGGTGGAGGAACCCGACCCCAAGGAGTTTCGCCACCGCAGGAACATCAAGTACGTGGACAAGTGATGTTGTTTACCAGTGACCTTCCTATTAGCACTAATCAACCGCTGAATTCTGGCGTGGGCGCCCAGACTGTGAGTACCCTCCACTCAACTGATAATAATTTTCCTATGTAAGAAGACCTGCTGTGTATAAAGATCAAGGACGGGCTATACATTGGCAATCGACGTCCCGCGGAAGTAGCCAACCCAGTTTAAATTAGGATGCGTAGTTCCTCATCACGAACAAGTTCGGTTACATTCTCAACTGCACTGCCGAACTGGGCAACCATTTCGAGAACATTCAAAGCATTCACTACCTCAAGCTCAAGTACGAGAGAGTCAAGCCTCATAAGCTTTGGGGTGATACCTACAAAAAACTGCTGAGGTTCTACCGCTTCATCGAGGAGGCCGACGAGCAAGCTGAGTGTTGCCTTGTGCATAGCAACCTCGGTAACAACCGCTGTTGCGCTGTGGTTATCGCTTACCTCATGAAGCGGTTTCTATGGACGTTCGACAAAACCCTCAACTACGTAAAGTCCAAGAAAGTGGAGATGAAGCTGTCTCCGAACTACATAGCGCAGCTGAGAGAGTTCGAGATGCACTTGCAGTAGTAGCAACCACTATCCAACGATTGGAGAAGGCCTTACTTGTCATAGTAAGAGCGAGTCATCGCCAACACCTACATGAATACCATCGAAATCAAGTACGAGCAGCTTGAAAAGCACCCGCAAGGGCGGGAACCCAAACGGGTGGTATGGCGCGATCGTATGGAGAAGCTGTTAGCGAACAAGGCAAAATAATAGGCAAAAAAACTTCAACAGTAGAGGTAGCAGCAGAAATAGCAAAAGGAGCCATCGAAAGAGCTCAAAGCGAAGAATTCAAAACCTTTTGAGGTAGAGCCCACAGTTCCAAGGAAGGCCTCTAAAAAGAAGAACGAGGCACTTCCGAAGAATATCGCAGTCTAGAAGCCCTCGGAGAAGAAAAAACCGCAGTCAGCAAAGGAGAGACCACCCCTCAAGGACGACGATAGCATCTTCAAGCTTATCAAAAAAAAGCTGAGAGAGAGCCGGCAAGGCATAGTCGAGGAAACCGAGGAAGTTTCATCTTAACGTACGGCTGAAGAGGTGCTCTCGAACCAAGTAACTCCGGTTTATAATCTAACCGTCAACAACTTCATCAATCCGAGCATTAGTATATTCACAAAGGAGAAACCGACCAAACAGGAGGCAGGAATGGTGATGCGTCCTGCAAGTGGTGATCGGAGAGTTAAACGACAGCTTGCTTAACCCGAGGAGGAAAGCGAAACTAAGATCAGCCGCACGTTCTCACAAAAAGAGCACCGTTCGCTGCATCGCGATAACAAGCAAAAGGCTACTAACATATCGGCGACACTGATGAAATCGCTGATATCGCTGCAGAATGACATTCGCAGGCAGGAGAAACTGAAAGGAGGGTAGGCCTCTCAAAAAGCGAGCCAATACAAGTCAGCCAACATCGAGCCTTTGCTGACTCGGCTGGAATCACCCAAGGAACCGAAGAAGATGGAGAAGAGCATGTCGTTTGAATGCCGAAAGAAGTGACTTCCCTTTGACGAAACCTGATAACTCTAATTTTCACTAGCATCAGAGTTCACTTTTTAGTTCGGATTTGAGTCTTTCCTGCTCGTCAAGCTCAATTAGCTTCAGTTCGTAGTGTCGGTACAGGTCGCCAGGAAGTATTATGTGAGTGCCGCACACCACGCATGTCGACGGGACCTTACACAGGTGAGCAAAGCAGACCAGACACACGAAGATCTCGTATTTCTCTTGAATGTGGCAGTAGCAGAACGTAGTTTGTTCTCTCACCTCCTTGCGGCAGAAGCCCACCCGGAAGAGCTTTATCTCAACATTGTCTCTTTTGAAATCGGGTGAACGCGTCAGTTCTCCAAGCGTATGATAGTAGCTCTGTTCGTTCGAAACTGAATCATAGCGACCTCCACAAGCCTCGGCCAGTTTGCTGAATACATAAGTCTTGCCTATGAGGCTCACAATATTGACTAGGACCTTCGATTCGCGAACCTTCTCGATTTCCTGAAAGATATCGCCAAGATCCTTTGTCGATGGGGACGATTGTATTAAGAGAACCTCCTTGCTTGAATAGAGTGGAACATCCTCGAACATTGTGATTGCAGTCTTGAGGCAACTCTCGAGTGATAGGCTGCCAACCCTGTGCACCTCCACCTTGTCAAGCAGGTCTGATAGAAAGCTATTATTCGTGGTGAATGAGGTCAATGGTTTACAAATGCCTTCGTAAGCGACAGCCACCGACAGGTATGTGATTGGATTAACGTCGAAGATCTTGTTAACGAAGAAGCGTATGCACTGAAGGGTCAGGGCTATCCTTGAAGGTTTAAAGTCCTTGAGTTCCATGGACTTGTTACAATCGATTATCACAAGCACTGACCGAACCAAATGCCTCCGAGTGGTAGGCTGACCCATCTCCGAACGGGACGGTAGCACTGCCTGCGGCTGTTGTTCCTTGAGCCTGCGCTCTAACTCGTCGACTTTGCTCATATGAACTTATAATTTTTATAGTGCGTTGTAGCGGGAATAGTTCATGCAAAGTCAACCAAAGCTCCATCAGCTCAATAGCTAGCTGAGGGAATTCCGCAAAACCCTCCGATAGTCCTATAAGTCCTTGGTTAGTGATACGGTTTGTTGGGAGAACTCGGATTTCACCTTGTACAGGTTCTTTTAATTCTCAAGACACTGGGAAATCGACTGTTAGATCTTCTCCATGATGTTGCGGTTGATGCCTTTAAGGTCGATGCTGACTTGCCCTTTGGAGAGCATCCTCTGTAGCAAACTTTTCAGCTGCATACGCTACTTTACTAACTAGACTTACAACAGTCGCGCTACCCTTGAGATGCCCCTCGATGAACTCTTGCGTGTTAATGCGGTGGGTATTCAGGAATTCTGTGGTTCGTTTGCCCTTCTCAATAATCATCCTAATCAGTTTATCCACACACTCTTCGGTTGGAGTTTAGAAGATGTAGTGTGGTGCTAAAGAGTTCAGTTCGGGTGGTTCCTTGCGCAGTTTGGGTTCCGAGTTGTTCAAGGCGGGGCGCTTACCGATGGGCTTATTCACTGGAGGTCTGCCGAGCAAACTAGACCTCTGCTCAAGCAGCGGTGGCAGCAGGCCAGCCTCCTTTGGATCTAATGTTGAGCTTACCCTCGTGGTGCCACCCGCATTGAGAATTTCCTGAAGGGGATTCTTCATTAACAGCTATTATGCGAATAACGAGAGCGCAACAATAAAATATAGGCTGTTATGTCACTGTTTAGGCAGGTTGGTGCTAACCTTCTCTTGGGTTCCCCACTGTCCTACAAAGAGCAGCGTGACCAATAGCTGAGAGTGAAGCGTGAGAAGCAGCTGGAATACATGCGTGAATTGGACCAGCAGGTCAAGGAAAGAGCAGAGAAGAGTCAAAGCAGAAGCAAGAGCAAAAGCAAGAAGCGATTGAAAAACAACAGTGCTATTGGCTACTAACATTCCCGTGATGAGCCTACAGAAGACAAGTACTCGAAATCGGCGCTATTGGAGCAACTTCTAAGCGTGGATTACGAAACCTTTAAGCGTGGCCGACCTGACAAGACCCGCTCGAGGAGCAACAAAAAGTACCATCTTCTCGAAGAGATCAACAACGAGGGATAGTATAAGCCGATTCCCGAATACAAGACTGTGTTTGTGGATGAACACGGAAGGGAAATATCTCACAGTCATCAATCTTAAGTCCTGCTTGAACAGCGCGATGATAAGAACTATATATCGGTTGAGGGTAACGGTACCCTTCGTTCCGAACAGAATAGGGAACCAGAGGAAAGCCAAGAAGTGGATAAGACGGAGCGGTCGGTGGAGGAAGAACATTCGGTAGTCTAATCCAAACGGAATTCAACCCTAAGCCCTTAGGAGCAGAAGCAACCCATCCCTTCACCCAAATTATCCAAATCTACTGTTCTCGACAAGACAGAATAAACCAAAAAACTGAGCAGTCTGCTGATAGCCCAACAAAGCTTTCACCCAAGTCACTCAGATCGAGTAACGAAGTTGGTGAGCTAAAACAGACATCGCTTTCCGAAGCTTTTGGACGCAATTGCAAAGCCTTAATTACAATCTGAGCTGACGGAGTTGAAGGCGCTCATTGAGACGATCGTTGAATAGCCTCGCCGCCGCATGAAAACTACTACACCGAAGCCTGTTGAAGATGAGCTTGTGCAGATCAAGGACATCCTGACTGAGATTGCATCAATGTCAAAGCCACCACCCGATCGAAGAAACCGGTTTGTAGACAAATAGGTACTTCTGCACCAAAAGATTAATGAACGTCTCGGGACCAACAAAAAGCCTCAGAAGAATTATGGAGCCACTCTAAACGGCAGTCTCGAAGACCTGCTTGATTCCTACCCAACCACCCTGCCTAAATGAGCCGCGACGCATCCCGCCTTGGTACTTGAAATTTACTGTTTGTGTGATATATAATTCGCTTATGGGAAGTGCAACAGCCTTTTATGAGCAGGGCAGTTCGAGAGTAAGTAAGACTTTGTAACACAACTCCCATACTTTGCCAATCGATGGCTTTTTAGTTGTATAATATAGGCTGCCCAACCACCAATTCAAATTGAACAATGTCCCTTACCAAGCGATCGATAGATGTCCAGCAAAAGCAAAAAGCGCCTCCTACCGACAGTATATCAACTCACTTCCTCGAACTCAGTAGCACACTTGCGAATACCACCAATATGAGTCGGAGAAGCATGGCCTGTGGAAAGAGTCTCAAGAAGATTCCCAAGGTAATCAGCAGCCTAGAGAAGAACATCCAGACCCTCAAGAAGTATTGCACCGAAATGTCTCGCTAGCGGCCATCCAAAGGCAGCCGCAACCCCATAAGCAAACAGCCCAATCATAACGACTCGAAGAATGCTGCACTTTAGCGGTCATCCGGCAGCATTGATATTGACTGGGTCAGGAACGCCTATACGACTAGCTACGGTCACTCAACCAACAACCTTGTGGAACTTTACGAGTTCTACCGAAACCATCTGGAAAAGAGTGTGATCAGCAACAACAATACAGGTTCCTTTTCGCATTCCAACAACAGTACTTCCATTGTCAGGTTTGCCTGTACATCGAGTATCAGTGGGCGAGATGACTCAAAGAGTTCACAGTCCCGACAGACTCCTTCACTTGTCAGCAAGGAAGAAGAGTAATCTTAGCATATCCCTTTGAAGGGATTCCGAAGGGTATCCGAACGCCAGACTAGCAAACACACCGAGGAGCATGATGCTCCACTTAACAACGATAGTCTCAACGAAGATGAACGGAGGGGAGCTAACATTCATAACAGCTCAGTTGGAAACGGTTGTGCACTTAGAACCAAGACAACCTCAAACTACTACAACTGTCCAGCTCGTAAGAATGAAGATATGCCACTTGCAAAGCACCAACTCAGCAACAGCCATGACAACCCGCCGAGCTTTCGTTCAAAAGAAAGCGAAAGGAAGAAACGAGATCCCGGAAACATGCCACTTCAGCAGAAAATACTTCGTATCGAGACTGAAACGGATAGGGAGGTGGAGAGGCCGAAAGCTCGAAATGAAGTGAAGAAGTTTGAGTTAAACCTTGCAGCCGAACTGTACCACAGCGAAAAATAAGCTGCACCCGAAGTACATGAAGTGCCCCACCGCCCACCTAAACCACCTCAGCAACACAAATAAAAACCAACAGTGATCCAATAAAAGCCACAGATTGCCGAGAAGCACGATAAAATGGCATCAATACTTTCTTCGACCCTCGGAGTAAAAGCATAGATTCATTTGCAGAGGAGCAGCATGCCAGTCGCAGGGTCGGGCTTGAATATCTACACAATCAACAGCGTTGCTCCTCCAGCCAAGCCACTACAAGCTTGGAGTCGACCCGCAACAGGCACCCCTCATGTAGCTTCTGCTTTATATCAGCCTATAGCTCCAAAACGGTTTATCAACTAAGCTCCTTCGAAGTCAGTGGATAAGGAGGACGCAGAGAGGAAGGACGATTTCGATAGCTGGATGATCTACGAAAAGAATATGCTCATCAATAAACGCAAGCAGGAAATCAATTCCAAACTCAGGCAAAAAGAAAAAATTGTGGGGGCTTTGG
>ERZ724508.855-NODE-855-length-20029-cov-5.032092_pt1 | contig 20029 bp, 25 predicted proteins | sample MGYA00376041_ERZ724508 | MGnify/ENA primary metagenome ERZ724508 (study PRJEB28724, sample SAMN07190887) | wastewater metagenome | isolation source: effluent of sewage treatment plant in Hong Hong | place: USA: Christiansburg, Virginia | collected 2016-03-01 ...
ACCCCAACCCCAACCCCTTACGCAGTGCTCTTATCTTCGAAATTTCATTTATTTGTATCAGAGTGATTCTGTTTCGGCTGTCTTGCTATTTCCGCACTCCCCAGTCACCGGGTTTAGCTGCTTACCTGGCAGACATTCTTCACACTTGCCAGTTCGGTCAGAAACTGTTGCACAACCAGCAGGCTTGATCACAGTGGGATCGGAAGGGCTCACAATCTGGTCCCATGCCTTGAGCTCTGGCTTTGATTCCGAATAGGGTGTATACGCCACTATTTGGTAAGTATCGTTCCCCACTTGGTAGATAGCCTTGTAGTTGAATCCGTTGACAACTTGCACCATCAGGGAATGTAGTTTAGCATCCCTCAACAGTCCGTTTCGGAGAACTCGAATCCAGGTGTTTATCCCCTTGAAGTCTTTGTGCTCTTCTGGATCTTTGACTGGTCGGTAGCTGCCGAGAGAAACTTCATTCATACTTTCACTTAATTTGGAATCCATTTGATTATCTTAGGAGTGTTTCTGTTTGCGAGTGATATAACCCTCTTTGGTAGTCGCGATCACTGCAATGAGCACCAGGAGGAGCGAGAGTTGTGAAACTGCCATCAGTCGTAACGATTTTGTGATTTAATATTGATATGAAGCTCAGAAAGCACCAGCTAAAGGTGTAACTCCGGCAGTGCTACCTCGTTGGTGCTGGAGCGAAGAACTATCTAAGCTCTACGAGGCGTGTCCACCTGATAACCATGAGTTAGGAGATGAAGGACAGAGCTATCCAGAGTTCATGTCAATGGCTGCCCGACCACCGAACGAATAAGGCACAGGAAGACTGAAGTTCAAAGAAATGAAGGGATTCAGTGTTATGATGGTCGCTGACAAGAAGGCACTAAAATCAAGAAGCATAAACATTCTTTGTGAGGTGCTATCCTCTTATCTCACAATCCACACTTCCTTTTAAGAGAAGAAATGGCAGCTGTCAAAGTCAGGAATCGTTGATCATCTGAACCAGCAAGAGTTCACTCTCTAGCGAACTGACGGTATGTTGGAAGTGCATCCTGTTCTCAATCTGCTCATAGAATTCAAAGTCAAGAGTAAAAACCTTGTTGCCCTTGTAGAACATTCTCTGTGTGAAGAAGGTAGTGAACTGGACGGAAGGGCTTGCGGAGACGGTGTGGCTGTCATAGGTTACAACTACAAGGCAGTCGAGCAGCAACACCGCCTGGAAGATCTCATTGAGACGGTCATCCATGAATGCCTCCATACTCTGGGGTTTGACCATTGCCTTGCTTGGAGATGTGTCATGAACGGCGTTGTTGGTCAGGAAATCTGGCCGTGCCCCGCCTGCATGCTCAAACTGGAGTCAGAACTAACCGTTTCTGTAAAAGAATGGTATCGTCAATTAACCCAGACCTTTGCGAAGTACAAGCTAAAACGGTTTCTCATCAAGGGTGAGAAAATCCTGAATATTCTTGAAAATGATTGAATTGTACGACACATCATCACCCCGAAAACATCTTCTCCATAAAGTATTGAACTTCAGGTAGAACCCACCTCAGCTTCAAATCTTCAGACTCAAGGTAGTGGACCACCATCTCAAGGTTGAGAGAAATGTACTGTTCAATATTCTCGCTTGCTTCTGTGTGGTTATCATCGTTTGATTACTCCATCTTTTGCTGAAGCTTTTTTCGATCTCTTTGGGACTCGTAGAAAGAAACGAGGCAAAATCCAAGCATTGTCATCCACAATCTACCACCACCCTATCGTCTTTGGAGCCACTCTGGAGTTGATTTGTCAAATGAGGCTCTGGTCACTCCAAGTGTCTACAATATCTGGTCAGTTGGCTACCAATAGCCTTCAACATAGATGTGCTGGTCGAGGTAGCGAGCGATCTGCTCAAATCTCTTACCTTCGAGGTGCTTCATCATCACATCCTTGCCCATATTCCCAAGGAATCCTCCAATAACGCTCCCGACAAACATCCCCAAGAACGGAATAGGAATCACCACCTCACCGACGATTCCACCTATGATACCAGCTCCCAATGATGTGCCGGTATCAAGTGCCATGTTACCCAAATCTCGTATTTTTTTGCTGGTTGTCTTAAATTTACTTCTCATGACCCTGTAAAAGGAGTAAGTAAACCCTCCAGCAACCAAGAAGTACCCCATAATGGGTACTTTTTCAACCAAGTAGTTGAGCGAACCCGACACCAAAGTCTTTGACGAGAAATCGACAACAAAACTGCCAACAGAATCGTAGTTGCGGATGTTGGCGAGACAGCTCCCAAGTGAGCCACCAACAGTCTCCAAACTCGATTCCATTGCAGCCTTTTTTACGTTTGTTGGTGCTGATTTTAACGCATCAACCATGGATTTTCTCTCCTTGATAAGATCCTCAGGGCTAGTAATTGCCTTCGAAGAGTTAAAACTCCATTTCTTCTGGACAGATAAGGCACTCATGACCTACAGATGGTTTCCATCCTCGCTCAGCTTCACTATATAGGATTCCTCCTGCTGGGCGTCAGGATTGCTTTTCTCAACTTCAACGATGAGGCCTCGCTCACCGTCTTCCCTTAAACCCTCCATGAATTTGACCTTCTTGCCTTAGTCCGACAGCTTCTTCAGAAGCTTGGATTCTAATTGCTCCTCAAGTCCCTCCTTCTCAACGATTTATTCCTCCACGAGTTGCTGGTTGCAGAAGGTAATGAGCTCATGTTTCTCAATGATATACTTTGTGAAGACATCCAAGAGTTCTGGTTGAACATTGCGAAAAACTGTCTGGTTGAGGCGCTCTCGAACTTCTTCAAAACAGCTCTGACTCAATTCGCGTAGCAATTTGTAGATCATATACTTGTTGATCAGCCTAACGGCTTTGGTTTCGGTGTTGAGTTCATCGATTAGCTCCACAATAAGCCTCTTGTTCTGGTTATAGGCATCAGACACCATGAGAGAAACCCGTTCCAGAAATTGGAGGATGTCCGGTTCGACGATTCTGCACAATTCCCGAAAGAACTGACAAGTCTTCTCACCTTCGATGAGCATACGGTTGTAGACTGGCCGGATAAACTGGTACAAGTCGATCAGCTGTGTGACTGAGGTTATTTGGTCTTAACGCAACAGCATCACCCACACTCCAGCTGATCTAGAAAGGTTCCAAAAGAACATACTCAGCTCCACAAAGAACTCGTTGAATTGTCGGTTGCGCACAAGAGATGCTTTTCCCTGAGAGGTTTGACTTAAGTTTGAGACGGTAGATGAAGAAGGAGAAAGCAATTCGCTGGGTGTTTCTGTATTGGACTGTTCGACTTGATTTCCCGGCCTTCTCTCCTCTCGCGATTAGCTTCTTACATACGACATCAGCCTGAGCTTGAGATCAGCGACAATTTCATTGATGTCGTAGCTTCGGTCCTCATAGTTTTCTAGGATAGCTTGCAGGGTGAACATCACCTCCGTCCGAACAATCTCCCTAAGATCCTTCTTGAACAATGGTGCGTACCGGCTCAATCTCAATTCCTCGCTAATCATATATTGTAAGTTTGACCAGCAAACAGACGTCACCGCTTTCCAACACTCCCACTATAATAAAATGAAGTATCATCTTGTTGTGCTTACAGTGCTGTTGGCGCTGGCCAGCTGCAACGCCGAGGCCGATTGGGTCGATCCCAATGACCTGCCGATAGGGCTGTATGTGCAGTCCTTCTTCAGTGGCTACCTGGATGTCGATGCCAGCAGGAAGTTCTTCTACGTATACTACCCCTCACAAAATAATCCTACCAAGGACCCTGTGGTGATTTGGTTCGGGTCGGGGCCTGGTTGCTCCGCCCTCTATAGCATGCTCTACTCCAAGGGACCATTCACCTTCGTACGCAACTCCACCGACTTCCGGCATAATCCCAACAACTGGAATAAGGAAGCTAACGTAGTGTTCATTTAATCCCCTGGGCAGGTGGGTTTCTCACTGGGGCCATTCAAGTCCAGTGACTACGAGCAGGCTGATGAAAATGTGCAGGCAGTTGTATCGTTTTTCCGCAAGTTCCCAGATCTCAAGGATCAGGATCTCTATTACACTGGAGAGGGATATGCAGGGGTCGTGATACCATGGCTAGCCAATCGTACACTTGAATGGAACATATCTCCTTACACCCCACCATACGAAAGAATTAGACTTCGCGGATTGTTCCTCGGTAACCCTTGCACTCATCCAAGCGAGTGCTACTTCCCAGGCAACAGCCGCCATACATATGGGTTCCTTACCAACCACTACTACTACACTCGTTCGCAGTTTGAAAGCTATGAACAAGCCTGTTCGATCCTCAGCGAGGACAGCAACTGTTCGGCCGTCAAGAAAGATATGGATAATGCTTTCCTTTCTGTTGGAGTCAACCGCCGCAATGTCTACGAAAAATGCTTGAAGCAGAACACCGGAGATTACCCCAACAGGCCATGCCTCGATCAAATTGGTATCCTCAAGTGGTTCAACGATGCACAGATGAGAAAAGCTATGCACACCAACATTTCCGAAAGCACCAAGTGGACAATTTGCAGCGAAAGTGTTCAGACGGCCTATTTCAAGGATCCCAGACAGTCTTACTTCCTCTACCCCTCGCTCATCCGAGCTGACCTCCGAATAGTAACACCATGCCTTATTGTTAGTGGATATATAGTGGCGTCATGGACTCAGAAAACCCTATCACTGGCACGATGAGATGGGTCGAAGAACTTCGTCAGTAGCATGGTCTAGCCACTTTGCGACCATGGAAGGGCTGGCATATGGATGACATTAATGGCGGTGACGTATGGGTGCTGAGAGGGCTCACCATCGCAACAGTCCGCAGCGCAGGGTACTTTGCTTCCTTATCGTAGGCATCTGGTCTTCAGTGATGAGCCATAACTGGGTTATTACCTGTTCGACTCCTTCCTCAAGAATAAGGAACTGTGATAGTGTCAATGTGCAAACCAGCAACTTAATTATATGAAAGCCATCCGCAGAAATCTTCTGTTGGTGCTGGTCGTATTGCTCGCCTTGGCGAGCTGCCGCAGAAATAAGAAAGCCAATCTCACAACAGTCGTGTAGAGCGATCATTTCTCGAGCACCACAGAACGCTTCACCGTCTACAACATCAGTGACGCCGAGGCCAACAAATCGGTGATTACTACTCTCAGGCCGAAGAAGGTAGGCGATAGCTACGATAACCCCATAACAGTCAAGCTCAGCAGTGGTTCGGAAGACGCAACTTGTAAGTTCTCTGGTTACAGTGATTTGTGCGTGCTCTAAACAGTCAAGTCATTGCCTCCGCACATGCGCATTGAATGTGAGAAGCTCCCGTGCGATGCCTACTTCACCAACTACCAGGCCCCACTGATAGAACCCTTAGAAAGCCAGAAGCTTGACGAGCTGTACCGACTGGATTCCACGTCAAAGCACACCATTCTAATTTTCAAGTGCAACGACCCAGACGTAAAGGATTACGACAGCGAAGTGAAGATCTACAGCAACCAACCCTTCAATCGCACATACCTCAACAACATGGTATTCGCGTTGTTCCGCAGTAACAACAGCAAGGGCTATGTGTACGTGGAAACAAGCGATAAGGTGCAGACCTGCACAAAGATGCTATCGTATAAGGTATCCAGCAAGCTCGGCAACCTCACCAAACTCAAGGATTTTGTTGATGGCGGCGCTACCAACAGCTATCCGCTAAGCGAGAAACCTAAGGATACAGACATCAGACTGGATATATCCATCATTGGATTCGATAAGAGCAAACCGATAAAAGGGACGCTGAAGGTGGAGTTGGTGGGAACCGACAGTGGAAAGGAAACAACAATCACGAGCTACCTCATCGCCAATCCAGACAACAAGACGGTGCTGAACATAAACACAATATTCAAGAAGCAATCCATAGAAAAGTACAGCAACCTCAGCGTGAAGGTCACAAGCTCAAGCGATCTGCTGATGGTCAACATCGAGCCAGAATTCACAAACGTACATGAGATCGATGCGGATGAACTGAGTGTGTTTACTGTCGAAAAGGGTCAAACTATTTCATATAAACTTGTCAAAGAGGATCTCACGAAGGGCACTGCAGAAGTGGAACTGCTCAATGACAATGGCAAGATCGATCTCAATAAGAAGTTCTGCAACCCAGGGGATGAGTGCAACATTGAGCTCACCGCAAAGGAGACAGTCCAGCAAGCAAGCCTGCGCATCAAATTGTCTGATACGGTCAAGCAAACATACACTCCAATCAAGGGTTCTGTGAGTAGCCGTATTCGATAGGGCGAGACCCAATACTTCACTTGCAAGGTGCAGCCCAAGAAATAGGCTGAACTAACCGTCAATAGCGAGAATGTTGTGCTGTATGTAGGAGACAGCAAGTGTCCGATGCCGTCTCAAAGTTGTAACACTTACACCGGCAACTACAAAGAGCCCATCTTCATTGAAAGCGAGAAGGAACTCGAACTATTCGTCGCAGTCGTGTCGCTAGATGATACTAGGTTTACTCTGCGGCTCATGGAAAACACAGACGACTATATCGATCTAGTCGACGGCGAACCATTCACCTACAGCCTCAAGGAATAGAAAATTGGGTTTACCTTCCGCATCAAGGAAAAGACCGATACGCAGTTCAATCTTATCTCCCCAATGAATACACTCAACCTGTATGTGAGTAATAGTGATAAATTGCCCACCGGCGAGTAGGAAGATCTGAAGTCAACACAGGGCAACATTCTTCTCAAAAAGGAGGACCTCAACGGCACAACATTCTCCATCCTTGTGGAGAAGCTTGCAGAGTCAAGCTAGAAGGTGTCGTTTACGCTGATTGCTTCCACTGGAAAGGCAATTTTCCCGCTGGAGCCTGCAGTCAGCCTATACGATAACCTACAGCCAGAACAAGCAAAGATCTACATCATTAACTACAAGCGAAAAGATACAAACGTTATTAATTTTTACCAATTCGGAACGGCAACTGTCGACGTGCTCATTGACGTTCGCGTAGCAAACAACATCAAGGACTTGGCAGTTGCTAACAATAAGTAGGATCTCAAGATTCGCACTACCCAAGAATTGCTTGAACTGGACACCTTCGCTGATGATCTGTGCTCCAAGGATCCCAAGTAGCTGTGCTAGCTGTACATGCGACTTGAGAACCTCGAGAAGGCCGAAGTAGATATCACACTGACCCACCTTGTTCAGGACAGTATCATCGAGCTAAAAGATGGTATTTGGCAGTCGTTCCCCCTCAGTGTGACCACCAGTTCAACTCACTTCTACTTTGCCCCCAAGCACCAGAACAAGAGCATCACGGTGCTGTACAATACGACCTACTTCAAGTTGCAGCTCAGCTATAAGCTGTGGAAGAATAAGGATGAACACTTCGACCCGTCGAAGTGGCCTTTCCCGGAAGAGCAGAACTCGACCGAACTGGCTCAGTTTTCGCCTCTGCGGCACATCTCAATTAGCCCGGAACCGCTGAAAGACTGCTGGCCAGACTGCGTTATTCTGTTCACCTTGCTGGGCATTGACCGAGCCAACATAACAAACATCACTGCCTGGGACGATAAGCGCGTGAACGATAGCTTCAGCATCATGGCAAGCAATGACGTTATTGAGCTGATGGAACACGAAAAGATTGATCTAATTCTACACGAGAAAGAAGAGAAGGAACTGTACATAGATTTGAAGTACTTCCTCGAGAAAGAGCGGTTGACGTTCTTCACAAAAAGTGCTCTGGGTTCTGTGACTATGTTCGGATCAGTGTCCAGCAGCAAGACTCTAAGACGTCCAAGCAACTCTGAGTATGACTTTACCTTCGGTTACGTCGAAACTCAGATACCAGTCAGCAAAATCAAATCCAAGATGGAGGAACTGTCAATGATGGGAGATCTCGAGCACTTCCTCAGAATAGTCCTTTACCCCGTTCAAACCACCAAGATGTCGATCGAGTTCACTTCCAAGTAAGACATGATCAAGCAGCTGCACTACGAAACTAGCGAGTCCATGCAGATCGATAAGGGCTAGGAGCGAATGTTCCAGTTGGTCCCAGTTCTGGACTACCGCATTCGGCTAATACGAGTGAAGGGATTTCCCTACCTCGAGTGGAAGGAGTGCGATAGCGTTGAACTTGAGAAGTGCATTGATACCATGACTAACTACGTGCAGCTCTCTTCGAAGACGGATATGATAGAAGGCAAACGAGCAACTAACAAGATTGTTGTGGTGAAGGTACAAGCGAAGGAGCTGATCGAACTGGAATTGTATACTCAGTCGCCCAACGGTGAATTGGAGCTCACGGAGGGCAAGACGATCACAGATTTCTGCGACAAAGGCGAAAAGAATAAATACACGATGACCAGCCACAAGCAACAAGAGACAGTCATCACCATCAATGTTCTAGAGGGCAACCCGACTGTCAAGGCTTGGACCAACTATCAACAAAAACCGTTTGTAAAAACGAAGAAGGATAGCTCCATCATTCACATAGCCATTCCACCACATAAGGACCGTAACGAAACATCACCGCCTGCCAACATGTTTATGAATCGATTTGACTCCTTTGGTTTGAACAGCATCCTGGAGACAATCCATCTTGAAATCTCAGACAACGATACCAACGCATATTACACCGTCAGCTACACCTCAGGGCAGCGTGGTCTAGAGCTTGAGGACGGTCTTATCACTTCAACATTGATCGAATCCAACCGTTCAGTAACGTTCTTCTATGACAACAGCCATCGCGAGATGTCCCTTGTCGCAACGATATCCTTCCCAACCGTGGGGTAGCTCCAGAGTGCGAGCATAAAAATATCCTACGGCAATGAAGATAAAAACTTCGAGGAGCAGAATCCGGAGACACCTGAAGTGAAGAAGAAGACACCTCACCCGACGATGGTGTTTAAGCTACCCACTGGCTACAACTACTACGAAATACTGATCACCAACAGCGGTAAGGAGAACAGCTCAGTGAGTGTTATGGTCAACCAGGACGAAATTATAATGCTGCCTTACCAAGTTGAATACCCCGTTGTGCTAAAGGCTGCAGAGAAACAGCATTTACTAGTTGAGGTCAGCAATGAAGGATTCTTGTTGCTGGTGGTGAGGAAGTGTGACGAAGGGGTTCCAACGCTCTCGTACAGCTTCGACTACAACGCCACCCTCAAGGACGAGTACGAGTATGAAAGTCCGATCAAAGACGAAGTTCGACAGTAGATATTCATCAAGCCACGCATAGGAACTCTCTATATCAAGTTTACTGTCGATGTCGACTCGGTATTCTCCGTAATGGTGCAGTACTACCACAGCAAAGGAGACATGCCAAGAGACTCAGCTAAGTTGGGCAACCAAGGCATTATTGAGTACCAGCTCATCAACTCCATTGACGCTGAGATCAGCTTTGTACCACTCAACTGCAACGGTAAGCCATGCCCTAAAGCCAAGTATGAGTACCTAAGCTCCACAAATCTTCAGAACCTTTACAGCCAGTTAGTCTGCCCATCAAACTTCTTTACTTTTACCGAGACTATGCCGCCACTCCATCCCACCTCCATCAGCGTCTCAGGCAATATGACCGAACCCACTAGGTTTGAGTATAGGCTACTAGACCAAATCTCATACTTCGGTATTCGAGTTATGCTGGATAACGGTCGCGAGTACATCTATAAGCCCATTGAAATTGTCACGATCTGGGGACATATTAGCCGCAACAAACGTTACCATAGCTTTGCCATTACTTTGTTTCTAGGCTGTGTGGTAATTTGTATTTGTATGCTGCTGCGAAGACGCCAACGCCGAGGTTATGGCTAACTCAAGGAGGAGGAAGATCCAAGCGATCATGACGCCACCAGGCTACGCCCTCTCTGACGATGTATATTTCGGCTGAAAGTTATATATTCCATGCTGAGGAGATTCATAGAAGAGCGATGTGGAAGACCGAGTACCGCTGTCGAAAGAATGCAGCAAAACTATATCAGCGCCCCGTACATCCAAAGCAAGTTTTCCACACGCAAGGTCACGAAACCCTTCCGTGAGCGATCACATAATCCACCACAGAAGCACTCTTAACCTCAAGCTGCAGTGTTTGTGGTCAGTGAGCTTCACCATGAGAAGATTATTAAATAGAACGAACGAATGGGTTCGCTGGTGATTGAGGAGAAGGAAAAGCGAAAGAAGATGTAGAATGACATGGGACTTATTCGACTGGCCTTCCAATCATTGTAGAATATCAACGCCAAGCTGGTGAAGAAGCTTCCGGTGGAGGAACTAACGGAGGAAGACGACTAACAGCCAAACGAGATGGTTACTACAGAGGACGGGGAGGTTTTACCGGTTATCCGACCCAAACGAGCCAAATCGTCGAAACCAAGCCTGTCGGTATGCACACAAACCTAATTTGTGGAAGAAGAGGTCTACAATGCGGCAAGTATGAATGCTAAGATAACCGAACTGGAAAGGTAGAACGACCACTTGAGACAGTAGAAGATTCGGTTGGAGCAAACATTGAACTTTTTGGGTAGACAACTCGACGAGAATAAATCTACAATAAAAAAGGCGATGACTCGCGAACGGCATTCGATTCAGAACCTGCGCAGTATACTATTTTGTAACAGTAGAGTTCTCGGAGGAGGTTGGCATTACCGACACGAAGCTACAGTAGTTCATCAAGGAAAGCTTCATTTCCAAGTAATTCGAGTTGGGTGGGGTGGATGCCAGCACCAGCGAGGTCTTCCGCGAGCACATACTCTACCTGATGTACCTCATGAACAACCAGCAAACCAACCACGAGCGAACAGCGGCATAGCTACGTCAACAGTTGGGCTTAGAAATTGGCATGAAAGAGCAATTCCAACGCGAGCTTTTGATCTGTCGGGAGTCCTTTCGGGTGATTAAGGACCACCTACCTAACGTGTAACCTCCCAGCTGCCGGCGCGAACTGCTACGCCTAACCACACCCCTGGAGCAACTCTGGCCTTGATTAACAGTGGAAGATAGTAGGTCAACAGCATCCACTCGGCTTCTCGCCCTCGGTTTGGTTGAGCATCTGCGTGAGCTCTCGCTTGTTGGATTACTTTTCTTGTTAGTACTTCTTCGACTTAAAGCTTTTCACCAGCAGGTTCCGAGCAATTTACTCGAAGACTTCGTTGACGTGGCTGTTCTGCTTTGCGGATGTTTCGAAGTGGAACAGGAACGCCTCCCGTTGCATGAATATCTTTGCCTACTATTCAGTGACTTGCCGCGACGATGCGGGGACATCCGATTTTGTTCCGACCAACACCTTCAGGCAGCTAGGTGAGTCTGAGCTGTTGTAGAATTCCTTGAGCCATCCTGTGAGGTCTTCAAAACTGCTGTGGCTAAATTTCCCAGCTGGCTTACTTATCAATGGCATAGCAAAAAAGTGCAGCGTCCACCCCACTGAAGTACGTTCGGACGATGCTCTTGTAGGTTTCCTGCCCAGCGGTATCGAAGATGTTCAACCTCACCTTGATCTCATCCACATCGATGGTCCTGCTTTTGAAGTCCACGCCAACTGTGCACTTGACGGTTTAGCTGTAGCAGTCGTCGGTATAGCGCAGGGTTAGGCACGTTTTGCCAATTGCTGAGCTATTGCCTGTTGCTTACATGACTGACCCAACACTATCAGCTTGTAGGTAAAGTGCTCAGATTTGCTCATAAACTAAGGGGAATATAACTTCTAGCTCAATGAGCAATCACGAACTAAAAGCTTCTCACGAAGATGATATGCTTAACCAGTCGTCTGCAACGTGGCGGCACTCCAACATTAAGTATACGTTTCCAAGATCCCATCGTTTCCAGGAGCGAATCAATGTCAATCATTCCATGTACAATCTCAACTCACCATCGTCTGAGAAGGCTTGTGGCATTGGCTTTGGTGACAAATACTACATACCCATTTGGGAGAGGAAGAAAATGAGGGAGCTGCCCGGCCCCAACCGCTATGGGAGCTTTGAAAAGAGTGCAAGGAGCACAAGAAGATCGTTTTCAAAGAGTAACCGATTTCTTCGGCGTGAGGATGGACTCCCGGGACCGGGAACCTACTAACCATCCCACTCTCTGTACGCTAAAGGCATTACCATCAAAGGAAGACTTCCTGATGGAATAATAAAACCGCATCCAAGTCCAGTGGACTACTAGCCAAAGGATCCACATGCTACAGTGGCACGAGGCATAACCATGAAAGTAAAGTGGCGGGACATCCGAGTAGTACCGACGCCTGGCCCGGGTTCCTATTAGGTGTCTAATTGGCCCAGGACTGCAAAAGGACGCCGCAAGATCATTTACCAACCACTTGTCGACTGACCAAAAACATTTATCGGTAGCAACCAGCGGCTCGCTAGGCTCGAGTCTCTTATGGTTTATAAGTTTTGGCTCGCCACGAATCAGAATTTAATAAATTTGCTTATGTCCGATATCTCTGCGAAGAGTTCACCAAGGATCAAGGAAGACTCGAAGCTAGTTGAGGAGGAAGAGGGGCGGTGGATGTGCAGTAGCTGCACGTTTTCCAACGTCATCGAGCTGGAAAGGTGTGAGATGTGCGATGCGCCAGCCAATCTTAGCCATAAAAAGGTGAAGGTGGAGAAGTAGCCAGCGCCGGTGATTAAATCAGCCCCGTCTGTCAAAGCAGTTGATAAGGACGCCTGTCCCGAGTGCACCTTTGTCAATAAAAAGACGGCAATGCGCTGCGACATGTGTGGAGAAGTGCTAAAGAAAGATTAACTGCCGGCAACTGTTGTTAAGCCTTCTCGGGTGCTAATCAAATGTACCTCCTGTAAGTTCGACAACGACCCCGATAACGATCGATGTGTAGGCTGCGATAAGTATTTGAAAGCACCACCGGTACGTACTGTACCTTCAAGAGCCATCCGAGGAGGAGGGAGGGGTCGCCGAGTTAGGCCGGGAGCTTAACCACAGGTATGCCCTATCTGTTCCAGCTAAGTTGCTGCCTTTGCCTTTGCGGCCCATTACAAGGATTGTGAAGAAGGCATAAAAATAACTGAGGACAGTAGCTATAAGTCGAGTCTGGAGACTGAAGTTTGTAATTACTGTGACGAAAAATTCTCGAGAAAACGCGTGATGGATCACATAGATGAATGTCCCAAGAAGGTGGAATTCTTCTAGAACTAAGCTGTATTCGGAAGGATGACTCCTCTTCAGAAGAATGCCATAATTTTCATGCATGACAATTGCCAGAAACAGCACTTTGCGGCGAAACCTTTATTACTCAAGCGAATAATGAAGCTCGGCTACAAGGCAAAGGATTTGGAGGCCCTGCATCATTACCTGTAGAACTATGCACCAATCATCGTGCATATTCACGTCAGTCGATACATGGAATTCTTCGTTAAAGACACACATTACCGTAACCAGTTCTAAACCAGAACGAGCTCGGGGAGCCTAAGTCACAGTGCTCGAACGGGTTGGGAGAACAGAATGTTCAGCAACCGGTACAGCAAAGCCACGGGCTTCGAAAGGGTTAAATATGGCACAGTCAACTTCACTAATGATCCGAAAGGGGTTCGAGCGTGTGCTGGTTATGGTGCTTCCTACTTCCTTCTCAAGAGTACTGTTCGGAGTCGCTGCACCTTCACTGATATGGACTCCAGTTCACCTTCATCAACCATTGCAACTTTCAAGTTCAGCTACCATGGGCTCAATAAACTGTCCGATGCTGAGATCAAAGCTGCCATAGAAGCAGCTAAAGCCAACGAAATGTCGTCTTCAGTCATCGGGGCTTACAAGGAAATTCAAATTCATGGCCCAATTGAGTTTGCAAAGGATATTGAGAGGATTTACGTCAACAAGGCTGAGCTAGCTGACCCGAAAAGACTCGAGGAGGTCATTGAGTTCAGCAAAAAGCACAAAGTAGACTATGAGATCTTTGAGCCAGAAGTACCTGTTGCCATAGGTGCAGGTTTATTCGGAGCAGGATTCGGCGGCTGGGGTGCACCTGCCGTCGCCAGCACTGCCCCACCAAAGATTGCACCACGCTACGTAGGAAGCGCTCCAGTTGAGCTTCCCAAACCTGCTCCAGCCGATAAAGCGCGTCCAGCTCCGAAACTTCCCGCGGTTCTCTTCGGCTACGAAGGAGACGAATAAATGTACGATGAAGATGGCTACGACGAATACTACGAAGGAGACTACTACGAAGAGTGATAGATTGATTTCCCACCACCATAATTAATACTATTATCTGTAGTCCCATGGAGAGCTTTCGTAGCCCCACCTGCACATACATCCCTATCAATCCCATCGGAAATGGTACGTACGGTAGAGTGTACCTGTGCAAGAAGGAAGGCACAGAAGAAAAGTACGCTGTGAAGATACTGAAAATGTCCAAGGAGGAGTTAATTGAGTTGCTACCCAATTACACCCGGGAGCTCACCATCATGAAGGCACTTCGACATCGGAACCTAGTGTCGTTCGTCGAGGAGTTCGAACTCAACGATAAGATATACTTAGTGACGGAGTTCTGCGAGGAGGGTGACCTCACAAAATATTTAAAAGGCCGAACACTTACCGAAGAGGATGTTATGCGAATGGCTGGATAATTGTTGGAGGGACTGTGTTTCATACATGAGCAAGGCTACATGCATCGTGACCTGAAGCCAGATAACATCTTTTTAGGAGAGGGGCTGACCGTCAAGATCGGCGATTATGGAATGAGTAAAAAAAGCGAGATTGGTCTGCACAACACCAGCCAAGTTGGCACACCATTGTATTCCTCACCAGAGATTCTACAAGGAAGGGGTGAGTACACCTCCAAGACCGATATCTTTTCTGCTGCGCTCATCATATACTACATGCTGTTCGGTAACCCAATGTTCAGAGAGGCAATGAGTATCGACCACCTGAAAGAGCTGCAACAACGATATCTGCGGCCCGATGCCAAAGAGAAGAAATTGGCAACATTTAAGTGCTCTGATTTCTTCCGTGGCCTGATGGGATTCATGCTAGAGTTGGAAGAGTCAAAACGACCGACAATCTTCGAGGCCGTCGAATGGTATACCAAGCATAGCGGAGTGGATCTGTCGTGCAGCTTTAAGAAGGTATCGAGCAAGAAAGACCAATAGAACTGCACTCAGGATGTCCTGCACTACTTCGAATCGTTATCCAAAAACATCTCAGAACTGCAACAGAACTACCTTCGACTGGCGAATCGTATCAACGATCCTGCGAACTACCGCATGTCCAACCTCGATAGGTACATCCTGGTCTATCTGCTGTTCGCCTTGTATCTAACCGAGAGCAATAGCCTTCTTGCGAAATACAGAAGTGAGTACTACCATGGTGACGGGCATCTAGTCAATTGGAATGCACCGGTTACAGCATAGTTTCAAGCTATTCGACAGTCTTTCTTGGAAATCTTTAGCAAATACAACCACCAACTCACAGAATCCTTCAGTGGCATAAACCAAACGTTTCTTGACCAAGCTCTCATGTCTGATGGGCGCTGGTTTGAAGATGTGATGATGTCGGCAGTTGTCTTCAGGGAGCAGAAAAAGTACGAGAAATTTTAGGCGTACAAAGTTTATCTCAAAGCGTACCTGGATTGCAAACGTATCAAGCGGCAAGATTACAAACTTGCTGTTGAACTCAAGCGGCTGGTCAAGTGATAAGTGATCGTTCGTGCTAATTGGGCATGCAGAACAATCTTATTCTATATCATGGCTGACACTATCACGCCACTCAAGCCACTCATCCGTCATGACAAGTACAATACCAAGTGCGTCTGCGAGGTGTGTACATGCGGTACTGTCTATCCTCTACTCAGGCAACCACAAATGTCCCAGAGGCCAATCCCTTCGTCCTAGATTCGAAGGTGAAACTACCAATCAAGCCTTCTTCGATGCTAAGCCTTTATAAAAACGACCCATCTACTAACCACCCAAGCCAACCATAACCAACTACGACCCAGATGTGCTCAAGAGCAGTTACAAAAGTCAGTTTACGGGGCTGCCGATCATCAAAACTGCTGATGGTGCTCATACTAATCCCTTGGCTCTGCAGCAGCAACACAAACGGGCCCCCTTCTACGGAGAAACATCCTACAAGTCTACTTACTTGCCAAAAGAGTTGGAGGTGAGGAACTACGCGAGACCTCAGTATAAACCTCAGGACACCAAGTTTGAAGGCACAAGCGCATACAAAGAAGCGTTCCAGGTGAAAAGTAGTGTTCCATCGTCATCGAGAGGGGACGCCGATCTTGCTAACAGTAACCTATCAAACCTAGGTATCAACCGTAGACGAATTCCCTTCGAAGGACAATCAGCCTACAAAGAGCAGTTCCAACAGCACAGCATCGAAAGTATACCAAACCGGCTTTCCGGGGCCAAGAGAGGTGAAAGGCCGAACACGAAATTCGAAGGATAGAGCACCTACAAGCAGGTACATTCTGATTTACTGAGCATTTCCACAAGCCAGAACAACCTTCGCACACCCAGTAGGATTGTCCAGTGATGGCTTTGCCTCAGGTTCCCCGCGAGGCTTCGTCAGGTAAACAACACCTCAACTACAGCGCTCAAAAGCAAGCATGGTAGTGATGATGGTTACTATCATCCATATCATTCACACAAACTTTCTCTTCCGGAAGGTCTTGTTGATGAAGAGTGCGCAACACAGTGTCATCACCAACGTAACGAAGACGACAGTGCGCTAGGATTGTTTTAGGCCCACCGGTATCTTCGTGGACAGGCTGTTGGGGTTGTAATTTTCCTTAAGTTGATAGGTCGTATCGCCACAGGTTATCGTCAAATGACGGGCCTCTGGGATGAACACCTGAAGGTACTCATGATGGGAGGATGGCTGCTGATAGCGGAAGTGGACTGGGTGAGCCAGCTGGTAACCATCAGCACTCTTGGTGAGCTGCGAAAGGTTGTAAGTAAGTCGATACCAATACTGTTTACTCATGTAAGCAGGACGTTCGATATCGAGAGTCTCATAGCGCTTGATGTTGTTGAATTGATCGGCATCCAAATAGAAGTCTTCTGTAAGTTGGTCGACGATGCTGAGCCAGCACTCTTCATGAATATCGACTGACTTTGGCACATGGATGGAATAGCTCAGTGACTGGTGGAGTCCCCTACCGATAAGGGTTCTATTAAAAGGTACCTCTACAGGCACAATGGTAGTCGACACCAGCGATACTTTCCCATGCTGAATGCGATACTCTGACAACAAAGTCTTATTCTTTCCGTAGAGCAGCGTTTTATCGCTAAGGTGCTCCACGTCGATTGACCGATGGTGGGCAAAACTGCAGTTCACTATTGCATGGCCGTCAGCTGTGAGCGATATTACATAGCTATCGGCTCTTCTCAGTTTTATGAGTTCCTTGATTTGCTAGTTCCTTCCCGTGAATAGGCTGCTTTCCAAAACTCTTCGGTTGAAATATTCAAGTTCGATCGCCTCACGGGTCTGCTTCAGTGACACTATTTCGGTAACTGAGTAGCCATAGCATACTGTGCTACCATCATCTCCATAAAACTTGTATCCCTTGCTACGAAGTATCTCCACCAACGGAAGCTCAGTTGCGATGTTGATGGTTGGTTGCAGGCAGAGCTCGATATTCAGATACCTTCCCGGTCGGTTCTAAATTCTCGCGTTGAGCTGCTCAAACATGAGCTTAGATTAGAGGGAGTATCCAGCTGCTTCGAGCCTCCCATTTCCATGACCTGCAATCTCCGCTGTCAGCCCTTCTCTGCATTTGACTAGTTGCAAAAGGCAGAGTGCCACCACCAACAACCAGTTCATACTATTATGCAAATCACATAAGCAGAGTCAAATGTAGCTACCAAGGGCATTTACTAACTGGTTGTACACCTCGTCGAGCTTCACACGGGTCGCATACAATTCCTTTTCGTGCTCGTGGTGATCGTTACGGGTCTGGTTGAGCTATCGTTCCAGCTTGTCCTGGATAGCCTTCGATTTCTGCATCTCAGTCTTCAGCAGCGATAATTGCTTGGTTAGCTTGTCTACTTCCTTCCGGAGGTCTGCATCGCCAGATTCGGTCGAAGCTGGGGTGCTGCACTCATTACCAGCACGGAGTTTCTCGACTTCTGCTTCCAACTCGGCCTTCTCACTGAGAGTCTTTGCTAATTGTTGTCGCAGCAGTTGCACCTCTCCCTCTACTAAAGGGGATGCACCAATTGATGAGAATGGGGAAGCTCCTCCGGAGTTGTCCTTCTTGCTTCCCATAGAAGCGAACACAGCGGGTACTTCACCCTTGCTCAGAGACAAGCTCGATATCAAAGAAGCATCCAACGTGCTGGCATTGACAGGGTTATTTGCTGATATCCCCGAGACTTGGCTGAGACTGTCTGGGTTTTGCTCACCGATAAGTTCCGCACGGATGCGAATGAATACCTTCGCATCCTTATCCGGACACTTATCCAACTTGTAGTTTTCCTCACAGGCTACGTTAACCTTGACTTTACATTCAAGTTTGTTGTTCAGCATGGATGCCAGGTCGACGGTAACTGAACCTGCGTTTTTCTCACCTTTCGGGGTATGCAGTGTAAACGAGAAGAGGCTCTACGTACCACTAGCTGTACTTTCTTCTCCTGGAAGATTGTGGTGGCTTCCTCGTAGTACATGTTCACCGGTATCGAGATGGTCTGATCAAAGTTGGCCTAACCATTGCTGAACTCAACCGCGGTGGACTTAGCAACCTCAGCGCCTAACTAACTCCAACAATACTTCGTTTCCACGTTGCTGTTATCGTGCAGGTTACCGGTGTCTTTATCACAAGGCGGCCCAAATCGGCATGGAACTGTACTCTATACACCTTTAGGCTACTCATTCGAAATTTATACTGCCAGAAGCAATATCAGCGATCGCCCATGAGATGCTCCAAGATGGTCGAAAACTGTTTGCACTTGAGCTTGACTTGATTAATCTTGTCGTTGGTGTCTGGGCGGGAGTATACTGGGATGTCGTCGAGGCAGAATAGGGTCACGTAGTTGTGGAACTAGCGAACGTCAGCGAAGAGCATTCGCAGCCGCGATGAGATGTTACGCTGTGGGTTGTTTATGAACCCTCTGATGATGACTCGATCGAGGAAGTGTAGGTGTTTCTAAATTGGGTGAGTTTGTACGTCAGGGAGCTGCTAGAACTAGCGTGCCTTCAAATAAGCATCTAATTTCCCATATTCCTCTTCTATTACGTGGAAGAACAGGTAGTTCTGCAGACGGTTGAGGCATGTCTGGATGATGTAGCGGATGTGATGGAGCTGCATCGGCAACTATGTACCTTTTTGAGCATGTCCCATTGCTCAGAGCTTCTTGGCTAGCAATTTCGAACCAACGTTCTTTAGTAATTTCCAAGACCCTTCCACTGCATTTCAGTCAGTCGCACACAGTGTCGCAACCTCAACACAAACGAGAATATCTCCATATATTTGACCAAGTGGATGTAGTTAAAGTACGACTTGAGGATATCCGGAAGAGCTTTCAAGTCGAACCCCACCCTCATTTCAAGGTTTTGCTGGATGAGGTTGACCTCCCCGTACAGATCAGTCGATTTTTGGTTGAGGTCTTGGCTCACTCGGTAGAAGGTGGGTTTGAGTGCCAATATGTCCTCGTCGATATCAGCGAAGTAGCTGTCTTTGAGATAGGCGAGTTTGAAGTAGGATGCTGGGCAGACTGCTACATCCATCAGATCGCCAATGTAGTGTCCCTTCGAGCTGAGGAAAAAGTTTCGCATAAACTTGAAGATACTTAGTATGTTGTGTTTGGAGTAAAGCAGGCTAGCCATTGCCGAATTTACCACTGACAGCTGGTTGGAGATTACTTGGTTCACGCAGACTTCTATCGCAGTCTCCAGTGGTACTTCAGACGGAATTACTACTGGGAGTTGCTCATCTTCTTCCATCTTGATCAGAGCTGATTCGATTGCAAGGCGGCCATTTGGAATGGCAGGTTGGGAGGGAGCAAGATCATTCGAGACTTGCTCTGGGGCAGGGCTTTTCAACGGCTCTTGTTCTATCATTCCTATGAGCCCAGTCGACGAGGGATCCTTGAACTAC
>ERZ724508.856-NODE-856-length-20021-cov-6.049234_pt1 | contig 20021 bp, 20 predicted proteins | sample MGYA00376041_ERZ724508 | MGnify/ENA primary metagenome ERZ724508 (study PRJEB28724, sample SAMN07190887) | wastewater metagenome | isolation source: effluent of sewage treatment plant in Hong Hong | place: USA: Christiansburg, Virginia | collected 2016-03-01 ...
AAAATAATTATTTTTTGAGAAATAATAGTTGATTTCATTCATGAAAATTCCGATATTCAATAAATAGATTTTTATACTACATAGAACAATATCTAAACCTTTCATTCGTCTAAGTAGTATAATATACTAGTAACAATTATAACAATTTATAGCTATGAATTTTGAAGAATTGTCGGACGAGTTAAATAACAAAACCGTATTGACTCGTTTAAAAAAAGGTAGTTTGTCTTATTTGAAGTATGGTGAAGTATTAGCGGGGAAACTCGTTGGGAGAACCAAGGATTCAACCTGCAAACTAGGCACAACCATTGCTTCTTTAACAGTATTGGCTGGTAATTTTATTGCCTACCAAATTCCAACGCAAGACATTATAGATATCACAGAGACTCTAATGAAGCGATAAATTATTGCTTCATTTTGATCATAAAAAAAAGGAATCCTCTTTTGTATATACAAAAGAGGATTCCTTTTTTTTATGAGGTATAATTGTTGATTATTTATTTTGATACATAACTGATTTTACTGCATCAATCGTACGTTTTACATTTGGAAGAATTGCTTCAATCAAAGTAGGTGCGTATGGAAGTGGCAAATCACGACTAGTTACACGCATTACGGGTGCATCTAGGTAGTCGAATGCATAACGTTGTACATGATAGGAAATCTCAGAAGAGATACTTGCTAATGGCCATGTTTCTTCAACGATTACCAATCTATTTGTTTTCTTAACAGAGTTAACGATTGCTTCAAAGTCAATCGGACGAACCGTACGTAAGTCTATTACTTCAGCCGAAATACCTTCTTTAGCTAGGTCTTCAGCAGCTTGTAAAGCCACTTTTAATATCTTGCCATAAGAAACAATTGTAACGTCTTTGCCTTCGCGTTTAACATCTGCTACACCAATTGGAATTAAGTATTCCCCTTCAGGTACTTGTCCTTTATCGCCATACATAACTTCAGACTCCATAAAAATAACGGGGTCGTTATCACGTATCGCAGATTTTAACAAACCTTTTGCATCATATGGGTTTGCAGGTACTACTACTTTCAATCCAGGAGTATTTGCAAACCAATTTTCAAAGTTTTGAGAGTGTTGTGAGCTTAATTGCCCTGCGTTACCTGTTGGTCCTCTAAATACTATCGGTGCCGTATATTGACCACCAGACATAGACATGATTTTAGCCGCACCATTAATTATTTGATCAATTGCTACTAAAGAGAAATTGAATGTCATGAATTCTACAATAGGACGTAGGCCATTCATTGCAGCGCCTATACCAATACCAGTAAAACCTAATTCAGAAATTGGTGTGTCAATAACACGCTTTGCACCAAATTCATCAAGCATTCCTTGACTTACTTTATATGCTCCATTATATTCAGCTACTTCTTCACCTAATAAAAACACATTAGGATCTCTTCTCATTTCTTCGTTCATCGCTTCACGAAGCGCTTCACGGAATTGTATTTCTCTCATATCGTATGTTCAATAAATATCAAGCAAGCAAAAATAAATAAATTGCCTGCAATTCCAAAGATAAAGCCATTATAAAACGTAGAAATAGACGTTTTTAAGCAAAAAAAAACCTCTACATTATGTAGAGGTTTTTTTATTATAAGGATATGAATTATTTCAATGCGTTTTTGAAATTGTCAGAATTCCAGTAATCGTAGAATTCCATATCAGAAACTGCTCTTTCGCCCCATTTAGAGCTTAAAGCTTTTGCTTTTTGTAAGTTTGTAGTTAAAGAAGCCTCGTCTTTTTGACGTGCAGCAGTAACAGCAGCTAAGTAGAAACCAGAAGCATCTTTCGGTGCAGCAGCAGTATAGTTAGCAAAACCAGCTTTAGCTGTATTGAAGTCTCTTTTCAATAAACTTGCAAGAGCAGAGTTGAATTTAACTTCAAGAGAATCGTTTGATTTAGATAAATCTTGTAAAGCGATGTCATATTTACCGTCTTTAACATCTAATGTACCTAAGATACCATTAGCACCTTTTTTAACTGCATCTGTAGCATTTGAAGCTACTGCTTTGTTTGCTTGGTCACGAGAAGATTCACGAACACCAGATAACATATATGCAGAAGCTAAGTTTACATGAGCTTCACCACTTTCTTGTTTCTTAAGAGACATTTCAAGAGTGTTGATTGCTTTATTAACCAAATCCGTTTTTTTGTTTTGATCAACTTCAACTTTAGCCATTTCTACATAAACTGCACCTAAGTTGTTATAAGCAACCCAGCTATCTGTTTTCTTGATTAAAGCTTCATAGATAGCAACTTTTTCAGAAAGAATTGGAGTTAATGTACCAGCATATGCTAATTCTTCTGCGTTTAATGTATCTACAGATACTTTACCTGAAGTTATTTGACCTGCTAATAACGTAATTTCAGCATCTGATTTCTTAGGCTTAACAGTCCAGATTTCAGTTCTAGCAGTACGTAAAGAAGGGTATAAGTGAGCTAATACCAATTTGTTGTAGTATGGTAATTTTGCAATTTGATCTTGTTTAGCAGTAAAGTCACCACTTCCGTTGATGATATTTAAAATTTCTGATTTTTGCTCAGGAGACAATTTTGCATCCTTTTCAATAGCAGCTTTCATTGGTTCGAAATCCTTAATGTCACCTTTAGCTACAAATTGGATTGTATTGATAATTGAATCTTGTTTGTAGAATTTCATTCTACCTTTAACATACTTTTCAATAACAGCTGAACGCTCGTTTGCAAGATTTGCATTTTTCGTTTCAGTACCTTCTGGAGAGTGTTGTCCAATTACACTGATTGTACGAGTTACATTTTTTGCAGTGATGAATGCATCTAAAAATTTAGCATTTTGACCTTTCATTTCTGATTTTCTCAAAACTGATTTCCCTTGCTCAAAGTAGAAGTTTACAGTTGCTGGAACCAATTCTTCTTTGTTGTTGTAACCGTGATCAGCATATGCAACATAAGAATAAGATTTAACCAAACGAGAAGTTGTGATTAAACCTTTTGCTATTGGCATTTCTTCTGTAGACTTAACTTTTGTTTTGTCTAAGTTTGAAGCAGAACCAATTACAACTAAATCGCCATTACCAATTTCTTGCTTGTATGCATAAGATTGGTGTTTTGTTATTTTGGGAGTAGCTGTTTTAGCATCTGGAAATTCAGTTGAAACGAAATCAAAAGATCCTAATTCAATTTTTTCATCTCCAATTTTATAAAAAGATGCTACAGAATAAATTTTATTCTTTTTAAGCATTTTAACTGGTAATGTTGCAGATATATCAAATGCTACACTGTCACCATGAACCTCTAAAGGAGAAGGTGTTACTGTTAATTCTTGGTCTTTAGCCATCTTAACCATTTGCTTCAAAGAGCAAGAGTTAAAAGCTAACATACCAGCCGCCATTAATGCTACTACTGTTACGTTTTGTCTATTTAATATCATAGTTGTATAGTTTCCTTATATGCGAAAATACTCTTATCAGCAATCTAAAACAACCAAATCTTAGTTTAATTTTGTGATTTTTATCAAAAAAATGATTAATTTTATAAGTAACAGCAATATTGAATCAAATTATATGAATAAAGTCAGTTCTTTTTTTGAATCTAGGGCATATGGTGTATGTTCTTATTGGGGTGAGCGATTTGGAATTGCTACCTCAAGTATTCGTTTATTTTTTATTTATGTATCTTTTTTAACATTTGGTTCTCCAATACTCATTTATATGGGTTTGGCTTTTTTAATGAATATCCACAAACATTTAAGAAAAAACAGAAAACCTGTTTGGGACATATAATTGTTTCTGAATTTAAACGTTTAAAGAACATTAATTCAATATCCCTAATTAGTCGTGTAAATGAATGTGTTCGAAAAGAAAGTAAGTGTTATAACAGTTATTAATTGTTTGTTTTTCTTTAACATTTATTTTTTTCTAGTAGCACAACCTTCCCAAAATATTATTCCAAATGGTTCATTTGAAATGGGGAATGAAGGATTCGAAAGTTCCTTTTTATTTTCAAAAACATCTGCACCTCCTGGCTATTATTCTATAACTGACAATGCAGCCATACTGTATAAAGATTTTAAAAATCCTGAAGGGGGAGACCATACACCTAATGGCTATGGAATGTTTATGGTTATAAATTCGGATGGCATGCGAGGAGAAGAAGCATGGTGTACTAAAGTGAATGTGCTTCCCAATTCAGAGTATGATTTCAGTGTCTTTTTTTGCAACATATATAGATTACTTCCTCCTAAAACAAATTTTGCATTTGAAAATGGCGATGTTAAAGGGAATGATCCTAAAATAAGAGTAACGATTGGAAGCGAAGAAATTTTAATTGAACGTGATTTTTATCATATGTTTCGATGGCTCAATGCTTCTGCTACGTGGTACTCCGGAGAACATAGTGGACCTGTACGTATTTGTATTGAAAATTTAAATGCAAATGAACGCGGCAATGATTTGGCCTTAGATGATATTTCATTGATATATATCAAAACGATGCCAGATGGATATAAACATCCTGAAAAAATTGCCACTATCATGCATCAGGATTATACCAAGCCACCCGTTCCTCAACGTAAAGTAGCCTTGTCAGAATATGGGATTGAATTACATAAAAACGATTCCACCGATCAGGGTGTGTATGTTATTCAATATAAAAAAACAACGTCTACAGTAATTGATACAATGCCTGCAGTTAAAAATGATCGGGTAATATTAAAAAATATTTTATTTGTACAAAGTAAGTCTGATTTACTGCCGAATGCTAAAACAGAATTAGATGTTATTGTTGCTTGGCTACTAAGGGATGATTCGATTCGAATTCGATTTATTGGCCACACTGATAACCAAGGCGATTCAACTTTAAATGTGGTCTTGTCTCAACAACGTGTTGAAAAAGTGAAAGCCTATTTGGTTGAAAAAGGAATTAATGGAAACCGGATTGAAACAGTTGGTTATGGGGGGGATTATCCAATTGCGGATAATACATGGGAAGTCACACGTAAATTAAATCGTAGAGTTGAAATGGAAATTATTAGTAAGTAATTTGGGTGTTACTTTTAAAGAAAAACCATACGGTTTCTAGCGAATAATAATTATGTTTTTCAATCACTTTGCAGATACTTTGAGAGTTACAAGATAGATCAATAAAACATTATTACTAGGCTTTCAGTTGTGAAAACAAGAAATCCTATACACATTAGAATTTATCTAAACGGCGTTGAATTTTAAATTATTAAACTAAGTAAAAAAAGATTTTTAAAACTCTTTCATTTATGAATCACTCTACTTAAAAATAGAAGAATATGTTTTCTTTCCTTTTAAATAATACAAACCAATAATTGATTTTTTAAGAATTAGCGTTGCGTTGTTATAATAATAGGGAAGGTGACTTAACGCTTTTCTCTTGCCTTTGTTTTTGCCACTAAAATAAAAGGACATATGTGCATTGAAAATAGCTACTAAATATTTTCCTTGCCCTATACGTAAAAAATTCAAAGCAGCTACACCATCTAACAACATTCGAGAAAAAAGAATAGGTATTAATTTATTAGTAGGTAAATGCTTTTGTAACATCCATAATGAGTTACGCACATTCAAATATGTTTTCTTCGGGTTTGATTTATGCAATGTTGCACCACCTAAATGGTATACAGTACTTTCGGCAATGTATTGAATGTTATATCCTAATCTGTGTATTTTCCAGCATAAATCAATTTCTTCCATGTGTGCAAAGAAGTCTGCATCAAAACCATTCGCTTTTTTAAAAACAGCGTTTCGAATGAACAAACAAGCACCGCTTGCCCAGAATATAGGAGCGGATTCATTATACTGATTTGAATCTATTTCTGTAGTATCTATAATTCTTCCTTTACAAAAAGGAATACCAATATAATCTATGTAGCCACCCGCAGCACCGGCGTATTCAAAATATTTTTTATCAGAGTAGCTTTTTATTTTAGGTTGGCATGCTGCAATGGATGGGTTGTTGTCTAAGCAATGAATAAGCGGATCTAACCAACCAGCAGTGACTTCCACATCAGAATTGAGCAATACGATATATTCTGCATCAACACATTTTAATGCTTCGTTATAGCCACCCGCATACCCATAATTTTGATATAGAGTTATTATTTTTAGTAGCGGATAATTTGTTTTTAGCCAATGAATGGAATTGTCTGTGGATGCGTTGTCTGCAATGATTATTTCAGCTTGTTGAGAATGCGCAACAACCGAAGGGAGAAAGGTTTTAAGATGTTCAACCCCATTCCAATTTAAGATAACAATTGCAGTAGAGTTATTCATTACATTCCAAACATGCTGCCTAAATCCATACCAGGTATATTTGGGATTAAGCCTGCTGTTTTATCTTTAAATTCTTGCTGTGTTTTTTCATCAATATTTTTCATTGCTCGATTTACTGCTGCAACAATCAAATCTTGAAGAATGCTTTGATCGCTTTCTTTTAGTAGTGAAGGATCGATTTCTAAACGAAGTACTTGTTTGTTACCATTTACAAATGCTTTAACCAAGCCTGCACCTGATTCGCCATCAGCTGTAAGATGTACGAGACTTTCTTTAATTTCTTTTATACGGGCTTGCATGTCTTTAACTTTTCCCATCATGCCCATCATATCAAACATACTCATAATTATCGCGATAAAGTTATTGTTCCAGTTTTTGTGAATTCTTTATTATTGACATCGGATGCAACAATCTTGTACGTATATGCGCCTTCTGGTGCATACGTAAAATTGTTTAATCCATTCCAGCCTTGGGTGATGTCTGTGCCAACATATACTACTTCGCCCCAACGAGAAAAAATGGTTATTGAATAATCTTTAATGAAGCGGCCTTTTACAATAAAAATATCGTTAGAATTGTCACCATTGGGAGTGAAAATATCTGGCGCAAAAATCTCTGCTTCAAATTTAAATAAAACATTGTTTGAAAACGTAGTTGCGAATGTTGGATCCGTAGGTATTGTTATTATTCTATAGTTTACAAAGGGATCTGTTAAGTTAACCGTTTCTGTAAATGTTGTTGATAGACCAACAGATACCTCAGATACTACCACATTATTTTGATCTAATTTTTGAACCTTATATTCTTTTACACCAGTACCATTGAATCCTCCGTAAACAGACCAATTAAGCGTAATGGATGTGCCAGTTAAAGTGCCTTCTAAAATAGCAGGGCAAGTGCTTTGCGATTTTGGAGCATCTTTACCACATAAATTTGTATAGTCTATTTGATAACAATATGTTGAATTTAAATTTGGCAGGATATAAGAATACGTGATTCCTGTTGTTTGTGTTAGCAAACTATATGAACCACCATTTATTGATTGGTATAATTTATGGGTTATGCCAGGTGCTGCAGGAGTCCAGTTAATAGTTGCAGTATTTCCCAAAATAGTAGAATTTACATTGTCTATTTTAGGTGGGATATTGGTAGACTGGGCAATGATACATGTATCTATAGAAATAGATTTTTGTGGCGCGCCTGATAAGGTATTTGTAGATAATGTGGCTGTTGTATTGTAACAATAAGATGTTAGACACACAACTGAATTGTCTGTAAATGAAGTGGATGTAGGTGTGGCTAGTGTTTGACTTACATTGTTTCTTTTTAAATTAAATAAAGTCACACTAGGGTTGCCATTCCAAGTGACGGTATTTAATGCGTTAGTTGGAGTGGCTTTAATGACTATAGAATAAATGGGGTCGGATGTACTTGTTGCACTACAGTCGTCAAAGGTTACAATTCTATATTGATATACATTTGATTGGGTATTTAAATTCGCATCCGTATATGTTTGGACACCTGTCCCTGTAATCGGAGTGGGATTAATTATTGTATAAGCACCTCCGTTAACGCTTCGTTCGATATTATATTCTTGTCCGACCGTTGCATTATACGTTAACTCAATTTTTCCTAACGTTGAATGTTGTTTTAGTACTTTCAGTTGTGTTAAATCTGGTTTAATAATGGATTGTAACACATAAATAGATTTGTTTGCAGATGCACAAGAAGAATTTGGTAAAAAGATTCCTTTAACTGTGATCGATTTACTACCATCTGTTGTATATGAATGATTGGTAGTTGTTGCTGGCAATACGGTCACAGCTGGGCTTCCATCTCCCCAATTGATTTCAAATTTATCGTAAATAGGATCTGCGATAGTTAAATCAACACTTCTCCCAATACACGATTTTAAGGTAAAAATAGGATCTGGGGATGCAACAATAATAATGTCTACGAATTTTTGCGTTGCAAGAGTGCCAATAAATTGCAAAATCCTATAGGTACCAGGCGCGGTATATGGGTGCGATGTGGAGGTTGTAAAAAATGTACCACCTGGGTGATTGAGATAATCGTAATTGTATTGGGGTGTAACACTCGTTGCATCATAAACAGCACAACTTGCATCTAATGTAATATTGAATGGCGCACAGCCTTTCAATGCAGAGGGGACGAAACAAGCAGTTTGTGCTTTTAATACAGTTGATGACAACAGCAAAAAAATCAAATAAAAATAGAAGGGCGTTTTTTTAAGCATGAGCTAACACTTTTTGTATGGTATCATCTAGGTTCACGTTAAATTGTTCCCCAGTAATCATATTCTTTAACGAATAAATATTGGATTTCATTTCATCTTCCCCAATTAATAATGCAAATGGGATTTTTTTATCATCTGCATAGCTTAATTGTTTCTTGATTTTTAACGGTTCTGGATACAATTCTGTATTTATACCCTTTGCACGTAGTTTTGTAACCAAAGGAAGTGCATGCTCAAATGTCAGTGCATCAAAAGCACAAATAAGCAACTTGGTAGCATTCGAATCTTGAGATGGAAATAAATTCAACTCATTCATCACATCATAAATGCGGTCAATTCCAAATGAAATGCCTACACCAGAAACATTGGGCAAGCCAAAAACACCTGTTAAATTATCATATCTGCCACCACCACAAACACTACCCATTTGCACATTCAATATCTTTACTTCAAAGATAGCGCCTGTGTAATAAGATAATCCGCGTGCTAGGGTTAGGTCTGTTTCAACAAAAGCATTTGGCAAACCTGATTTTTCAATCAATTCATATACGCGCTCCAATTCTTCAATTCCTTTTAAACCTGTAGAGCTGTCTTTTAATAATGTACGAAGAGTTGGGAAAATATCTGTATGCGTGCCTTTAAGATTAAATATGGGAAGTAAAGTAGTTAATTGTAATTCTGTAAAATCTTTTGTTCTTAGTTCTGCAAGTACTGCATCTTGGCCAATCTTATCTAATTTGTCTATTGCTACACATAAATCGGTTTCACAACCCACTTTTCCGATGGCATCTGCAATACCCGTAAGTATTTTTCTGTTATTTATTTTAACAATAAAATCGGTGATGCCTAGTGCTGCAAAAGCCTCGTGGATCATCAAGACAATCTCTGCTTCGCATAATAGGGAATCCGTTCCCACAACATCTGCATCGCATTGCATAAATTCGCAGTAACGTCCTTTTTGAGGCCTATCTGCTCGCCAAACGGGCTGCATTTGATAGCGTTTAAAAGGGAATGTAATCTCATTTCGATTCATTACCACGTGTCGGGCAAAGGGAACTGTTAAATCGTAACGCAAGGCTTTTTTTGAGATTTTAGGTAAAATCTTTTTTGAACCCTCTAATAATTGTTCCTCGTTGATATCTTTTATGAAATCACCTGAATTTAATATTTTATAGATTAATTGATCGCCTTCATCCCCATACTTACCTGTCAAAACGTTCAAATTTTCCATTGCAGGCGTTTCAATGGGTAAAAAACCATAACGCGTAAAAATTGTACGTATTGTTTGCAGTAAATACTGCCTTTTAAGCATTTGACTTGGGCCAAAATCCCTTGTTCCTTTCGGTAATGAAGGTTTTTCCATTAATTTCTCTTTATTTATAGCTTAAAATTACGAAAAGGACTTCGTAATGCCTATTTGATATTCTGTAGAAAGAATTTTTATTATTACAATAATATACTATCTTTGCATTCCTTCAGAATAAAAACATTACCGACATGGGAGTTACTAGACTTAAAAGAAAAGACAGAAGAAACAAAGCAGTTGCGAATAATAGACAGGCAGTTATCAAACAAATGACTAGTGTTCCTGTAATTCGTCGCGTGGATGTAGAAGAATTGAAAAAACAAGCTTAATTCAATCGAATTCATTCATATCTTATTTTAAAGACGATCAATAGTTGATCGTCTTTTTTTATATCTGTTTGCCACGTAAACCCAATTCTATTACCTGCATATTGGTTATTTTTCCTGCATTGATTTCAAATCGCAATAACGTTCGCATCTTGTGAAAACCTTCTTTGCCTGCTGCACCTGGATTTAAATACAACATGTTTTTATACGATGGATCACTTACAACCCTTAAGATATGGCTGTGTCCACAAACAAATACGTCTGGTTTGTGTAATGCCATTTGTTGTTTTACACGTGCGGGATATTTGCCCGGACTACCGCCTATATGTGTGAAGTAGATTTTTAAACCTTCACGTTCAATAATAAGATCTTCTTTAAGCACAATGCGCACGTCAATGCCATCAATATTGCCATATACGCCAACAGTTGGTTTAAACGCATTTAATTGATCGTAAATAGTTACGTTACCAAAATCGCCTGCATGCCAAATTTCATCGCAATCTTTGAAATAGTCAAATATAGTAGGATCGAGGTAGGAGTGAGTATCTGAAACTAAGCCTATTTTCATGTAAATTATTAGTGTTGAAAAGAAATAAAATTATTTTATTTCTTTTAACCTGAAGATGATTTTATATAATTTTTGTCGGACTTCGGCCCAAACACAAATTCCATTTTGATATTTATAAAGGGTTGATTTACCATCTGGAAATGATACCATATAATAATCACCTAATTTAGAGATGGGACACATCTCCATATATTTTTCAGAGAATATCTGTGTTTGACTAAGAGGTTCTTTATAATAAATATTCCCAATCGAATAGTTTATTTTTTGAGATTCAATAACAATGTTTTCATCTCCATCCCAACCTGCGTATCTACTGCCATCCCAATTGATGGTACAAAATGATTGGGTATCACCGTTTACTTTTGTAGAATAATTAGCATAGAATAAATCGGTATTTTTATAAGTAGATAAAGAATTCAATTGTATGGTATATGTGTTAATCATATTGACCACTACTTTTGAATTGACTATATAATTTGTCATAATTGGATCTGATTCAGATCTTTTTTTTTCACAGGTCATCCAACCCATATTTTTCTCTTGTATTTCTACATCGTATTTTAAAAAAGAAAATTGTACTTCTTTGTGATGTGTATTTTTTAAACGAGTCGAAAAAAAAACACCGCAAAGGAGGCTACTAAAAACGATTGCAATCCAAATTAAAAATCGGGGGTTCATGGAATAATGTAAATGACCTAGAATTGAATACTTAGTAATATATTATTATTATTAGTAGTAACCAATTTATTGTACTATACTGCAAATCCTTTAAATTTTACTCTTTATACTGGTTTCAAATGTCTTTTGAGTTAATTGGCATAAAAACGTCCCTATTGTGGTAGAGATGTAATTAAATTCTTAGTTCATGTAAACTTATTTACTAAGACTAAACGATATTTGTATTTAATGAAATATACCAACACAAAAAAGCCAATATTTTGAATTTATTTAAAAAAGCGCTTATTATAGCTGCATCGGTTATTGTGTTTTATTTTACAGCCATATCTCTCATATCTATCTATTATAAAAAAGAGATTGAAGATAGAGTTGTATCTGAAGTAAATAAGAATTTAATAAAACCAATGAAGATTGGAGATATAAGTATTTCAGCATTTACAAATTTCCCATACGTATCATTTAGTCTATCTGAATTATTGATTCCCAAATCAGATTCAAGTCAGATACCTCTTTTAAAACTTGAAAAATTAAGAGTTTTATTTTCCCCTTATAATATTTTTATCAAAAACTTTAAAGTCGATGGCATATTGGTTGCCAATGGCTCTTTAGATTTACGTGTAGATTCACTTGGTAAAAAAGATTTTGATATTGTTTTAAAAAAAGATACTACAAAAGAAGATTCTAAGAGTATTAGTAGTTTTGATATTAAGAATATAAAATTTAAAAATATCCGTATTTTTTATGAAAATAAATTCAAGCCTAAGAGGGTTGAAATGACATTTTCAAATATCGAAACAGAATTGAATTTTAAAGATAACGTATTATCTGGTGAATTAATCGGTATGCTCTATTCAAAAGAGGTGACGCTTAAACCTGGAACCTTATTTAAAGACGCACATTTAAAAGCTGATTTTAAATTCTCATTTGATATGCGAGCAAAAATGTTTTCATTCACAGATTGTATCTTGATGAGTGGTGAAAATAATTATATGGGTAATGGCACTATCGACTTTAGAAAGAATTCATTTTTAACGTTAAATGTAAAAATGAAAGATGCAGACATTCAAAATGTTTTTGGTTTAATTGCTGAACGATGGACGAAAAAAATTAAGCCATTGAATTTGAAAGGTAAAATCTCAGCTAATGGACTCATTAAAGTTAGTTTATTGCCAGGTAATCAACCTGATTTTTCAATTGATTTTACTACAGATAGCTTAGAAATTCAGAATGAAAAAATTAACGCACATATACATCACGTACGTTTCAGTGGCAACTTAAATTCCAATAAAAGCATCGAATTGGATGATTACTCCATTGATTTAAAAGATTTTTCTGCTAGAATTAATGCTACAGATTCCATTCGTTCAAAACAGATTTTGGTAAAAAACTTTAAAGATCCAACATTGAAGTCTAATTTGCTTTTATCATTAAGCGGTAAGACACTATTTGATTTAATAAATTTTAAAGATTATTCTGACGTAGCTGGAAATATGAATTTAGATATTACCTACGACGGTAAGTTGGAATATATATTAGGGAAAAAGTCCGAAACCCCCGATATGTTTGGGAATATTGAATTAAACCATTTAAAATTAAAGCTCAATAAATTGAATTTTGGTTTTGATGACATCGCTGGAAAAATTGATTTCAATAAAGATGTTGTAAAAATGAATAAACTTATTGTTAAAGCAGGAAAATCCGATTTAACACTTACAGGTACTGCAAATCAGCTATTCAATTCTGTATTTAGAGATACAACTGGTTTGGAAATGGATATTGCTTTTACTTCCGAGCGGTTTTATTTTAATGATTTTAATTCCTCTGAAAAACCTAAAAAATCAGATACGAAAAATAAAAATAAATTTGTTCAGAATAACACTTTCAATTTGCCGTATGGTTTAAAGGCTAACCTAAAAGGAGAGGTACATAATTTGTATGCAAGAAATTATCATGGGGGTAATATCGTATTAAACATGAAAATGAATCAGAAGAAAGTGGAAATTACAGAATCCATGAATTCTTTTGGGGGAACATTAAAAATAGTTAGTAATTTTTTACCTGTGCGAAATGAAGTACACTGTTATACGAATTTGCGTATGCATAAATTCAACATTGATAAAGTTTTTAGTGCATTTAATAATTTCAAACAAAAAACACTAACAGCTAATAATGTAAAGGGTATTGTAAGTGGTAATGTCAATTCATTTTTTAAATTTAGTTCTACATTAGAATTAGATACGAACTCCATTTTAGTGCATGGTGATTTAGATATAAATAAATTGGAGTTAGTTGAAGTAGAGCCCTTAATGATTCTTGCAAAAGTAGGATTTGATGAAAAAGATTTAAAGCGCGTTACTTTTGAAAATATCTCGACGTCAGTAATTATGAAAAACAATGTCATTGAAATACCACGGACATTATTTGTGACTAACATTTTATATTTCTATTTAGATGTGGTTATACAACCAGATGGAGAATCAGAATATTATTTGTTATTGCCTGTTAAAAATTTGAAAAAGAAACCAAAAACCGAAGGATTGACAAATGATTCAAAAGCAGGCTTGTCAATACCAATAAAAATTAAAGGTAAGGCCGGTAAGTTGAAGTTGTTATAGATGCTAATTTTAATACTTTTGAGCATCAAAGAAGCTTTATACTTGGGTTAGGTATTGTTCTGCATATATAAGTACAGCTGAGCTCTGCTATCAAAATAAAAATTAAAAATGTAAGCTACCATTTTACTATCCATATATTCGGGTGTGTAAACGAGCCACAACATGACATACAGAATATATTAATCATTTCTTTCTTATATAAAATGAGCGACTAATATTAGTCGCTCATTTTATATAAGAAAGTTTTATTTTTTCCAAAGATGTGGATTTTTTCTCCATTCACTTAAGGTAGCTAATTGATCTTCCTTAACATACCTATTTGCAACTGCTTCTTTAATCAATTCATCGTAATTGCATAAGGTGTGCAATGCAACACCTGCTTCTTGAAAATTTTGTGCAGCTATTTGGAAACCGTAGGTGAAAATTCCGATCATGCCCAATATTTCGAAGCCGCCTTCTTTTAAAGCTTCTACAGCTTTTAAAGAACTTCCGCCAGTAGAGATTAAATCTTCAACCACAACAATTTTTTGTCCTTTGGTTATTTTACCTTCTATCAAATTTTGCATTCCGTGATCCTTTGGCTTCGGGCGTACATAAATCATGGGTAAGTTCATAGTATCTGCAATAATTGCTCCTTGGGGTATGCCAGCGGTAGCTACGCCTGCAATACATTCGCATTCGGGATAGTAGGTTTTAATTAAATCAACCAAGCCATCACGTATTAAGTTTCTAGATTCAGGAAACGATAATGTTAATCGGTTGTCGCAATAGATGGGAGAGTTCCAACCAGAAGCCCATTTGAACGGTTCTTCAGGTCGTAAGCGTACTGCTTCTATTTTTAAAAGCGATAAGGCAACTTCTTTCGTGTAATTCATGAATAGATGAAAATGATAAATACGTCCCAAATTTAACACATTTTCATTATTTAATGTACAATCGTATGCATCTGTTCATAAATCCTTCTGTTGATTCTTTTTAATTCCCCATTACTTTAATAATTTGCTTACAATTAGCGCCGTATAGATGAAACTTTTTATTAACGATAAACGAATCAAGGTCATACAATATGTACCATCACTTCCTGTGTATGAATACAATACGACATTTGAAGCAAATGAAGAGCTTTTATCTATCAATCTTGTTGGCAAGGTATTGATTAAGCAAGCTACAGCCAGACAGCTAGAACGCTTGATACGCCTTATGGAATTAAAACGTATGAAGAAGTTAGAATCCATTACTTTGGCGGTTGATAATTATGAATTTATGGTTGAATTTATAAAAGATCAATTTAAGATTATCAAAGCCAGTGGCGGGATTGTTCGGAAACAAGAAAAAGTGTTGATGATTTTTAGATTGGGTAAATGGGATTTACCTAAAGGGAAAGCCAAAAAACGTGAAGAATCTATTAAGTGTGCCAAACGCGAAGTAGAAGAGGAGTGCAGCATTAAAGTTGAAGTACGCGATAAAATTTGTTCTGTTTGGCATGCTTACGTACGCAAAGGAAAACGTATTTTAAAACGTACGGATTGGTATGAGATGAATTGTATAGACGATTCAAATATGCAGCCGCAATTAGCAGAGTTTATTGAGGAAGTAAAATGGATGCATTACAAGGATGTGATCCGTTCTGTAAAAAACTCCTATGCATCTATCCAGGATGTCGTAGATGAATATTATACCTTACACTCCGAGCTCGTAAGGTAGAAACCCGCTTACATCCCCTTTATATTTATGGATGTCTCTAATAAGGCTTGAACTAATATACGCCAAATGTGGACTTGTTATCATAAATACGGTTTCAAGATCTTTCCACAAATATTTATTGGCTTGCGAAATACTGTTTTCGTATTCAAAATCGGTTGTGTTGCGCAAACCTCTGATTAAAAAATTAGCTCCACATTCTTTTGCAAATTCTGCTGTTAAGCCTGTAAATACGTTCACTTCAACTTTTGGAGTATCTAAAAAACAGCTTTCAATTTTTGGAATGATGAAATCCATATCGAAATAGCGATTCTTTTGAGAGTTGTTTCCAATAGCTATAATTACTTTGTCGAATAATTGTAAACTTCTACGTACAATATCTTCGTGGCCTTTAGTAAATGGATCAAAAGAACCTGGGAAAACAGCAATTTTATTCATAAAAGAATAGATTTAACCTTGGCACAAATGCATGTTATACAAATCAAAATAACGATGATCAAAAAGCTCATCAAATTGGTATCCAAATCGAACTAAATCTGGTTTTGTTCCAAATGAAAGTCTTCGGATGTATTTGTATAATTTACTAAAAGATTCTGAATCGTGCGTGATTTCTCCAAATACTACAACGGGACATTGTTCTGGATTCAAACTTAATTGATCAAAAACAAATAAGATGAAGTATACAAAATCTTCGCTGGTATTGAATGTAAAACTGTTGCAGAAAATTAATTTTTTACCTTGTTTTACAACAATGGTTAAAAAATGTTGTTCTACTAAAACAAATATAGAATGCTCATTTTTAGCTGTATCTTTTTGAAGCATAATTGCTTCAATCATAGGTGCAGAGTGGTGTACGTAGCGAATTTGTTTCAATGGATACATGTTGTTGAACCAAGCTGTTAACCGTTCGTTCGTTGCAAAAATATTTACAGCCTCAACATGTTTTTGTTTAAAGAAATGGTATTCTTCGCCCGGTTCTTTATCTAAGGTTGTATTTAACGAAAGATATTCTTTCAAATAATCTTTTTCAAACAACGATTCAGGTACAAGTGAAAACTGTGTATTTTTAATACCTACGGTGATGGATTTCCAAAAACCTGCTTTTATTAAAATATGATCTTCAAAGAGTACTTCTAATTGTTCAAGTAAATCAGAAGTAGAGTAGATGTTTTGAAAGCTATAATCTTCTAGTAACAAACAACGATTTGATTCACTATCAATCACACAAATTCGAAAAAGATCAAAATTAATTTGGAACGATAAATGGTATTTTGCCAAATTATCTGTTTCAAATCGAGTGCTGTCCTTGATCGAGTTGGTTAATTTATAACGTACAGAAACTTCTGAAATCATGTTATGCACCTTAAAATGTGAACAAGTGTGTAGTTAGAAATTGTATTCTTTGACTCTTTTTTATTCTAAATTCTTTAAAATTAAACTTTTTATTGCACTTTAACAATAATGTTGATAAATATGTTAATAAAAATGAAACTTTTCAAGAACATATTTTATGGACTAGTTCTAAAGTATCCGTTTTGTTGTAGGAGCTGGTCAGGATTGTCCATTCCACGTATGACTGAATGAACAGCTTCCAAAGGTAGTGCATTCAACGCTTCGAAGGAGAGCCAATCCACCTTCGTGATGATTTGTCTATCACTATGCAGTTCAGGGTCAAGGCCTGTTTGAAGTATACCGTCTATTTTTTTTATAAGGAAAAACAACTCAATTGCATGTAGTGGAGGCGTTAAATACTCGTTAACGAAAAGGAATTTTTCTACCGAAATTGTTAAGCCCGTTTCTTCTATAAATTCTCTTTTTAACGCTTCTTCAGCAGTTTCGCCAAATACCATTCCGCCCCCAGGAGGTGCCCATAAAATTCCACCCTTCCCTAAAGAATGATGTTTTACTAAAAGTATTTTATTATCCTCAATACAGATGCCGCAAACGCGTATTCGTAATTTATTCCCAAAACTGTGGATGATTTCATTTTTTATTTCTTCCATACTTTTGCAATTTAGTATCCGTAAACACTACCTATTTGTCCTTATCGCACTCTATTATTGCAGCCTTGCCTGCGCAGCCTACCAACAGTCAAGCAAAAGCCATTGACTTAATGGAGCAATTGATTGAACGTAAAGGTACAAACAACTTTTCGCTTTTATTACGAGGATATGCAGGAACAGGTAAAACAACCCTGTTGAGTGCTTTGGTACGCGCTATTCCAAAGAATCAGTTTCAAACGGTTTTACTTGCACCAACGGGAAGAGCAGCAAAGGTAATGTCGTCGTATTCTGGACAAACAGCATCAACCATACATCGACATATTTACAGGAAAGAATCGGGTGCATCTGGCGGTATCTTTTTTTCTAGAAAACGAAATATGTTCGCCAATACAATTTTTATTGTGGATGAAGCCTCCATGTTAAGTGACGACAGTGAGTTTGGAAGCAATGGTTTATTAGGTGATTTGATATCGTATGTATTTGAACAAAAAAATAATCGATTGATATTGTGTGGCGACACCGCACAGCTTCCGCCTGTTGGAAAGCAAATCAGTCCAGCCTTGGATAGACGCTATTTAGAATCACATTTTACCATAGATTTATTAGAAGTGGAATTGACAGATGTAGTGCGACAAGCTCAGAAGTCTGGCATACTCTACAATGCAACACAGTTAAGGAATGATATCCGCACCAGTGCAACGAACATTAAGTTTGTAACGGGGTTTAAAGATTTTTATAAAATGACTTCCGATCGTTTGGAAGATGGCTTGCGCTATGCCTATGATAATTTTGGTAGAGAAGAAACCATTGTAATATGTCGGAGCAATAAATCTGCAACGGGCTACAACCGGTATATACGACAAGCAATTTTTTTTACAGAAAACGAATTGGATGCAGGCGATTTATTGATGTCGGTACGAAATAATTATACCATACTGCCGCCTAATATATCATCGGGTTTTATTGCCAATGGCGACTTCTTAGAAATTCGGAAAGTGTTGCGTTATCAAGATCAATATGGATTTCGTTTTGCAGATATAGAAGCGGTATTTCGAGATTTTCCAGAATACGGCAATGTTCAATTAAAGATATTATTAGACACACTCTACTCAACTACGCCAAATCTTGAAAAGGATAAGATGCAGCAATTGTATAGCGAAGTAGAAAAAGAATATCTAGACATTAGCACGAAACAAGAACGATTAGAAGCAATTCGAAAAGATCCGTTTTTGAATGCCTTACAAGTAAAATTTGCCTATGCCTTGACCTGTCATAAGGCCCAAGGCGGACAGTGGGAAACGGTATTTATTGAACAAGGGTATTTAACCGATGATAAAATAGATATTGAGTTTTTACGTTGGTTGTATACGGCTATAACACGGGGTAAAACGCAGGTGTTTTTGGTAAATTTCCATCCGAGATTCTTTGAAGGGGAGGAAGCAGGGAGTACTTAGTACAAAGTTGGAGAATAAGACATGAAAAATGGCAGAGTTCTTGTAAGGATGCTAAGCAATAAGTAACACTATTAGTAACGGATTTATATTTAAGTATCAATTATGATCTTTTAAAAAGATTCAGTTTAATAGAAAGTAAATTTTGCTAATTTAATACTTTGTACTCCGTACTCGATACTTAGTACTTTAAAAAAAAACACTATGAAAAAGACCTTATTTATACTATTGACAATTATTTTCTCCTCTGTAGCATTTGCGCAAACGACGGAAAAAACTGCTGTATTTTCCTTTGCAGAAAAGGCCTTTGATTTTGGAGATGTAAAAGAAGGAGCTATGGTATCACATACCTTTACCTATAAAAATACTGGAAACGATACCTTGCGTATTGATAACATCGTAAGTTCTTGTGGTTGCACGGTAGTAAATTCGTATCAAAAAACAGTTGCACCGGGAAAGAGTAGTTCAATAACCATCGATTTTAATTCTGCAGGTAAAATGGGAGTTATAAATAAAACGGTTACTATTTTATCTAATGCTAAATCTGAAGAACCCGCAGAGTTTTTGAAGATTCGGGTGAATGTTTTGAACTAGTTACTAGGTGCTAGGTACGAGTTACTAGATTAAAAAGTACTAAGTACACAGTATAAAGTACTAAGAAGGCTGAAATATCAAGATGGATTTATAATAGAAAGAGATAGCGTTTTTTTAATGTTATCTCTTTCTATTTCATTGATAATCGCTATCCTCACCTAAATGTAACGGGTCACATCCATTTTCTGGGGAGCAACTGGTTTAGGCGAATAATTTAGACAA
>ERZ724508.858-NODE-858-length-20004-cov-5.674921_pt1 | contig 20004 bp, 41 predicted proteins | sample MGYA00376041_ERZ724508 | MGnify/ENA primary metagenome ERZ724508 (study PRJEB28724, sample SAMN07190887) | wastewater metagenome | isolation source: effluent of sewage treatment plant in Hong Hong | place: USA: Christiansburg, Virginia | collected 2016-03-01 ...
TCAAGCAAAGGCTGATGTTGGCGGGATCACATGAATAGCATGGGTAGAAACAGGGTAAGCATTCGGGTGTTGAAGAGTTGTAGTACATTGTCGGGTCGCTGCAGGTGTCCCAGCACTGCATGGAGACGTTGCTGAAGTAGTAGTACGGTACGGGGCACTGCCGTACCCGGACATTGAAGTAGGAGATCTGGAGGGTATAGAAGAGCATGGTTCCGGTTGTGGTGAGGGAGGCCTCGCTAAAGGTAACATCGATGCTTGTGTTGGTGCCATAACTGAGACCCGCAATCCCATAAAAGAAGCTGCCTGGACTCTTCCAGACAAAGTTCTTGGTAGTAAGATCGAAGTCTACCCAACTCATTCCCGTAACAATGTCGCTTTCGAGATAGTACAGACGGCTATCGAACAAGGCAGTCTCGTCGTAGAATATGAGGCAGTAGAAGTAGGCTGTGACCAGGGTATCGTCATCCGTCGTTAACGTCACAACAAAGCTGTTAATGTCCTGCACATATGCACTTACTTCGAGATTAAATGAGCTATTGGCTGAGCTCATCTTCACGCCTTCCAATGTGATGATGAAGCGGTTGTTATGTTCAGGAATCAACACCTGGCCTGTCATCGCTGTGAAATTCCATTGCTGAGATGTCTGCCTGTACCCACTCGAAGTACCTAAGTCATTTGAAACTGCATTTAAGCACGAATGTACGATTAGTTTGATAGCTCATGTCAAGCCACTCAGCAGTATAGAGCGAATACCAATTTGACTCGATGGCAAGGTAGTACACTCGAAGTGAATTGAAAAAGGTGTTGCTGCCGAACCAATAGTACACAATGACCAAGGTGTTGTCGGAGTCGTCGACGTTGTATTAAAACTAGAGGTCGTAAGCGCCGGGTGACGATATCTCACTGATGCCAAGGATAATGTTAGGCGTAGTAACCATAGGGTTTACGAATGTTGCTGTCGAGGACCCTGAGCGATCTGCCAGAGATGTCGCGAGTACTAGCCGTCCTTTTGTAACTGAAGCCAATACCGGATTGGGTGAGGTTGGACTCAACCCAGGTGGCTGGCACCAAAGCAGCCTGAACTGCTGTTAGGATGAGCAGTATAAGAACCCCTTTCCAGAGAACTAACATGTCGGGTAGAGATTAATGATGTAATTGAATCGCACAGCTACTGGCCAACAAAATTTGGTGGTGAGATATTATTCAATGCTTGATTACATACGATTAAGAGCAAATGAAATTCAGAAGCCAGTGGTTTGTTGCAGGTGCCAATCCTGTTCCTCGAATTATTGGAGGTTGGTTCGAATTGATGCTCGACGTCTATCAAAATTACTAACGGATGCCGAGGCTGGCAAGCGATTTTGATGGCTTTGGGGTCTGGGAACAGTACCGTGGCTGTGGTTTTCCATATTCTTGGCGCAGATAAAGATGACCAACGCTGCAGTTCTCTTTCAGCGGTTTATAAAGGTATACTTGCACCATTGGTTGGATCTCTGAAACTCGCTTCAGTGGTCTATTTTTATCTTTATTGGGTGATCATCGTTGCTAGTTAACTTCGTCCGAGATCAATGCTCCATTTCATCGAATATACCTGCGTTGTGTCGTGTCGTTTACACTTCCTCCTCTTTCTTTACTTACTCGACAGTCTTGCCTTCTCTTCAAACGAAGATAAACCATTCTTAGTTTATTAAGCATTCTTGATTAAGCATATGGAAACATCAGTTGCATAAGTTCGACTGCCAACGAATGACCTGACTGTTACTTTGCTTGGGCTCCTCGCAGATGAACCACTGAAACTGCAGACCACCGATAACGAACTGACGATTACCATTAAGGAGTCAAAAGAAAATGTGGGGATACTCGAAAAAGGGTCTCTCCTCTACACATCCAACTTTATTAGGTACCCTTCGGGTTAAGATAGAAAAGTATTAGTGATCAAACTCAATGCGCTGCTCAAGGGAAACGCTATGGTAGGTTACGGAACAATTGGTGCCTTGGTTAAGATGCTTGAGAAGCCTCCGCAAATAAAAAAGAGCAATACAGAAGCTGACTTCTACAGGAGGCTTCTGCATGGTATCACTATCGATGAAAGGGACTACGAGGAGCTCTCCGGTGGGAATTCTTTGCAATTAGGTATCAGCCATCATGCAATCATGCTTACCCAATCCATACTAACGGCGAGCGAAGAGGCATTCGCGGTGTCTTTCGAGGTGCTCAACGGTAGAATCAACGCCTTTCTTGAATGCGTCCACATTGAGAAAAACCACGCCGGCCAAATAACCTGCGCAAAGAATATCCGTGAGTTGCTCACCACCACCTCCAGCGACGGCAAGGTACTTCGTTCCCGAAACATAGCTTGAAACATCTGAAATGAACACCGTTCGAACGAAATTTCATAAGCGTGTGCAGGACAGCTACTCACTGAGGTGTGTACCACAAGTTCACGGAGTCGCTTATGACCTTCTCAGAGACGTTATCGAAACAGTCGAGCAGGAGTTGAACATGCCGCAAACCACTCATTTGCTGCTCAACTAGAAGTCATATCCGGTGTTCTCGTCGAATGAGAAGCTCACTCAATCTATGGACTTCCTTGCCATGGGAGTTCACTAAATCGCGAGCATGAGCATCGTCCGAAGCTAGCGCATCCTCAACGACAAGATAAACAAACTACCTATGAAGATCCAGGAAATGCCGAACTTCAAGACACTGGAAGACCTCTATTGGGAATGCAGCGCCCTTTTCCTCCAAGGTAAAACACTGCTGGCACCGTTAAGTGGAGACTCCATAAATGGGAGTACCTACACCATTGACATTTCCTATAGCGCCAACAATCTGCTTGATAAGGTTACGACAGTTTGGCGCAACACGAACATTCTGATCGGTTTTGAGCTATTAGTGTCGCTGCGGTGCTTGGACGAGCTGCGGAAGAAGATGCATCCGGACAAGTTGACTCCGAAGCTCGAAGAGAAGACAAATCAAGCTCGCTGTCCACTTTTTATAGATTTTGATGGAGTCGATGAGTTCGAGCAAATTCTTCTGGCTTACCAAGCAGGATGATTCGTGCTTATTGAAAATATACAAAGGACTCGTACATAATACTCTAGTGTCTGAACGAACTTTTATGGACGCCAAAGACCGCTGTCTTGGACATACAAGGAGTTTTTTTTCATGTAGTGCTAATCGATGACATTATAAGAAGAGGTGTCTACAGGGAATTTCGCGCATAATGCAATAGGACATCTTTTGCTGATACTTCCTGTCGAGTTAGCAATGGGTAGCCCTCCAGTTTGATGCCAAGCCAGACAGTACCCCACGAATCAGCCGATGTTGCTGCCAATGAAGACATCTAAAATGCCGTGGGCTGCGTATTGCCCGAAATTAATAATCCTTTCTGCATATATGCTCAAAATCCTCTCAATTCTGGTGGTGATGGTACAGGCGGTGTTTGGAGGCCACATCAGGCACTTCAAACATGAGGAGAACTACTCTCACATCACCGGCGAGAAATGCAAGAAGGACACTGACTGCGCTGCCTACCCTTCTGAAAAGTGCTACGATGAATTCATGTGCCTCCCACCATGATTCATTCAAATTCTGATTCATTAACCGAATTGCAGAGAAGGTTGCTTCCGTTCCAACGGTTCACTATAATTTCCTCAGAAGCGCCCACCTGCACAGCAAATCGATCAATGATCGTTCAGAGAAGAGCATTGAACCCAATCAATTGGCAGGAACAAATATCAATCAATAGTCGCTACGTACTGACGACAAATCTTTGTCCTCTAAAAAGCGGCCTGCTAACCCGTGGTAGCAGTTTTGAGTCGCCTCGTTTGACAGGAGGAATGTTACTCGGCTAAGTTAGCTGTGCATCTCATTCAGATTTCTCAGCAGAATTTTGCCTCCGATGTTGTTAGGCAACCCGAGGCTATCGTTGGGCTAGCATACGACGAGGCTTTTGAACTTCATCCTGCCTACTTCTGAGAATGCCTTTCCGACCGCCTCGTCAATTTGGTTGTTTGCTGCTGCACTCTTCCACACCGGTAGGCACACTACTAACAGATAGTCTACCTTCAGCTTCGGAGCTGGGTTTTCTGCAAGGAGAAATTATCCCACTACGAATGGTTTCTTCTCAGCCAGACGCTGTATCGATTCTTTGAGTGTCTTTCGCTCCGATTGGCGAAGCTAAGCAAACATCTTGCAATCATCCGCGTCGATGGCAGTCGCTGAGTCAATCTCTTCTTACTAAGGAATACCATCGCACATTATGCCTTCAACTTTGATGGTCGCTGTTGGCTGAACAGCAGGGTCAGGTTGGGGAAGCTTCGGCCGTTGGCGATGCTCAAGGATGACTCTTCGAAAGTGAACTGGGCTTGGTCTTCCTTGCGAATGCAGCACACTCCCATTAATGTATGTATAAGTGGAAAGTCACAAGCCAAAGCCCAATTGCCACCATTTCTTCTCTTTAGATGGTTCGGCGGCATTGCGAAAACCGGGGAGATGGATGCTTCCACGGTACTTTACATTGAGTTCACAACGACGAGGCTGTTCTGCAGTTTTAAGCGATTCTGGGAGACCTAAGCAGATCCGTATCTCACGTAAGCTGCCACCTTTCTAAATAGAGATGACTCATTACCACAGAGAACTGAACAGAAGCAGGATCCAACCCTAAGGCCTTCGCAAGCTCATCCCCATTTAGGTAATCTGACTTGCCTAGCCTGAACATTCCAGCGATACGATCGTACAAGGAGACAATGGTTTCGAAGTACTTGACAAACACCTGCCGAGAGAACTCTTTGGTAGGTTTAGTTTGCACTCCGTTGACACGGTCACTCAATAGTTTGAGATAACAAACTCCGTGCTTATTCCATTCATGCTCTTGCAGGTTCTTCCGAGTGAAGCTAGGCATCACCCGGTTTAGATTGTCTTGGAGCTCTGCCGTCAACCACGACCATTCGAATTTTCTATCTGCAGTGCAGGTTGGATCCTCATCGCTGGAAGAAATCATCTACAGGAAACCGGATTCGCGGCTTGTTGGCCACAGTCCGTGAACAGTAAAGCTTCGACTGAATAGGCCTGAAGCACGTACCCGTCCCACTTGGTCATCCAATTGGATAAACACGTTTGCTCACTACAGAAGGTGCCTGGCCACGTCAAGACGAACTGCTGATAGCTGTAGCGGTAGACCTTCTTCTCGAACCACCCAAAGAAAGCAAATCCGACTGCCGCAAGCTGAATCAAGATGGCCAGCTTGAGAACCATTCAGCGAATAATTTGCTTATTCTTCCCATTGATACAATTCTCGGAGCACAGCCTACTTCCCAATCCTGTCAACCGATTTGCCAGTTGGTAATATATCTGAGAATACCGGTTTATGGAATTCTAGGCAGCATTGGGTAATATATATCTTAAGATCTCAAATGGGAGGCGGGTACTACGATCGTGACATGGTGGCGACAGGTGATTCACCATCCGAAAGTGATGTGGGCAAACAGAGTAACTTAAACCCCGGTCTCGACCCCAAAACCTACACAGAGGAGGAGAGTCGAATTCACAACGACAACCTTCATCCCATTGTGTTTGCGTTGGATGTGACTGGTAGCATGGGTGACTGGCCTAAGGTATTGTTGATATTGACCTCAGATCATCTACGATAAGATGCCCATGTTCTACGGTCAGATCAAGATGCAAAACTATTGCAAAGATCCGGCCATCAGCTTCTGCGCTGTCGGTGATACTGGAGATCAAGCTCCTTTGCAGGTTACCCCCTTTGGTCAGGGGAAAGAGATCGACGAGATGATCAAAAAGCTTTTCCTGGAAGGAGGCGGAAGTGGAGTTATATCTGCCCATGAAAGTTACGAATTATCGGCCTACTTCTACAACCGCTTCGTCACTATCTCTAACTTCGAGATCCCATTCTTCTTCTTAACAGGAGATGAACACTACTATGAAAATCCGGACCAGCAAGTTTACGAAAAGATTTTGGCAACTCCTGTTTAGAAGGTCATCAACGGTACTCTTGAGTGGCAAAGATTAGCGAAACACTACAATTTCTTCCATGTTCGTAAGGAATATGGCGGTAGTGATGAACAACCCATTCTAAAGCAATGGGCGAACGCTATCGGAGAATAGAGGATTCTGCAGTGCAACACGCCCAAGGCATGTATTGATGTTATCCTGGGAGCGATCGCTATCACTACTGGAGCTCGTACGTTGGAGACTTACGTCAAGGATATGCAAGAGCGAGGACAGACGGAAGAGCGAATTGTGGAAGTCAGTGCTGCGTTGAAGAAGTACGCTAAAGCATTTGCCGAGGGAAGCATCAAGCCAATTGTTGGAAACCCAACCCATGCTCCCCATGCCCCTGTTGAGAAAGGTGAGGTCCCAAAACCTGCTGAAGCCCCACCAGTCTGATCATCGAAACAACAGATAAGAGTGCTTAAATAACATATTGATTTAACCTGCCCAACCTTGGGGATTCAGCTAATCATCCCTAACAGTGGAATATTTAATGTTGTCTTCTATTTAGAAGAAGCAGAAGACAGTGACTTGCTTAGAAGCCTTGCCATGTAGCTAGCTTGTGGAGTAGCACCTTTGGCGTGAGGTAAAGGTTCAGGGAAAGAACATACAGAGGCGCAGTTACCATTCCTGCGTGCTACATGACCAGAGGTATGCCATCTGTTAACCGAAGCCTCTACGTATATGGCGGCTACGATATCAACACCGGCATCCTCGATGACTTTCGTCGTGTGCGACTGAACGACGGCAACTAGCCTGTGGAATGGTAGCAACTCAGCCCATAAGACAAAGAAGGCTATCCAGGGAAACGGTATGGTCACAGCGCTATCTGTTATCAACAGCAGATGGTTGTGTTCGGTGGGAAGGTGAGCTGCCTCGGCAACACAAACTAGCTCAATGTGTACAGTTTTGACCAAGAAAAATGGCTTGTTGTGAAGCCAACTGGAATAGTAGTACCGCCAATGGATGAGCATTCGGCGGTTGTTTGGAGAGGTAATGAATGGTTGTAAGGTAGATTCCATGATAGTCTTCGGTGGGTTCCTCGGCGGGAAGATTGGGAAGTATTCCAACTCAGTTTATTCACTGGATCTTCAAAGACTTTAGTGGTCCGAGCTAGGAGTATATGGAAAGCTACGACCAGCTCCTCGAGCAAATGCTGCGATGGTTTGTCATGAAGGCTCGCTCATAGTGTTTGGAGGTGGAGATCTCAACTCAAAATACAATGATCTTTGGAAGTTTGACCCCGAAGGTCTGCAGTGGTCGAAGCTACCAAACTCGCTTTAGACCACCCCGGAGAGTCGCGACGGGCATACCCTCACATCCTTTGACGGCCGGCTCATCTTATTCGGTGGAATCCATGAAATTACTCACGAGAAGAACGATATCAGTATATATTACAAGGGTCACTGGCGAACTGTCAACGAAGACTCATGTGAGCAGGAGCCACAAACAGAAGAGCAATAAATGTCGATGTCACTACATCACAAAAAATCTGAGGAACTGCATAATTCGACATAGCACAAAAATAAACGGACGTACCGACAGCTCAAGGAACTTAATTACAATAACCGCTCAACAGAGCACCATCCGATAACTGAGCAAAAGACCAAAAACGATATTCGCAAGCACCACCTCCTTAAAGAGTTTGAGATGACACCGGAGGAACGATAGCGTTTTCGAAACCATTCGCCGACACTTGAGTCACTGAAAAACTCCATTAGTGCAATTGGCAGTGGCAATCCATTCAAAAAGCTGACGACTGGGGAATAGGAACTGAAGCATCTCCGCAAGATCAACGAGAAGCGGCGACCGTGTGCTCGCGACGGTCATTCAGCCTGCCTGTACAATAACAGGTTAGTTATCTTTGGTGGCGATAGGCACATGATGAGCTTCAACGATCTGTTCGTGCTGGATCTGCAGCTAGCCATCGAGCAGCTCGACAGAAGTTGATCTCCTAAACTTTTAACTTGCAATCACTATCGGTTGCCGACCAACGATAATATAATTTACTAATAAAAGAGCTGATGAAGTACACTCCTATGTTCAGCGAATCGCTAAGGAACCCTCCATGCCGTTCTGATAAGTACGGTAAGAAAGGTGCGCTGCAGGAATTCGAGGTGTATAGCGGAAGTAAGACAACTTCTCATCACATGCTTGCCAACGAAGCAAGGTAGGGGAGGGCAGGCTTAATAGAACCTCATTACTCCAAAGATGATTCTGTCAGAGTTCAGCGCCACTTGAACAACCAGCAGGAGAGGGATAGGGAGAGAAGGTCGAGCCTCTATGATGGTGGGAGGAACACCGAATACTATCCGAAGAATTATCCAGTGGAGCCTTACATTTCAAACACTGCCACTTTACCACTCCATGAACTTGACAATCGGCCAAAGGCATACCGCAACTCTACCATTGGTGGTGGACGATAAAAGTACAATCGTAACTTCGAGTCGAAATACGCTCAAGAATACTAGGGAAAAACAGGGTATGAGGCAAGGACATCAAACGCTTACGAAGGCAAGCCTACCTACGAACCAAGAGCAAGTGGATACGATGGTGGAAATAAACCGAACCTTTCTTATGAAACAAAAGTTAGTTCCGCCTATGACCCTGCCCGACGCACTCAGGCCTATACAAAAGAGAACAACGAACAGCGTTCCTATGAACCGACGCATCTGGAACGTCCTAGTCGTACAACAGATCGCTCATACGAATATCAACCTACCACAGTCTCCATAATCCATCGCGAACCCACTCGCCAACAACCTAATAACTACCTAGAACCAGCGTACGACGGTACTGTAGGTAAGGACCTCCTGCGAAATCTTGACAAAGTTCAGTAGAAGATCCGCAGCCTCCTCAACCAAAAGTGATTTCTTCCGAGTAGTCGCTACTTTCACCTTCACGAAAAACCATGGTAGTGGGATGCCTCTCACTTCTTCTTTTTCTTTTTCTTGCCAAGGTTCTTGGGGAACCAGGGATTGGAAATGAGTCGTTCCCCCGCGCGGTACATCTTGTCCAAGTTGCTATACTTCGGCTCGGCGGGTACTCGTAATGAACTGTTGAGAGTCCGGGCTGGTACTGTTACACCTTTGCTGGACATGGCAGCCTTTATTCGTTCTATCATTGTCTGGGCCTCGTCATTATAGGTTTATGGCCGGTTGCGGTAAAGGATCTCCCCAAAGGAATTGCCTAAGTTAAATATCTTTGTACAGCGGCTTCGAGGAAGGCTAGTCAAAGTAGCCTAACGTAATGTCGAAAGTTGCTGCTCGTTGGGCATGTGTCTACGTGAAGTTGACTCGCTGGTGTGCCGAATGTACTTGCTGTAGGTATTGATAGTGCGTGTTAAGCGTGTTTCCCGAATGTCCTGTTCTATCTGTCGTGCCCGATCCAGAAAGACAAGAGGATTATCCTCACCAGTTGCTTGAAATGGTCTGGTGGTTACGATAAGTTTGGTCGATGCAGATAGCTTAACTGGAGCGGTTAGCCGAAGCTCTTAGATATAAGTATTTGGCCTGGCAGTGGAAGGCTGTTTGCTTTTTGGCGAGTTTTTTACCAATGGAGACTTCTAATCATCGTTGGAGTCATCGACCAGTAGTCTTCTCTTCAGTTGTTTTTCTGATGACTGTGGAGTATTGTTAAGCTTTTTGAGACGGGTAAGTTCAAATTCACAGGCTTTGAAGTGGTTGCCTTGCTGAGCAGCTTCGACCCTTCGAGCCAATTGTGTTGCTTCCCGGCTTTTCATTTTGCTCCATTTTTTAACCTCTTATATTGCTTTGCTATCCTCGATTCGTTGGTAGTACTCTTTTTCCTGGGTTAACAAGATTCTTCGTTCGCCACTTAATAATTGCGGTTCGGCAGTACGTACGAGTGTGCGCTGCTGCGGTTTGTTGTGGATTGCATCTGACGTATACGGCTTTTTCATTGTCTAAACCGGTTGTTCTTCCTCCTCTTCGAACTCCTCGTCTATCCCCTCTTCCCCACCGAATTCCACTTCTTGCTGCTCCTTCGGTTACTCCTGTTAGCCAGTTGGTTCGATTGTTGCTTTTTCGTTGGAGGCAGGCATCGTCTCCAGGTGAGCTGTCGCTTTATCAGCACTTTCCCCTTCCACTGCATTATTGAGGCTGTTGCGGTTGGTAGTACGGATACCGGTACTAGTAGCCTTATCTGAAAAGAAAGTATTGCGTGTTGCCATCAGGTTATCCACTTCGGTGCTGGGCGTTATTAGCTACTTGCGCTTAAAATCCCTAAGTCGTTCTCTTGGTGGTTGAAACTACCCGTGCTGTGTGCGGCTCATTTGGCGATACATATGAACGTTGTCACCGGCATCCACTGTAGGGCCTTGTTTATAGTTCTTGATAACTTGGAGTATTCCCGAAAGGTTGCCCAGTTTCCTTTCCGTGTCACCTTGCCTAGCGATCGAGAACCATTTTTTAGTAGCCTCCAACTAGGCAAGCACTGACTCCTCATCCTTCTTCAGTCGGAGGCTCTAATTTTAACTATGTGAGTACCATGAGCCTTGTGGATAGGTTGACAAAGAGGTTGTATTGGTACAGCAGATTGTCGAGCTGTTGCTAGCCTCGTAACCACCCCTCAAGCCGTTGGTTGAACTCTAACACCAAGGCTACAAGCTCGCGGAACGTTGCGAATCGATTGTAGCAGCTTGTTTGCAGCTGTAAGGTACCCAACGGTCGGAACTTTTCGCGATCAGCTGCGTTCATGGTGTGCAGGAAGTTGCGCGGTTGCTTCTGCAGTGCATCAAGGGAGTGTGAGCGTGCCTCGAGACGCTCCTCCATCGGTTACGTAATTATTAAAATTATTCGGTGGTGGTGTTGGCCTATCGGTTGATCATTGTAATTGTTTGGGCAATGCTCCGCACCTGCGCAAGATTATATTTCGGCACGAGTAGTTTGAAATTTAGTTGGCAAGCGACCAGATCTGTGAGACTTGATGTGCTGCGCAACTATGTGGTGACCTGTGTAATGGCTAAGAAGATGGAAGGGCAGCTTTCGGTTGTGTTGGAAGACTGTCAGGGAAAGGATATGAAGCAAGAAGCAGTAAACAAAAAGGCGATCGGAGAGAAGCTCCTTGGGGAGTTAGAGTGGCTTGGATTGCCAGCAACAGTCTAAAACAGAGTGAAGTTGCTCCGACAAAGTTAGCGACTTCAACGCTACAAGAATGTTTAGAAAGAGTTAGTGGAGAAGCAACTGGCATACCCCTGCTTTTGTCTATAGGACAAAACAAAGCAGGCTTACAACGGACACTGTCGGGAGCTATCATTGGAAACAGTAACGAAGAAGATCATTGCTGGTGAACGATTCCGCATCCGCTTCAGGAACAATCTACCCCTGAAGAAGGTAAAAGACAGTGTGTATGGGGAACTGAGGCAGTAGAAGCAAGACCAGATCGATTTTGTAATTGCAGGAAGCGATCAACGACCCACCTTGCGGTTCATGAGAATCATTGACAGCGTCGATGTTGGCCTGACCTAGTATATCATGGAACACAAGTATCTGGAATAGGTATGGAATACCCTGGCGATCTTTGATGCTCTCAAGCTCCCAGATCTGAGGGTAATGCACCTTCCGCCGATAAAGTACAATCCAGTCGATCCTTCTTTGTGGCTGAGTTGGCTTAAATAGCATGACTATAGCCCCAAGGCAATCGTCAACGCAGTTGCATTGCTCGGCTGGCAGCCCTTTGGCACGAGCCTCGAAAACAAGCTTGAATCACTTAACGACTTCTTTACCTTGGAGGAGATTGTCGCTTATGTACCATCTATCGTCAACTTAGTTTGAAGCCGATAAGGTCACCAAAGAAGCAGTGTACTACAGCAAGCATAAACTCGATGAGTTGAACCGGAAGTATTTAGCAACCGAACTGAAGGATCTCAAATTGCTAGCGTAAAAATTAGCAGCAATCTCTCCAAAAGCCAATGCACTCTCCAACGACAAATTGAAGTTGGTCAGTGAAATCCTCGCCAGCAAGAAAATGGTGGGATGGTGGGAGCTTTCAAACTACCGTTTTCTGTTTGAAAGGCCAACTATTGACTAGGAATTCAATAAAGACTACTTCAAGCTGTTTGGGTACCAGCATAGTTAGAAATCCACCCTCTCACCAAACGAGGATCAAAACCAGAACCTGCTGCTTCTCTCCAAGCTCAAAGCAGTCTTCGAAGACCAATCCCAGAACCCTTCTGCAGAAACGCTAGCCAAGCAAGTGAGCACCATTCTGTCATCCACAAAAATCCCTAACGAGAAGTTATTTGGAATGCTTCGTCTTGCCGTGACTGGCCGAAATCGCCCACGCCTGCATCTGAACATCCTCCGATCATGCAGCTTCCTCGGTCCGAGAGAGGTATTCTATCGTCTCTCGGAGCTATGACCACACTGTCCATACCACAACTGCGGCTCCACAATCTATTGAGTAGGCTCCACAATCATTTGCTGTTGCGGAACTCGATGTTGGTAGGGTGCCAGTTTAACCCCACGGCAAGCTTGTTGAAATCGTTGCAGAACCTTGTGACCTTTTCCTTGTCGATGTTGCTGAACTTCACCCAAAGCTCAATTCGCACTTCTGCGCTGTTGGTAGCCCAGTTCATGCGATCCACAAACCTCACTCCCAGGACCTACGTAGAGGCGATTGGTACTTCGTCAGCTAGCTCGGGTAGCTCTCCCACAACCCACAATAGTACGGCCTCGCATACTTTGTTGGCAAGTTGACGTGGTACCTGCACAAATATCTGCCCTCCGTGGCCGTTCTGGCCGTATTCCCAGGTTGGTTCAATATCTTCCCGGAAGTAGTTAATGGCTTCGATGCGTTTAGGTTGAGCACTGTCAGCCACTGTGAACCTTTATGTTGGGATGACAGTACTTAGGTACAGTGTTGCGCTCGGAACACACGAAGAAGCTGTTGAAATCTCTGAGATGTGTCTTCTGTAGCACGAAAGCGAGTTCCTCGAGGGAGGTGAACTCCAGAACGCGTACAAGGTTGGCTGCGAAGTCGGCTTGGCGTTGCTTGTCCTCTCTTGCGTAGTTGGTCCATAACGACCATTTGCACTTTAGGGTGTGTTGTTGATTCATCTATATAAGCATTCATTGGTCTGATGGCAATGTATGGTGATGGCCTTTGCTTCTCTATGGAACACTACCATGAGCTGCAGCTAACGATTATAAATATTGGCGGTTAGCGATTCGAAAGCGATGAAGACAGCCAAGCGCGAAGACGACAGGCACGGCGGGCACAACCGAAGCACCAGTCGCTACTCCATCAACCGTATACAACCACATGGAAAGAGTCCGGATGTCGCTGCTTAACGTTCCCTCAAACCTAGCAACTCCTTCCTGGATCTTCGTGCGAACAAGGAAAATGAGGACATCAATTACCTCAATCGACCCAATCAGAGTACATTTCAATGTGCAACAACTGTCAGAGACCGCAAACCCCACCGTCCCATTGAGCCTGAATAAATGATGGGCGGGTTACGAGTTGGTTACAATACACCCTACGAGGACCTGAACGAACTAAGAAAACGACATAGTTCGCAGCTAAATGAGAAGGACATGGCCATTATGGAACTGAAAAATTCTCTACGCAAGTCCGAATTGGAAATCAAAAAACGTGAAAAAATCATCGGCGACATGGAGAAACTCGTTGAGAGCAAAGATAAGACTATTTCTAGCTTGACTGGGCAAAATAGTAGTTTGAGTTCAGCAGTAGAGTTGCTCAAGTCTCAGGAGTAGCAGCTGCAGGGCTTGCAGCAATCATGCAACCTTGAGTGCCAGTCACTGAAGAAGCAGTTGGCCAGCAAGACAAACGACTGCCGCAAGCTATAGGAACAGCTGGTAAAGGTGCACAAGGACATGGAGATCTATAACTCCCTGGAGCCACGTTTAAAGTAGCTTGAAGAACTTCAGGACCGTCTAATCGACGAAAACCAACGAGCAAAGGACGAACGATAGCTGTTTGTTTCCACGATGCACAATGTACAGCGAATTCTCCGCGGTAGCGCCGAGCGAACCGCTTAGCTGCGCCAAATTGAAGCCCTAATCGGCGGCTTTCTTCTGTGACACCACGTCTGACCTTGCTATCAATTGCCCATCGATCGCTAACGTGTGATATAATTATGAGGTTCCAAATCCGTCTGTGTGTTGGCTTAATCGCTTCGTCGGTCATGCTGGCGCTGGGGTGTCAAAGCAAGCCTTTCGCGTTGATCAGTATCGCCACGGTACTAGCTATGAGTCTCATGGGGTATCTCTGCACTGTCCGAATGATACCTGTGATGCAACAGTACATGCTCAAAAAGAACATCTGTGGACTAGACCTCAATAAAAAGGGAACTGAAGCAGGAGAAAAGAAGATTCCTGAGTCGCAGGGTCTCGTCTCAGCAACTATCTTCACCCTGATATCTTTCTCTTCCATCCTCGTCTTCAAACTGTTCCTATCGGAGGAGCACCTTACTGAGAAGTTTGCAGCGCTAGTATGCATTGTGTTCAGTGTGCTGCTAGGGTTCGTCGATGATGTACTTGATATCCCCTGGAGGTACAAGCTCGTGCTGCCGCTGTTTGGGATCCTCCCTGTTCTATTGGCATACGACGGGGTTACCTATGTGTTGCTGCCTAATTGCGTTCGCTAGTTGCTTGGAACTACACTGAATATAGGCGTGTTCTATTACATCTATATGGCAATGCTCGGAATATTCTGCACAAACAGCATCAACATCTATGCTGGAATCAACGGGCTTGAAGTCGGTACTCGTTATGCACTACTGTAGGCCAAAGCATAATCATCGCCTGTTCGATTGTGGTGCACAACAGCATTGAGATGGCACTGCACCCCAACAACGAAGGAATATTCGATCGGCATATGTTCAGTGTTCTGCTGTTGCTGCCGTACATTGCTGTCGCATTCGGGTTGTTCAAGTTTAATGCTTACCCGTCGCAAGTGTTCGTTGGCGATACGTTCTGCTATTTCAGCGGAGTTGTCTTTGCAGTTACTGGCATCCTCGGTAAGGAGTTCCAAGTAACCTAGGGCACTTCTCAAAGACATTGCTGCTGATGTTCATTCCGCAGGTCATCAACTTCTTGTACTCCCTCCCTCAGCTGTTTGGGTTAGTGCCATGCCCAAGGCACCGACTGCCCAAGTACAACACAGAGACGCAGAAGTTGGAAGGTATCAAGACGAACATGAATCTCGTGAATTTGATGCTGGTCATACGTGGCCCGATGACGGAGGAGCAGCTGTGCAACCAGTTATTGGTGCTGCAGGTGGTATGCTCGGGGGTCGGATTGTGGTTGAGGTACCTCGCGAGCAAAGTGCTATGGACCTGACTGTAAAGTATGCTTCATCATTGTCAGTCTTGAACAATAGACATTAAAAACATCATTTGCTGGTCTTGGTTAGGTATGGTTCCTACTTGCCGAAGTTAACCGGCTTGGTGAGTCCGGTATCGAGTGCAGCAGCGTAGAGTTCGAGTGCCAGCACTACTTCATCAATTCGCTATTTTGTCTGGCCACGCTGCTTCATGTCCTCAGCATAGTCCTTAAGACCTCTTTTTCCAGATGTAAGTGCTATCAGCCCAAGCACAATGTCCACCAATGCCATCGGGTTTTCAAGCTGAATCACTCGCTATTTTCCCAAAGTTTCGACCCACTGCTTGTAGATTTCGTTTTCTACTACTGCTACTGGGTACTGCTTCTTGATGTGAAACACGTTGTATTTGGAGGCGAGGGAAGCCCACTCTTCCTTGACTGGGATGATCACTTCAGCAGGTTACACATGCAGGACCTTCAAGTACTCCTCGGAAAGGGGTTACTAGAAGTACCCCTCATCGCCAGTCACGAAGAAGAAACCCAGTTTGTTATCCAGCAACTTTACGTGGTGGTTGTAGAAGTAGGCTGCCAACTCATACGACTCGTGTTCATTGGCACCACCATGCCCCTCCAAGTAGAGCTTTTGAACGATCTAATCGATTTACTTTCCTTGTCCGAAGTTGCTGACCTGCAATGGTGCCTCGTCGCAGGTGGCATCCCCTATCGCACAGAAACTTATTGCGGGGTCTGGGAGATATCCTTGCAGTTTGATCTGACCGAAGAACATTGGTAGCTTGTCGTAGATGATCTATGCATAGTGTGAGGTAGTACCCTCGGCCATTCGGCCATGCTGCCAGTAACGTCCAAGGCAAACACAATTGGATTCTGAGAGTGGCAGGTGACCTGCGATTACTCGTCGACAAGATTCTTTGGGTCCAAGCCCTCGTAGAGCCCCTTCTGACTGCCAACTATGCTGTTGCCTGCAAGATATTCGTTTGCGGGTGCTATAACCTCTCTGTCGTAGTAGCCTCCTCCCATCCTATTGTTAATTTATAGAAACGGTCAGAACTTGTAAGCTTTGCGATGTAGGTTGTATCTCACAGATACGGTGATTTGAGGGTAGGTTGGTTGCCGTACCGTGAGCGTACCCTTCTAATTTTTATAACTTCAAGGTCGCAACTATTCGACGAGAAGCGATGTCTGGACTTCCCAAACCTGCCGAGAACCCATTCAAGCTGGAGAAGGACAACAAAAAGTTCTTCATTGACATGATCAAGAACAGTTCCGAGGCGTCAGCCGCTGCACTTGATCCCACCCTATCTGCCAGCCTCAGCAACAAAAACAACCGAAGTCTGCCGGCCGAACCAACCGAGTCTCGCATCAAGAACCTAAACAAGGAGAGTACGACAGCAGTCTATCGCAGTTGAACAGTTAGCCAAGCATCGCGAGTAGCTGCTATTCAAGGACAGTCAGCTGGACTATGTGTTTAAGAACCAACGGCCAGCAATTCGTCTGAACGACTTCTTGGACGATGGGAAGGACAAGAAATTTCGAGTTCGAACCATCCTCAAATGTACTGGCTGTGGTTATGCAGAAAAGCGGTAGACCTTGCACGAGTTCCTGCAGAAGAAGAAGGAGATCTTCCTATCGAAGATGAACATCAACATCAAGAAGGAGCAAACAAACAAGCTCGAAGACTATATAAAGGATTAGTAGAGCACACTACGCGCAAGACAGCTTTACTTTAAGAACGATAGGGACTTCATGCAAAAGTTCATTGATGATATCAAGTCGCAGGCAGAGGAGGCGCAGAACATAGCCGAAGCAGAGCTAAAGACGCAGGAGCAATTGACAGCCGAGCTTACCTCGTTATAGACAGAGATTGAAAGGAAAGACAACCTCATAACCAAGGCCAATGATGACTTTGAGAGTCTGCAAGCCTATAAGCAGTTTTTGGACAAGTTTCTAAACTTCAGCAATGCCACATGGCGTCCTTATCGGAAGGAGCAGCCCAAGAAAGATGTGATGTTCCTAACTGAAGGCAACCATAAAGTACCTGAACCGGAACCTGAGACAGGCATAACCATTCCGTTCTGTCCTGAGAACCTGCTGGACATCTTCAACCAGATCGAGGAGAACAATCTTGGCGAAATACAGAACCGTCACGATACTGAAGCCTAATTGTAAAAGGTCAGGGCTAGCGAGAAGGAAATAACTGAAATCATCACCAAAACTGAGGCGGATTTCGAATAGCGGATTCGGCTGCTCCAGAAATCGGAGGAGATTGCGCTTAAGAAGAATCTGAAACTCAAAGAGATGAAGAAGAACCATAAGAACAAGATACGCGTTACAGACAACGAGGATCTCGACTTGGAGAAAATAGGGGGCCGGATACTAGAACTCTACAAGGACATTAACCCGAAATTCAAGCCGCAAGATGGGAAAGGGCCAGACTCAAAAGAACTCAAAAAGTGCATGACGGTACTCTATCACTTGATGACAGGAAATTGAGCAAGAAATTATTCGCTTGCGCGAGCAAATTACAGTCGAAAAGCAGACGAACCCAGCCAGGGACGAATATATTGAATAGCAGCTGAAGAAAGCTTACAAGAAAGAGAACATGTACATACCCATTAACTCAGCGAACGGAAGAAAAATGAAAGCAAAGAGGCTTAGGAGCGTCGTCAATCCGAACAGACCAAGAAAAAGAACCAGGCAAGCTTGGCCCTTCCCAAGGGACGCAGGGATATGGCCAAGGTACTCCTGGAGAAGAAGGTGCGTAGGCAGGTGCAGACCGTGGTAGACAACAGCAACAACGAGGACAAATACTTCAAGGCAGACGACGATTCAGAAAGCTAGTCATGATGTGTCCTTGCCTTCCTCAACAACTATAATAACTTGGCGCAGAGAATGTTTGCAGTGCCACCCCAACAACCAACAACCCTTACTGCCGAACAGTACAGCGAGGATTTCGAGGCATGCTCTGATTTGCTCACCCGTAACAAAAGCTACGGTGAGTAGCTCGCCCGGCGTCTCCAAGAGTTTGCCAAGGAATGTCACCAAAAAGAATTCTCGAAGGGGATTGATTTCTACGATAGTAAGAATCTGCTGATGCTGCAATACCTCACCGAGCTCCAGTTCTACGTGCTGTTTAGGTTGGAGGGTCGAGACCTGACTTCCGGACAAGGACTCAATCTATACAAAAACCTACTGTATTTGAAGACTTTGTTGATGAAGCTGGGACCCATCGAACGCAAGCTTGAGTACAAGGTTAACAAGATCCTCAAGGAGGCAAGTCAACAACTACAAGTCACCACGATAAACAGCAGACCAGCAGTCGCACCAGCAAAAGAGTAGGATGTGAGGAAGTACAAACCTCATCCTGAGAACCTCACTCGCGAACGAACGACTGATAACGACCTTACTGCGACAGGCGAGAAGAAATATGTTGCGCCCAAACTCACATCAACGCTCATGCAGAAGGATGAAGTTCGCAAACGGCAGTCTCTGAAAGAATAGCGAAGGAAGGCCTACCTTCGAAGGTAGCTGCGCGACGTACTGGTTGATGGTTAATAACCTGAAGACCAAAACACAATGAGCATTTACGAACAGAAGCTGGCCAAGCGTCAGAAGGAGAAAGTGCAATACGAAGAAGCAAATTTCACAAGACTACCTGAGACCAAGAAGGATCGTCGTCAGCTGAAGCATGCCCAGAAGAAAGTAGCCCAGGAGGATGTCGGTGACCTCACTGAACTCGACAAGATGCGAGAGCTGCTACAGTACGAGCGGCTCATTGAGCAAGGTAACCTATCCACTTATCGTAGACTACGAAAAGGAATAGAAGCTCAACAAGACACTTGGCATCCGCAAAAAGATCAAAAAGCACTGATGTGTTCCTATAATTCTCTTGATATTATTCGAGATGGCGTGCATCAAGTTCGTAAGGCAATGCATTTAACCTAGCTGAAGAGCTTGCAGAGCAAGCTGGCTGACTTCTTCGGTGGGCTTGAGGATGAAATGCAAGACGATGAAACTGGTGGGCGGTAGTCTAGATCCAAGGATATTAGGCGTGTCAAGGATATCAAAAAGCCCAAAGTGGATCTGAGCAACCCCACCAAACGTTACCGGAAATAACAGCGCAAACTTCTGAAGGATAAGAATGCAGATATCAAGAACGCAGACCTCCAGAAGGCAATTGAGAAGAGTTGGTCCCAACTCACGAAGCAGCAAAGGATGAAATACCTTGATGGCTCAGAGCCCATCACCAAGACTACTACCTCAAAAACTGCGGCTATTGAAAAGAAGCGTACTGGCACCAATAAATCTGAAAAACCTACGGACCAGCAAACTGACCAGCAAAAGTCGCGCAACTGACCCATAACCTATCAGATCACTCTAGTTTCCGTTTCTTGTTGGGAACGTCCTCCGGCATTTCTGTCTTCACCTCTCGCTCCCGTTTCTTGTCCCAAATATTTAGTTACTTGCGGTATTTGTTCTTTTCGATGAAGAGGATAAATCGGGCACATTGCACTGGGGTCAGTATTCCGCGGATCTTGTCGATCTCATTCTCCAGCTATTCGCTTTTGATCTCTATCTTTTTTTTCGTCTTGTGGAGGTTGTCGATCAGTGACAGCAGCCCGTTCTTTTGGTCTTCAAACTCATCTCTCAGAGCAAGGACTTA
>ERZ724508.859-NODE-859-length-19997-cov-5.527781_pt1 | contig 19997 bp, 35 predicted proteins | sample MGYA00376041_ERZ724508 | MGnify/ENA primary metagenome ERZ724508 (study PRJEB28724, sample SAMN07190887) | wastewater metagenome | isolation source: effluent of sewage treatment plant in Hong Hong | place: USA: Christiansburg, Virginia | collected 2016-03-01 ...
AGATGTATACCCGTGCTCCCTGCAGAAACACATACTTATGGGCTGCCGCAAGAATAGATCCTGTTGCTGCGGCACCAACCGTAGACAACTATCCTCGCAGAACCCGCAGGACTCGCTGCAGCTCGGTCCTTTGGGTTCGCTGCCTTCCATGCTAAATTATTATTATCGGGGCCTGGTGTGCTCAGGCGGGAGTGTCTGGGAGCTTCTTGTTGACATCACTACCGGCATCTTAGCACTGCTAATTTATAATTACAATGCTTTCTAAGAAGAAACTGACGGAGCTGTTCCTTCGCAAGGAGGATAGGTAGAAGCTGGAAGAAACTGCCAGACAACTTTAAGAAGCCATCCCCTTCGATGAAAACTACTTCGAGTTCAGATTGGAAAGCCATCCCACACAGTTAGGCCTAATCAAAGTGGAAGCTACCATTGTTAAGGGCGAAAGGAACGGTGACAAATTGAACATGAAGTGCAAATGGTTTAACCGTACGCAAAAGGACATGCGGGAGATCCCGGAGGTGAGTGGATGCTACTACCAACCCAGCATTGATGATGTCAATACCACGTACAGTTTAAGATGAGGTAGAATCTGTGTGCAGGCTGAACCGTTCATGGAAGGTAAGGATTACCGTGGCATCACCATCATGCGGGATATCGGACCGTTGAGGCTTGACGATCGTGTGGAACAGCAATACCAGAAAGCGATGAAGGAGTAGCGACTGGAGCTTCCTGGCAAGCTCGAGACGATTTTTTCACAAAACTAGCGGTTCGCTCAGTTGGAGACACCTTTGGACGTCTTACTATTAGCCACACCGACCGAATTAAAGTTGTACATGAAGAACCCAAACAATAAGTACGACTTGCTGACAAAGTACCCGGTAGTTAGTAGCTTCCCTACCGTCGACATCATCAGGAAAACTCTCAAATCATTTATGTTAACTGTCAGCGATCAGGAAAGCTTTCGTGTGAGTGTCGAGGATAATCTGCACAGGGATGTCGCTGCATTGGTGATACGTAGTTTCTGCAGCCGCAAGCTTGTCAAGGAGGAGAAATCTGCAGCAACAGTGAAGCCTGCTGAAGCGCAGGAGACAGAATAGACCGAGCCATCGATTTCGGAGACAGTTGCATCGAAAGAAACCACCTCAGAAGCAACTCCAACCCCAAGCACCGCTACGACCCCTCCACCACATCAGTAGCCGGCGCTGTAGTTCGTAATGAAGCTCGACGAGCTGTCACGTGAGTTGACCAGGACCAAACGTGAGCTGTAGAAACTGCAGGAAGACTACGACAGTTAGCGTCGCAGCCACACTAAACTACTCGAATAGAACGATGTGCTACAGAAACGTGTGAAGGAGCTGGTGATCGTCGCCGAAGAACATCAGAAATTCAAGGTGCAGTTAGAAAAGCTACACGAATAGAATACATTCTACATCAACGTAAGATTAGTACTGAAGTAGGAAGTGGGAATCTACAAGAATGCCGTCAAGGCTAAGGAGGCTATCGTTGAGGAGCTCAGCAATAAAATCAAAGAGCTGGAATAACGTTAAAAGGAGCAGCAGGCTCTCTAAAAACAGCACATTCAGCAGCCTCTCACAAGAATTGATGATCTCGAATGCGAACTCGCAGGGCTTGCTGGCAAGTTGGAGCAAAGTGCAACAGCCAGCGAATAGCAACAGCAACTCATTGTACTCATTCCGTTTGAAGCAGGATCGCTTGCAGGACGAAAATCGCCGTCTGCTGAAGAAGTGTTAGAGCCTTGCTGATCAGTCGTCGATGAGGCAGACAGAAATGCTCCAGCAACGCTACCGCCAGGAACTATCATAGAAGGACGCCGAAATGCTCACTCTCAAAAATCACATATTCAAACTAGAGACCCTCCATAGCAAGTACCAATGCCTCTTTACAGAGACTGCAAGCCGAACGCAACCAAGATGAGAAGATGTGGAACATCCGCCAGATAGTCTCCGGACTGAAGTCCTCATCAAAGAATCAAGAGGGAGTCTACCTGCAGAAGCTTGTGAACAGCTTGACCGAAACTGTCAGCGAGAAGTAGTTGGAGCTGTAGAGCCAGAAGATCATCAACCGGGAGCTGCTACGGCGGCTGAACAACTGATATATATTTGCTTAGGGAATTCTCTTTATGCCAGGATTCTCAGACTGCATCGCTTCATTAATAAGTAAAACTCCGTATAAAATTATGAACCCCCCTATCCGCACAACCGTTACAGCTTCGTACAGATTAGTGTAAGTGTAGACTGTAGCCAAAAACCAATGCAACACTACGCTCAACTCGAACTGCAGTGAGCGTTCTTTGGAAGTATAAGCCTCCACTGATTGCCATTCGTACCCCAATACGTTTCTTAACGGAGAGAAAGTAATCCTTTTGTGATATACTCTAAGAGTATTTCGAATCTTATGCAGAGTTTGATTTGCGCGAGAATTATGTAAGTCTCCAAGGTGGCATCAACTCAATTCGAACCCCCCCCCCCTTAGATGTCAATACCTCATGCAATAATTGACTAATTTGTTTACACTTCCATTTGTACAACAGGGTTACGAATAGGGCTGAACTGGCAATTCACGGTATCCAGTTAGACATAGTCAGCTCACTAACTACCATCTCAAACGGTGTCGAAATTAGGTAAACGGACTCTCGACATCATCACCGAGCGGATGTCAGGACAGGGACAACGATTCTCCAGCAGAGCAACGCTGGACTGCAGACTCCTGAACGACAGTAACAAGAATGAAGAACACCAACCAAGGTCGGACCTCTCCTGCCGCTGGGCCTGCGGGTTCCGAGAGGCAAGGGGGCGAGGCCTCTCTCATATAATGAGATCCATTTCGATAGCTATAAACACTTTCATTTGTCGGATGTTCGATCACGTTCATTTGTTCTTTCGGGCACAGTCAAACATTTCGTCGACAATTTTCTCCGCACCTCCTACTTTCGTCAGGAGGACGTTATTGATGTTGCCCTTAATAACTGCGAAGGTTGGCATAGACTGGACCTTGAACTTAGCCGCGACATCAGCAGCCGCGTCAACGTCAACCTTGGCAAGAGCAATTCCGTGTTAATTTGACCTCTTGTGGACGTGGGGAGCAATCCTGACGCATGGGCCGCACCAACTGGAGTAAATTGAAAGTTTACGTAGCGTGGAAGTCGATGACGACGATGCCATACTGCTTGACAAAAGCTTCGAGCTCTGCGAGTGACTTGATATCTTTCTCAGCCATCGGGAATTAAATAATGCTTAACGTGCTGCCATATCTCAGGATTTAATGGAGATTGATACCGAATATTACTGATCAGGAGATGTAACTCCTTCGGGAATATACTCTCTTAAACTTATTCGAGGGAGTCGTCAACGGAGAGTTGGTCGATTTAGTTAGATTCACAACCGGTAATATCCGAGCCGGATCCCGAGGCCCCGAGAGAGGCTGGGGGAGAAGGCATCCCTCTTTGATGGGCTTTATACATAGATAGATAGATAGACAGGTAGATAGATGGACAACCGGTAATATATTGTTTAGGTGTGCAGTGTCATGTAAGAGATTCACGATATCGAGGAGGCGAAAATGTTACTCGACATGCGCAACGATGAGATCAGTTCATTGCAGAACAGTATCAAGATGGTTGAGATCAAGGCTAATAAGAACATTGCCGAAGCGAACTACAAGCTTACCACCGAGAAGAACCGAGGCGATACCCTCAAGAAAGAGGTTTAGCGGTTGAAGGAGGAAGCAACGAAAATGAAAACGCAGCTCACAAAAGCAGAATAGTCAGCAAAAGCAGCGACAGCCAAACATCAGAGTGAATTGAAGGAGCTCACCGATAAGTTACGACTTGAACGAGAGCAAACCCGTACAGCCAACACGCAAATACGAGAGGGTCAGGTTATCATACAGGAAATCGAAGCTGAGGTGCAAGCCCTGAAGAAGTAGCTGAGGCCAATGAGGCGGATCGTAAATGCCAGCAGAATATTCGAGCTCACTGGGAAGACTTCACTGTAGGAGATCCCACCGTACATTGATTTGCTTGGACTGCTCAAGGATAAGGCAGATCAGATAAACGAGCTACGTGACAAGCTAGAGGAGGTAACCCAGGAGGCATTGGGCATTGTCAGCGAGAAGTAGAAAAAGATGTCAACTTACGAACAGCAGCTGGAGCGCCTTAACCAGTAGAAGATGAAGCTGGATAGGGAATTGCAGGATAAGAGCCAAGCGATCCTCTCGAAAGAGGAAGAGCTGGAGATGCAGAAACAAATGCTCGATGAAACTCAACATAAGCACGAAAGTACTTATGAAGAGCTCGCCAACGAACTAAGCACACTCCGATCGAGTGTCTCCTACTACTAGAAGGAGTCGATCCGACAGTCCGCTATTCGAAAGGACAGTAGTGGCACAGAATAGAATCTTCGAATCATGCACGAATTGGCAGCGGAGTTCGAGTCCAAGTAGGAGTCATATCGGCAGCAGGTCGAACAGCTGGAGAGAGAGCTTGCCGACTGCGAACAGTCCAAACATCTCGTTTAAAAGTAGTTCACAGACGAAAATATGCTCTTGAAGCATTAGCTGGAAGAGCTGCAAGCAGTAGTCGATGCGATGGCCGACGAGCGTAGAAACAACCTGGTGATGATCGAACTCGTGCAGAGGCAGACCCAACAATTCGAGTCATAGTACGAAAGGATGAAAGTGGATGTCTAGCGGTGGCGGAAGGAGGGCGAAGAGTCTACCCGTGCGAAAAACGAGCTGAGGGAACGGCTGAACACCCTGACAGAGGAATCCACTACCCGCTAACAATAACTTCTGTATGAAATCGAACGGCTCCGGAAGGAATCACGATAAATCAGTTAGGACAGGGAATAGGCCAGACGCTACAGCAGACTGTCTCTGGATGTCGCCGCCAAGCAGGAAGCCGATTGGTAGGACATGTACAAGGTGGGCTTAAAGAATCACAATAGGTTTTTGCAGTAGGTGTTCACCTTGCTCACCAAATGACTAATCAAAAAAATAATGTGTTCGATTGGTACGCTGGCATAGCAGTGAGATTTTTTTTTGCTGGAACCAGGCCTATTTTACCGACTACCGTCTCAATTTAAATGCAATGTGCAAGAATTATGCAGGCCGTGGAACTACCGTCGGTTGGAAGTTATCATAAGCCGAGAAGGCTCATCGGAAGTTTATGAAAACTTATTAATACAGCAAGCATTATCGCTGCCATGCTGACCATTGAAGAAAACATCGAGGAGGAGCAATCGTTGGTGAGAAAGAAGGTCAACAGGCGCACTGTAATTAGTGTTAGAAACCTCACTCAAAAACAGAACTTCCAGGTGCCCCTTCGCAACAAGATGCTGCGAGACCACAGTCAAATCTCCATCAAACAACGCAGCCTCGACGAAACTGAGATGAAGCGAACTAAGATTCCCTCGGTCAGGCCTAAAAACGTTGAAAAGCCCACCAAGAAGAAAGACCGACCCATTAAGGGTAGGTGTGAGCCCGCCAAAAGTTACACCACTGTCAAGCTGCTGCAGCGAGATGTTGTGCGGCCCAACACAAAACGTTCCGAGGGAAAGACGACTACTAGAGAGCGTGACGAACAGCACAAAACTAAAACTGGTTCTCAAGGACGAATAGAAACAAATAAGTAGCGCAGTCGCAAACAGAGCAAAAAAATCAAGTCACCGAGAGACCGACATTACCCAGGCATACCACCTGCCGAGACCAAGAGCAGAATTGGCGAGCGCCCGGCCGAACTAACAAGATTCAGGAGTATCCAACCCATTATTACTTAGACATCACCCTCAATGATGAAGTCCTCCGAATGTTTGAGGTGACCGAAAGCAAGATAGTCCAGGAAGATGAGCTTACCTGCATCGATTGCGAGCTTCTCGAGAAAATCTACAATAGGCTGGATGCGCTACATGTTTGGGGAAGCGAATCACTCAGACTCTCGATCGAACTATTGGAATATTCAAATCAACTGCGTGAGTTCGTCCGAAACTTCCTTATCTGGAAGTGGCTGTTAGTAGCAGTACTACTTGGAGAACGAACCATGCCGGAAGATGAGTAGAGGCAGATGCATATGAAAACTGTACTGAACTACGTCAAGTTTAACTATCTGCTGAATGTGGAAAATCTCGCTGAAGGAGGACGATCGACTATTACCCGCAGATTGAAGAGCATGGTCAAGCGGCAGACTAAATAACTAGATCGCTGTACGAAGCTTACCAACAATATCGATGTAATCAAGACCGTTGTCAGTTCTATTCTTTCTCTGGAACCTCCAGATCGATTCCTTGATGGTATCATCAAAGAGTAAGATGAGCAAGCCTTCTACAAGAGATTCTTTGAGCTCTGGAGGGAACGTTGTCATCCTCCCTTCCTACCTCCCATCCGACAAAATACAATTTATACGTTGTGTCTGGACCTCGATTAAACGCTGATCTGCTTCGATAGATCCAATGAAAAGCTGTTGGTAAGGCCTTTCGTTGCTGAGTTCCTCTAAAGGATGGCAGAACTGTTCGAATTGGTGGTGTTCACATCAAGCTTAAAGGAGTATGCCAACTATATGATAGACCAGATCGACCCGAAGAGGCTGATAAGCTATCGACTGTACCGTGAGAACTGCACGACAATCAACAATAGACAGCGCAAGGACCTCTCGAAGCTGGGCCGATAGCTGACGAGAACCTTCTTAGTAGACAACCTGGAAGATAACTACCTGCTGCAACCAAAAAGCGGTTTAGCGGTGAGCAGTTGGTATGGCGACCCAAACGACCGTGCACTCCTCGATCTCGCAGGCAAGCTGTAGAGGTTAGTAGCGGACGGCCGAATTACAGAACAGTTTTGACATATGGATATTTCTATCTTCCGTGAAGCTTCTACGTCAATCACTTAGTCCATTCCGTTGTCAGGCCAAAACTGCTGCTATAGCTGGTGACGGCTACGGCTCCAGCCGCGGGTGCCTGAGCTCTTTTCCAACCTCGGACCCTTGATTTAATTTGAGCGACCTTACTACGGAACGGCTACTCGAGTTTCTCGAGAAGTCGGTCATTAGTGAAGTCGTTGTAGTAGTCACCACCTTCCAGGCCAGCAGAGAAGCTGCTACTGGTGAAGCTACCACCATACCGGCTGTTGATGTCGCCTGCAATGCTAATGGGCTCGTAGCTTGGCTTGTAGTCAGGAACCACGTAGGCTGATGACGGTTTAATTCCGAGATCGAAGGCGAATGCATTGCCTGCTGGGCGACTGAGTGGTTCGAAGTTGGGTGTGCCATATGCACCTGCACTTGACTTGAACAACGGGTCCTGGCTGTAACTGGACGACTGGAAGTTGGATTGTGCAAGTGAGTATGATAGTGGGTTTTCATAGCTTGATGCTAACCCAAGACTTGCTGCAGGCTTGTAGGTGATGTCCTCAACGCGCTGAATTATACTACGTGCATACGCTTTCGTAGGTGAGGCTGCTGGGTGCATATGCGCTGGCAGTGTAGGTGTCAGCAATGTTTAGATCCAATGGTCGGCTGTAATCTCTTGAACTAATCTCCTGTCGGTAGTTGGAATCCAATTGGATTGTCTGGGTAGTAGCACTATCCAGGTGTCCTTGAAGCACTGGTAGTGGTTCCTGGCTCGCTTCCTCACTGGTCACCACTCCAGCATCGATGATGAACGCAAGGTACAGTTCGTTGTCATTGTCCTCGTAACAGAACATATCGGAATCATCGAACTTCCAGCAGTTGTTTCCGAAGGCCTGCACAACCAATCCAAGCAGCCCTGATAGCTCTCCAATAACTGTTTCCGTGGGAATCTTCGAATTGAATGGGAAGTTGATATCCTGGCTGGCTAGGATGGATCGTAGAATGTGCACCAGCACGGTATCCATGATGGGATAGCTGTTCAGTGCTTTCTCCACTTGGGGTACTCCCTACGATTCCAGCAGATTAATAAACTCGGCGAAGAGTTTCTTGAACTGCTGGTCGTTGTATAGGTCGCGCTGGCTATCCGTATCCGTCGTGAAAAACACCTCAAAACCCTCACTGAAGATAATCTGGATGAGATTGTAGATGAAGCTGCGGTTGAAACCTTGCTCGGTTTCCACTTCATAGCTCACACGGAGCAACTGGTAGTAGAATACTCGCAAGTTCGAGTGTGGCGAGTCTTGGAACAGCTTCAGCACGCGATACGGGCTGACGAGGTTATGATTGAAGAAGTCAGGCCAGGAACCGAGACAGTTGGGCAAAAGGTTAGCCTGCTGTTCAGTATAAAACGATAGCAGGGAGGGTCCGGGAAGACTGGAAGCCTGCTGGAAGCGAAGCTGTTCTGGGGTCACTTCAGCCATGTATTATTTGAAAATAGATTATGGCAGCTCCAATAGATCTGTGCTGATAAGCCTACGTTGCAGAATAGCAATGGATTCGATGCAGCTGTCGCAGATTAAACTAACCAGCAATACTCGAACAAATCAATAGTGCGAACTTATGGACGCCAAGAAAGCATTCTATGCTGCACCCCATACTGTCCGTCGCCTTCAAACATCAATTTAAAATATTATGCACCGGACAACCGGCATCGATTCAAAATCGAAGAGCAAGCATAGCAAATAACCACCCAAAGAGTTACGCAAAAACCGAACGGAGAAGGATCTGCATAGTGCAACCAAGCCACCACTGAAGAAGACACCACAGTTCGGTCGCTCGTCATCCAACCGAGATCTGCATGTTCGTCGGTAGCCCCCACAACTGCACGTGCAGTCACAGCGTCAATTTGAGTTCTTCCGAGGGAGCCTACCTGCAAACAAATTGGACACACCCAAGTGGAACCTTCACTATCGCAAGCATGAGCAGAATCCTTCACCATCGCCAATGCTGCAACATACCAGAACGGAACAGCAGCAGATCCGCAGAATTGAGCGCGAGATTTTGGTGGAGAAACCAAAGATCATGAAGCAGAAAACTGAAAGTTATGCTCAGCTGCAGCTTCGCTTGAAGAGTCTCGAACAGAAACTCGAACTGTTGAAGGGCAGCATGGTTCGAAGTGAATCGAGGAACGGTAAGTCACGTAGCAAGGACCGTAAGAGCCAGCAATCGGAAGAATAGAAAAATGAAGAGATGTTTGTGCAGGCAAGAGTGCTCAACAGTTACGTGACACAGGTCAAACCCGTTCCAAGAAAGCATGTGCCGCCACCAGACACACTCAGCAGTAAAGCGCAAGTTCCCTACTACCTGGGCCACCTCAGCAAACACACCCGAAAGAGTAAACTGGAATGCCCCGTGTACGAACACATCCTGCAGTCCATCACCACCATCAACTACATGCGTAGGGTTGTGCGTCCAACTGAAGCATAGCTGGAAAAGCGAATGGTGACGTTAAAGCTTCACAGTCGAAATCTTGGCCGTAAGACTGTAATCTTCGACCTGGATGAAACGCTCATACACTGCAATGAGGTGTAGGCGCGATGCGATGTGAAGCTGCCAATAATCTTTCCCAACGGTGAAAGGATCTCAGCCGGTGTGAACATCAGACCTCACGCTCGTGAGATTCTCGAGTCCCTAGCCAAGAGCTTTGAAGTTGTGGTATTCACTGCTAGCCATTCCTGCTATGCTAATGTTGTGCTAGATCATTTGGATCCCGGCAAAAAACTCATATCGCATCGGCTGTTCCGATAGCACTGCTTCGAGACCGAATCTGGCATGTACATCAAGGATCTCCGGGTGATTCGCAATCGTGAACTCAGCCAGATGGTGTTGGTAGACAATGCTGCCTACAGCTACTACTTCCAGCTGGACAACGGCATCCCTATCATCCCGTTCTACAACAACCGCAAGGACTGCGAGCTGCTGAGCTTAGAGCACTTCCTAATCAACCAGGTGCTTCCATGCTCCGACGTACGCACAGTCCTCCGCGAACGGTTCCACCTGCACCGCTACGGATAGTTCAGCAGCCCATCTAAGATGATCAACTAGCTCTACCTTTGACATAATAATGAGATGCTCTGCAGACAGTAGTGTACCATCCACGTGTATATAATGATCCTACAGTGTACAGACTATTCACTAATATTTAGTTCAAATAAAATGCAGTCTTTGAGTTCCAACGTGGTGAAGAGCGTTCTAAGGCGTGCCGGTTTCGGCTTTGCGCAGGAAATGCCTCAGTCTAAGGTTCGTCCCGCGAAATATGAGGGGCGGTCGTTCGAGAATGTCCTAGCAACTCGGAAGAAGCACATGCCGGAGTTCCAGTTCTACTACTACAAGGAGCCACTGCTCATCACCGAAGGCCACGGGCAATACCTATTTGACTACAAAGGCAAGCAGTACTTGGATCTGTGTGCGGGTATATCCACTGTTAACTGTGGACATTCACATCCACGCATCACCAAGGTTGTTCAGGATCAGATCGGCAAGCTTGGTCACATCTCGCCTATCTTCCTCCAGGAATACCAGGGAGAATACTGCAAGCAACTTGCGGAGACTCTGGGGCCTGAGTTTGATCAGGTGTTCCTCGTGAATTCGGGTGCTGAAGCCAATGACTTCGCTATTCTACTCAGTCGACTGTACACTGGTGCTTCCAAAGTGCTGAGCTTGCGATATGGCTATCATGGGCTGGTGGGTGCTTCCCAGGGAGTCACCAATGTTAGCACTTGGAACCATCCAGTTGTCCGAGGTTACGATATCGAAAAGCTCGCCTTCCCAGCTACCTATCGTGGGTTATTCAAGGGCGGTGTCGATGAGTACGTGAAGGAAGCAGAAGAAGTTATTGGAAGCTGCACAAGTGGTAAGATTGCTTGCTTCATTGCTGAGCCGATTCAAGGAGTTGCAGGCGCCTACCCACTTCCTCCCACCTACCTGACAAGGATGTACGAAGTTATTCGAAAATATGGTGGTCTGTGTATTGCCGATGAAGTTCAAACTGGCTTCGGAAGGGCTGGTAAGAATTACTGGGGTTTCCGCACACAGGGCGCCAAACCCGATATCGTGACTATGGCTAAGGGTATTGGAAATGGTTTCCCAATGGCTGCCGTAGCCACCAGAAAGGAGGTGATGGATAGCATCAAGAAGGTGCATTTCAATACTTTCGGTGGAGGACTTCTGCAGAGCCGCATTGGTATGGAAGTACTTAACATCATCAAGGACGAAAAGCTTCATGAGAATGCTGAGACTGTTGGTAACTATCTTCAGCAGAAGCTTCGGGAAGTTGGTGAACGTAACCCGGTACTTGGCGACGTTCGAGGATCAGGTTTGATGGTTGCCATTGAGTTCGTCAAGGACCGAAAGACTAAGGAACCTGCTCCAGAAATCACCACCTGGCTTAACGAGGCCTTCAAGGAGAAGGGACTGCTTATGAGCAAAGGAGGAATCTATGGAAATGTCTTCCGAATAATCCCACCACTGGTTCTAACCAAGGCCGACGTCGATTACATAGCATGGGCCGTCGAAGACTGTATTAGGAGGTACAAATGAATCGGCCGAAATGATAACCTCAATCGTGAAATCTATTGCGGTTTTATAGATTATACATATCCATGAACATATCAGTGGGGAGGATTATCAGAAGAATAGTGAACGGTAATCGAAACGGATTTGCTGTGGAAATGCCACGAGCCAACGTGAAACTGAGCAAATATACAGGACCTTCTTATGAACACGTTCTAGCAGCGAGGAAAAAGCACATGCCGCAGTTCCAGTTCTACTTCTACAAAGAGCCATTACTCATTTCGGAGGGGCATGGGCAATACCTATTCGACTACCAAGGTAAGCAGTACTTGGATCTCTGTTCTGGCATCTCAGTGGTTAACTGTGGGCACTCTCATCCGCGAATCGCAAAGGTTATCTCCGATCAGATTGGTAAGTTTACGCATATCTCACCGATATTCCTGCAAGAGTACCAAGGCGAGTACTGCAAGCAACTCGGTGAGAAGCTTGGCCCTGGATTTGATCAGGTGTTCTTAGTGAACTCTGGAGCTGAAGCAAATGACTTTGCGGTTTTGCTCAGCAGATTGTACACCGGGCAGCAAAAGGTCCTCAGTCTGAGGAATGGATATCACGGAGTCGTGGGAGCTGCTCAATCGGTAACTACAGTCGGCAGCTGGAACCACCCAGTACTAAAATCCACTGATTTCGAGACAGTGTCTTGGCCGTCGAGTTACCGTGGTGTCCTGAAGGGTGGTGTTGATGCTTACATACAGGAAGCTGAGTAGGTAATAAATAGTTGCACCAGCGGAAAACTGGCAGCTTTCATTGCCGAACCAATACAAGGGGTTGCAGGTGCTGTCCCTCTTCCAGAAGGTTACCTAAAGCGAATGTATGAACTTACCAGAAGGTACGGTGGTCTGTGTATCTCTGACGAGGTTCAGACTGGGTTCGGTAGAATCGGCAAGGACTTCTGGGGATTCAGAAATAATGGAGTGCAACCCGATATCGTAACGATGGCGAAGGGTATCGGCAACGGCTACCCATTAGCTGCTGTGGCTACCCGCAAGTAAATCTTCGACTGCATTAAAAAGGTGCATTTCAATACTTTTGGTGGCGGACCAACTCAGTGCAGGGTGGGAATGGAAGTTCTGAACATCATTCGAGATGAAAAGCTCGATGAGAACTCCGAAGTTGTTGGAGGCTACCTCCGTGGTAAGCTACAGGAAGTTGCTGATCGTACAAAATCTCTCGGTGATGTCCGCGGACAGGGACTTTTCATTGCGATGGAATTTGTCAAGGACAAAAAGACGAAGGAGCCAGCTCCTGAGCTGAGTGCAAACCTCAACGAGGCATTCAAAGAGAAGGGGCTGCTTATGAACAAGGGTGGCATCTTCGGTAACGTGTTCCGAGTGGTTCCACCACTGTGCATTACCAAGGCTGACGCCGATTACGTTGCATGGGGAGTGGAAGACTGTATCCGTAAGCTCGAGTGATAATGGATTGTGACTGGGTAGTGCCGATATCATTCTTTGCCATCAGCTGACGAAGCTCAATCCTAAGCCTCCAGTACTACTTGAACTCATTCTGCTGAGCTCCAATCCAAGAGTGTTGAGGTAGGTGACCGCGGCAGTCCATGAAGTCATGAGGTAGGCAGTCTAGTGCGTGTACTATCCCAACAGGCACTCGACGATATACAGATTCTTGAAGCAGTTTCGCGGTTGGCTCTTGAGCACCACATACTGGATGATGGGCGTGATGATCTCCGCTGTGATCTTCTCCCTACTCATAGTCAACGATATGATCGAAAATATCTGCTTGACGAGTGCATCGAACTGCTGTATCTTCCCACGTGCCGTCGGTTTGTTATCAATTTCGTTGAAGCTGATGCCAGCCTGGTCGAACAGAAACGCCTCTAGGTTGAGATGTGCTAACTCCCTATCGTAGAACTACTGCGGATTAAGCTGCTCGAAGCGTTGGCATAGCGTCTTATCCTTGTCGATTTGATCGTACAGCCGAAGGTTCTTCAGCAACAGTTCTCCAAGCTTATCCTGCACAAGAATTCGAAACTTCTATTGGTTGAGGTGCTGCAGATACTTCTGCTATTTTATGAATTCACCGATCTTCTCGGACACAATCGAGCAGAAGCTGTTGAAGAACTCGTTGAACTCCTGGGTTCTCCGACCGTTGGTGAAGGCTTTCCGGCAGATGTCCACTTGCGCCACCGACTAGATGACCTTCTCTACCGAATCGAACTCTTTGTAGCTTCGTTCGATGAGGCTGTTCATCACTTCCTGCGGACGGTCCTTCACTGAGGATCTTGCCACTGAATAGCACTGTGTGGTTACTGATGATATTGTTGATCTGCAGCTTCTTGGACGTATCTGGCCGTTACTTGTAGACCCTGAGCATGCCATCCTCCACTCCAACGAACACGTGGATACGCAGCATGGTGATGAACTTGCAGGTTACGGTATGGTAGAACATCTCGCTTTTATACTTGTTCTTGTACAGGTCGATGACGGCCATGGTGGATTCCATTTGCAGGCAGATATTGTTTTTGCGGCGGCTGAGCTCACACTTCCTCAGCAGATTGTCCTTGATCTTGCGATGGAAGCTAGCCGTGAAGATATCGTTGATGACCATAGTTTAGTTTATCTGCATCAATGTCTTCAGTACTTTCAAAGTCTTGAAGTTCTACTCCAAACGTTCGAGGTTTCGTAGAATCTGTTTGGAGTTTAGCTTCTTCATGAATTACAGGCTCTTGGAGAGTTACAGTCCGCTTTCAACTGACAGGTTTGATGATTTAAGGAGTGCCTCTGTGAGCAGTGGTAGCTCGTTCAGTGGGTACTCCCTGCCCAGGTAGTGCTGGCTTATCTACTACAGAATTGCATCCTCGTCGATCTTCAGCATGAAGTAAATATTCTCGGCCTCGTAGTGCTGATTGCGGAACAGCACGTTCAACTTGCTGGTGTACATCTTGCTCGATGCATAGTTCAGGCCCAGAGCGGTTTCCGACAGACCTTGGAAGGTGAAGCCATGTGCCTTGCCAGAACGAATCAAATCACAGAATATCCTGACATCATTAAACGAAAATATCCGGAGGGAGTGTTCGTACCGCACCATGAGCGATCCCATTTCGCTTTGACGGAGACTGCAATTGCCCAATTCCAGCGCCTTCTCGTAGAAATTGAGAATACGAGGTTTGTACTAGCTGATAACCTGCCTGTAGAACAGGTTCTTGTCGAGTGGTTCAGTGCACTGGAACACAAGAGTAATGGCTTTGAGCACTTCAGACACATTTTGCAGCTAGATGTTCGTCATGGTGGCCTTCTCATCATGACTCATGGTAAACTTATAGTGGAACTCCGAAAGGATCCAGTTGGTCAGTAGCAGACTGCAATAGTGTTTGTTGTAGTCGCTCTTGTCACTCTTGTCACTGTTCTTGTGAACCTACCTCACCTACCTGTCCAGTTTCTGTTTGAAAGCTTGGAAGACCAGCTTGCACATGTAAGGTATCTACTCGACCAGAATTATCTCCAGGGATTTACGCAGAACTGACAGGAACCGTTCCTGTCTCGCCTTCTGAATTATCACTGCTTCCTTGTAGTACTGTGACTGCTGTTATTTTTCTCGCTCGTATTTCACGTCTTCGTCTGTTCGCGAACCCGTTAGGCTGTCCTTCAGGCTGCGGAAGAACGACTTCTTCTCAGGTTGCGCAAATGACTTCATGGCTAGCTTCTTGCTTTCAACCTAAGCCTGGATTGAAGGTATATCGAACACAAATGGTTCAGGCTGATCGAGTTCCTCGATGAACTTGGCCGCCATTTTCTCAATGAGACACTCCGCGTGTGGATTCTTGAAGAATGCCATGACCACATCGTTGTGAAGCGAGTGGTACCTCAATCGGCAGCTCTCTACATCATAGTTCCAGTCACGCATGACTGCCTGAAGAAACCTACAGAATTCGCTTGATTAATTTGCTGTGCTAAACCAACCGTGGTACGTTGTTCCTCCAGATAGTAGTGGCTGTAGAAGAGGTTCACTAAGTTCAATGTGAAGTCTCCGAAGTTAAACTTTTTTTTGTCGTCCAGCTTCAGCATCAATGCCGACAGGTCTTCAGGTCGAGCGACGAACATCCGGATGATCTCGGAGATGCATGCCAACTCTGTCTGGAAGAACTTGTGGAGCTTCTCGTTCTACATCAGCAGGGTGTCGACAGGTTTGTTTTCACCTTGGTTGCGTACCGCCGATTTGAAGTCCACTAGTTTACGCAGCAGCTAAGCCTTCCTCCGGAAGATGTCATTAACGCTTTCGCGAATCTCCTTGCGTTCTGAATGACCATGGCGTATACCTATCTGCATTATCTGGTCAAACTTTTCAATGGTTTCTGCAAAGCGACCCCAGTACACTGATTTCCTTTCATTTTTGTATTCGGGTTCGAGGTAGTCGGTGAGCTGAGCAAACGGATCGCTAGCAGCCTGTTCCATGAAGTATAATATTATGGATTCGCAAGACAGTGAGAATACGACATTATTATTGACGGTGAGCGGTGGTGTTAGTCATCGAGCTAGTGTCGATGCCTGCCGGTGGCTGCGTCTGGAAGGTGATGTGAACTCCATTGGCATGAATATTGAACGTGAACGTGAAAGCTCTTTCGAAGTTGATTGCTCCAGGATCTATTTTGCTCGGCAATGGGTTGGTGGCTTGGCATTGTACTCGTTTTTGTAGCTGGTTTCTTCGTTAAGCAGGCAGTACCGAAACGAGAGGAGAAGTCTGGAGTTGGGTAGTACTTGTCCACTTTGATTCCCTACAGTTTTGGGTAGTAGCGCTGTTTGGGTGGGTTGTAGTTGCCACGATAAGAGGAATCACCCAACCACAACGCAAGATTTTTCAAGCTGTCGTGTTTGATGAGCTTATCCTTGGAGCTCGAAGGGCTCAGAAGCGGGAGGTAAGCCTTTTTATATACCGTGCCATCCACAAATGAGAGTCCTTCAAGGTAGTACTTATCCGTGGGTTTCACCTGTCATTAGTCGCAGATTTTACGTATTGGTTGTCACCAGTGAAGCCGGGATGTTCATTGTTATAAGTACTCGATGAAATCTGCGGGCCCTTAAACTTTAGGCTATCCTTGGGATGTGGATGATCGGGTTGTTTTGTACGACGATTCACATAATCACCGAGGTAGGTGGAGATGAGATCTACTGCCGGATTAACAGGGCTGGGTTACGTTTGCTTTTCGACTGGTTTAAACGCAAGCGCTGGTAATGGTCTCCTCGCGTTGTAGTCCTGGTGATAGCTGGTATCAATCTGCATGCTCGGCACAATTGTCTCGAATTGGCACATGTGTTTTCCACAGTTGCATTGCTAACAGGCACATTTCTAGCGGTGGTAGTCGTTTGATTTGTGCGCTATTGACTTCGTGAGCAGGCTGTTCTTTGTTGTTGCGAATTCTTTGATGGCGAGGTTGGAAGGCGATTGCATGAGGGATACTGATCGGGGTGGCGCTGTTGCCTATGGATTGTCAGCACTGCTTCGGATTGTTCGGTGTGGTTCTTGCCTACTCACCCGTAACCTACGGAAGGATTTAGAACTGCTTCTAAGTTCCTATCGTGCGGAGTCCCTGATCGACATGGACTGGTTCGCTGTTATTGTTTGCTTAAGCGCCCTGGGAGACGAGCGCGATATGGTGGCCGACTGATTATTCATTGAGTTGGGCATTTTTCTTGAGTATTGTAGTGCGAGATGTGCAAGTGCTCGTTTGGATTGTCTTCGCTTGACCATCGGTGAGAGAAAATCCAACCTTCCGTACACCTTGGACTCGGGGTTGTTGGAGGTGAACCGGTAGACACCAGCACTGCTCTGCTTGGTTGCCGATTTAGCTATCATCGGTTAACCTAAGCAATAAAATTAAGTTGGTGGGTTGGTTGCTCAACCATTGGCGGTCCTGAGGACTGGTCTGTAGTTGTTTTAATCTACAAGTGGCACATACAATGCTGGACGGGATTGCTCATTGGCAGTCAATATCCAATCCATGCAAATCAAGCCAATTATATTTTAGCCCGATGGCTGATTCATGTAGATCCTTCCACGCAGCAGAAATGTTTGCATCATCGCCAAAGTGGACTTCCGCTCTTTATCTGACTCGTAGGAAATGAGGGTAGCACAGACCCTGTCCGTTAAGCCAACCAGCACAACGATCTGAGAGTCCCTGCCGCATACTTCGCCCGCAAAACTACCACAAAAACAATTAAAGAAATCCGAATATTTTAATGAAATACTGGTGAGCAATCATTATTCAGGGAAAGCTGCAGGTCTGGCACTTCTTCGATACCATCTCCCGATTGACGGGAGTCAGCAAGTGTTGTCCTTCAGTTTTCGCATAACCACAACGTGAGCAAATAAACTTTCAATGCTATTTTAAAAGAGGAAAAGTCGACTCCCCGACCAACGTTCACACGCATACCAAACTCTGTGGGCGAAGAGCTACACGTTACATGGTGCAGCTCCCATCAGAGCTGCCGGGGTATTTACTGCCCCGGATGAATTCTAATACAAACGGACTGCAACTTTGACATCAGTGCTCTTATTCCAGGCTCACCCACGGAAGTGTCATCAGCAATCAGCGGTAATGCGAGATTGATGTTCAGATGGCTGGCGCGCTGTTGAATAAGTTTTGGAATTTCAGGCATTGGTGACTGTTGCTGCTCAATAAGAGGTAGCCAACCCAATAATTTCTATCTAGGGAGCCTGCTGGAACTCGAAGCACAGAATTCAGAGCAGAATAAATCGCAACCGAAGGCTGAATTTGTTCACTAAAGATTTCGATGTTTGATTGGCAAATCCCACGAGTAGTGGAGGATTGCCGTGAACCGCAGCGCTCCAGTCAGCGAGTAAGACCAAGAAAACTAACACTGGCAGAGTTGTAACGCACTTGAGCCCACACTGAGACTTATGCCGGTCTCGCTTGACGTTTCGATTTACCTTCATAACTGAAGTCAATTGCACGAGAGCCAGCCACCGGCAACGAGGTCGTGTATCGAGATTAATTGGATGGCCACTCTTGAATCTATATGTGCTCGGCGCATCGATGAACTCTATAATATTTTCTTTAAGTTTGTGCAATGGCCCGTCAAAGACAGACAACGAGAGGCCCCGAACCTCCTCAACGCTCAACGGGAGCGATCGGTGGTCAGAGCCAGCAGCCACCCCATCAAAACTGTACGGTGCGATGCTTCGCCGATCCCGCTGATAATGACCCATCGACGGAAGGAAACAAGATGTATGCAACCAGCACTCTCGGTGGCAGCTGCAAGCAGCAGAGCTGGATTACGTACGGCTTGAAGCCAACGACCGTCAGCAGACCCAACATCCTCTTGTTGTTGGTGGTTATGCTCTGCCTCATCGGCAGGTCAGCGTCCCAACCGGCCAATTGCGCGATGGTCGGGCATAGCGGAGGAAGTGATGGCAACGGCGGCTGCCTCTGCCAGTCCCACTACAACTGGACGCCATCCAACAGCACCTGCACCTTGGATTGCACGAGCGTTGTGAACTCCACCGGAACGGCAGTCTCCCAAGTGCAGTGCGGATGCAACGCTGGAACCGTGTGGGACGTCAGCGTCTACAAATGCGTCGTTACCTGCTCGGCGCTGATGGTCTACCACCCAATCTACAAGGCTTGTGTGCCGGACTGCGCCAATCTCAACTACACCACCAACATAAGCAACTGGCGTGCCTACCCAAATGCCTTGGGCTATCGGTGCGCCTGCTTGATCAGCTTCGAATGGAACTACGCGACGGGGAGGTGTGAGTGCCTTATCGGCACAGTACTCAACTCCGGGGTAGTTCCCCCTCGTTGCGATTGCGGAACAGTCACTCCGCCGGACCCAGTAACGGAAGTGGCTCTCACTCGAAACGCAACTTCGGGGAAATGCTCCTGCCCTATTGGTGTCGTTGCCGATGCGACCTTCCAAACCAAGATCCTGTATAAGATAGATCTTGGATACTGTAAATGTCCGAACGGTACAGACATTGACTCCACTTTCCAGGTGGCTATCGAATGGAAGAGCCCCGAGAACGTGTGCGAATGCCCGAACCTCGCCATAACAAGCGAAACAACCCAGGTCCTGAGCCATTGGAACCCAACCACCAAATTCTGCGAGTGCCCTCGAGCTAGCACATGTGACGACAACTACCAAGCGCTCATTGAATGGAACCTGGACTTATCCGTTTGTGAGTGTCCGAAGACAAGTGCTACCCTGAATGCCTCCCAAGCAGGCCTGGAATGGAACCCAAACGAAGAATATTGTGAGTGCCCTCATACATCAGAATACGTTGATCTGACCACCCAGGCTATTTTGGTCTGGGACGGGGGAAATAGGTACTGTACGTGCCCGATTCCCCAGTCGGCTCCTGACAGCTCTTATCAAACACTGATGGTGTGGGACTCGATTAAAAAGGTTTGTGAGTGTCCAAACGCAGCAGCACCGTGTGAGCTTGATTACCAATCGCTGTTGGTGTGGAATCCTACTCTTTCTGTCTGTGAGTGTCCTCACACAACCACTCAATTGACAAACACCCAAGCCGCTCTCCT
>ERZ724508.861-NODE-861-length-19958-cov-5.495905_pt1 | contig 19958 bp, 34 predicted proteins | sample MGYA00376041_ERZ724508 | MGnify/ENA primary metagenome ERZ724508 (study PRJEB28724, sample SAMN07190887) | wastewater metagenome | isolation source: effluent of sewage treatment plant in Hong Hong | place: USA: Christiansburg, Virginia | collected 2016-03-01 ...
CCAGCCACGAGAGCGAAAGCTAAAGGGAGAAGTCTAATAACAGCAACAGTTCACATTCCAACCACACTGCTAAGCGACAATAGCATAGGAAGATGCGCTGATGATAGCTCGCATTCGCAAAGATATCAAACTGCAGGAGCTGGTGTTTCGGAAGGAAATTGAGACTAACGTTACCGATCGTAGTGAAGAACCAATAACACACTGCAATAACCCTCCCGTAATAAGCTCAACTCTACCAGAATGCCTCTTTGCTCAACGATGTTGATTAGTGTTTCGTGAAAACGATCAGCCGATATTTATTCGAATCGCTGAAGTCGCTGAGTGATAGCACCTACCGTCCTGCACTTTCTCGGTTGCTCATTTGGACCGATTTGTATGAGTCTGCTAGGAGAGATCCGATCGACCGAAAGGAATATATAGTGGGTGTCTGCGAGAACCTTGCTTCTGGGCAGCGTGAGAGAAACATAAGCGTCATGGAAATTGTGCTAGATTTTTCGAGGATATTGATTGAGGAGGAAAGGGACGAAGTGAAGTCAATAAACCTCGAAGAAATGTTGTTTGGGGCATTATGCAACCTGCTAGTTGTTGAGGAGTTGAGTACCCAGTAAACCAATCTCATTACAGGCAATCTTATCAGAAATGCTTCAACTAAAGCAGCAATCATTACTCAAATATTTGATGGAACTCTGAAGGTCGCCAACAAACTTGACCGGTTGGAGCTGGCGGAATTTCTGCTCAAACGTGATCAGCTTAGCAGCGAACAGAAGCAAGCAGTCATGAAATCCATCGATTCGGAAATCCCCGAAGCCGAACGATCAAACAGCCGTTACCAAAATGTCCTGAGATGTTACCAGATCAGTCAGATGAACGAGCAACAGCTTGACAAAGTATACGATCAACTGTTCATTGATGATTCTCGAACCCAAAGAGAAAAGCTGAGCGATTGTAAGTGTTTAGTAAGTCGCAGTTCATGGTACGAACGAACCTCCAAGCAATTCCACAAGCGCATTCCTGAACTGCCCTGGAACATGTGGTCACCTCTCTTCCTGAAGAACTTCCTCAAAAAGCACCTGACTGTTGAGGAGATCGATCAGCTCTATGAACAAAAACCGTGCGTCATTGGCTCTGGCAAACTGGAGAAGACTCTCGTAACCTTCATCGAGGATGCCTGGAGGTTGAGAAATTACGAAGGTCGGCCATTAACTGATTGATATTGGATGATGAAGTGGGCGCAACCCCCGCCAAGCAGTTAATTATTAAACCCTCACTTCGAAGAGCCAATAATATTTAGGGTGGAGATGGACAAGAACGGAACCTTCAGAAAGCTTGCTTATGACTCCTCTCAATACCGCTACGAGAACGACTTCCTCATGGTCGGTGGGGGTATTGAGCCTACGAAGTATGCCTCGAGCAGCAGGGTTAGCACTGAGAATACTGTCAAGCCACCCGAGAGCAGCACGCTATTAAAGGAGAAGGAAATCAACGAAGAGAGCTCTCACCCATCACTCTTCGATTGCGATACATACAGCGAAATCTGCAAGATTGAGCGGCTGGAGGATCTCGATCTACAGGATTTCGAGCCGATCGGCGCTATGAAAAGCCGAGGTTGCAACACTCGAATAGTGATCGAAGGCAAAGTGGACAGGGTGGAGAAGTTGCGGATCCTAAACATTGGGCTCAAGACGACCTGCTGTGGCAGATTAATTGTGCTAAACCGCAACCGCGAAACAAACATATTCCAACTTGGTCTGCCAAAGTTGGTCAACCGGACCGTAGGGGAATGCCTGGAATGCGCGGATTTTGAGTTCACAACTGGCAAATTTGAACTGCGAGGTGGCAAACCCAGAGTAGAAGTTGGGAGATGCAACCTCTCACCGAAAGGTTTCATCGTGACAACTGTCGGACTGTTGGGGTTCTGCATGAACGAGTGGTCCAAGAAGAGTGAGATTATTAAGTGGAAAGAGTAGTCCAAGCGGGCCACACTACTGTGCAGTCGTTGCAGCAACCTTCAATCTGTGGAACTTCAGATCTCTCACATTCCAGTGGAAACTGGTCAGTAGAATGAAAGGGAAAATGACATCAAGGGACCAGTCAGGAACCAGTTGTGATCGTTGTGACTCGATGCTCGAAAGTTTAGATATGGCGCTCACGTGATTTGAGGAGCCTTGAAAAAGAATCGAGGGTGTCCTCGTATTCCAGCTTCAGCTGCTGGTATCGGTGCTCCAGGTCTGTCTGTTTGTGTAGGTGCCGTTTGAGCATATACTCGCCTTCATCACTTTCGGAGGCTTCGGAAAGTTCAGAATTAACTTATCTTCCCACACTGCGGATATGCTGGTTTTTTCTTATCCGGCTGCCTCGGCTGGGAGGCGGACGGTGGTCCACGAATATCGTTTATCTTAGACTTTCCTGCCGTAAATCACTGATCTTCATTCTTAGCTCATTGTTAAGGCTAGTTAGTTCCCGAATGGTTTCTTTTAGATCCTTGTTCTAAGCAATTAACTCTCGATTTTCCAATTCGTACTAACTCTTGACATACTTTAGAGTCTCGCTTCGTTACTTGTACTATCTGTTGAGGGTGTGTGCCTGCAAACTAGTGACTCTTTCAAACTATCTCTTAAACTACTAAATTTGTTCATTGGCGATAGCAAGCTTCCTCTACAACTTCTTGTAGTTAGTCTTAGAGTCTGCTAGTTCGTCTTTGGCCCTCAACAACTCCAAGTTGGCCTTATCTCGTGATTGAAGTTCTTTAGCAAGTTTGTCTCGCTCCCGTTGTTGTTTTGCCTAGTGCTACTCTATTTCCTGCGTCTTTTGAGAGGACACTTCGATGAAGAAGGATTCGAGTGCCCTTCGAACATCCTTCGCAATGCTGTTGATGTGTTGATGCTCGACAAGCTCCATCGTCGGTTTTAGTTGTTTCCCTTTACAGTATTTTTCCAGTACTGCATCGGTGAGACGATCAAGTTGATCAGCACGGATATTCTTGTACTGTCCTAAAATCACTGTCTTCATCACTCGCTGGATCTCCCGATAAATGCTTGCTTGCATTAGCGTGTCGTTCAGTTCCTGTTTGAATTGTTTGGCTTTCAATTGGTGCTCGTCTACAGCTTGGATGTACTGCCGCTCAAGTTCTGCAATCTGCATGGTCAGCTTTTTCACGTAATCCTCCCTGTTTGTTGCCTATTCCTCTTTCTGCTTCAGTTGCTTTTGCAACTTCTTTACTGCCGAATCCAGATCAGCGAGCTTCTTGCCTGCTGTCTTTGTCTCCGCCTATGCAAAGATGTTGTTCTTCTTGACTAGTTCGATTTCCTACAGTAGCTCGTCGTTGCGTGCTAACGCCTCCCTATAGTTGCGGACCACCATAGCGAATTCTTCTCCTGGTGGGGCCTTCTCATAAGACTCTTCACTGTCGTTGTCAAACATGCGTGTTTCGGTTTGTTGTTTCTTGCTATGGTTGGACGGCTACTTTCCTCGGCCGTACTGATTGGCCATCAACCTCAAGATTTTTATACTTAAGTTAACAGCACTCGACCAGGCCTCTCACGAGCAATATGATGGATCCTTAAAGGCATAAGGCCAACAGCAAAACGTATAATCTGTACTCAAATATATAAAGCACATGGCAACGATCGGAGTCTTGGGCGTCTGGGTGGGAGTGTTAATGTACAGCTACATGAAACACCGGAGAGATAACAACATATGGGCCAGCGGCGACTACAATGAGAATGATAGAAAGCCTGCCACTCAGTACTTAAAGGAAAGGTTCACCATTATGGGGAATAAGATCAAGGAAAGACTAACCTCTCGCTGGAGAAGCAAAAAATCTGCGAGTGATGAAGACAAAGGTGAAGGCGAAGGCGCAAAGGAAGATTCTAAAAATTCGCAAGGACACAATTCCTCAACCCAGCCGGTTGCACTAGCCCAAAATTCGAGTGCACCGGAGCCACGTCTGGAGTCGGGTCAAACTGCTCTGAAAGAATCAATAGCATCACATGTTCGACCACCCCGAAAGCGACACATCCAAAAGTCAAGCCTCCGGTTGAGCATGTTACGCAAACGGAGCAAACGCGCTGGGCGAAAAATTGAAAAGTTCTGCCAACAGCTGCTAGCCAAGCCAGCAACCGAGCAATCAAATATATCGGAGTGGCGGGCAGTCGAGATTCCTGGCTTAAAGACCTATAACCCCTTCTGCACGAAGGAGAGAGACTGGCTGGACGTAAAAGAAGTTGCCTGACTAACAATGACTTTGTGTTGGCATTGGTATATGTTGCACCGAAGTTGATGGTCACAGCAGCTTCTTGGTGGTCGATTGCTACTTCAAGGTTTTGCATGTCTGTCCGTCGCAGAAAGGCTTATTTGTGGAATGCTTGCAACCGCATAGATCCATGTAGTCGACTTTCTGCTCAACGCTAAAGCGAACTGGCTTGAAGGCACTACCCTCATGGCTGGCATCGCAGAATGGTTGTTTTGCACTCATGCCGCAAGAACACCAGCGGTACATTTTATCTGCAGTTTTTGGGTTGTCGACCCGGATGGGTCCGAGAGTAGCGATTACTGGCTTGGGCTCTTCCTCTAGTTACCGTTTGTAAGTCAGCTTAATTTGCTTGTAGTCCTTGATGTTGAGGTGGCTCAGATCCAGTTCACTGAATGATTTCTGGGCGTCAGCTGGCAGCACCACGTATGGCTCTGGTGGGATGTGCTTGAGTTTCTTCGTTTTGCTGAAGAGACTTCGAAGCAACTTAGCGGGTCGCATACTGTTGATGATAATGGCTAATAGTCAAATGCAGTGACTATGTGATCGGGTCATGCTCTTCATCCGATCACCTCGCAGAACTATCAACGATCCCACCTTTACAGATTTATCATCGGTTTTATATCCAGAAACATGCTCAAGAACGATAAGGACGGGATGGTGCTCTAAACCTCGGCCTCGTGTCACCTACACTAACCCGAGCTGGTTGATTAGATCCTCAGAAAATGTAAGCGGCAGCTGACGAAGACAACAGTATTGTAGTGCCTGAGGCTTGTCGAAGCTACTTCCCCAAGGATTTTACTCTGTCCAAGCGATCCGTCCAGCATTCTGTGGAGCCAGAACGGATTCCATCTCGGACCAAGCTATCGGGGATGATTTCCTAAATCATCACGTCGGATGCCTGTCGGGAACTCCGAACCATTTATCAGTCAATAAAAAGCTTAAAGACAAAGCAAAAGTTCGAACCTCGCAAGCTCAGCAAGTATTCGGTCTTTACAGACCCAAAGACGTTTGAGAAGAGTGTTGATGTAAGAGAAATGCTAAAATAGGGTATGTCGAAGGCCAGAAGAAGTTACAGGAAGGCTTATATAAATGCCCTCGGCAATAAATCAATGGAGCTCGGGTAAGCCAAACCCATCGAAAGTAAGTATTGTGTTAGCAACTACCTGTACAGTCAAATATCAGTCTCTGGTCTTGCTAGCCGGAAGTTTAACTCAGTAAAGGCTCGGCGACGAGTCGAGCTGCTTCCCACGACAACAACAGATGACAAGAACTATCCAACATCACCTCGACTGGTTGAGACTCCGATGAGCGTATCCAAGCCAACATCCAAATCAGCTGCAAAACCCAAGGCGTTACCAAAACGACAAAAGCGCTATTCGACAGAACAATAGTATTAGGACACCTTCGTGCTCGATAGTGTAACCCCACTGGATAAGTTTCTCGCAAACTACTGTAAGCTGAAATCCAAGAAGAAGAAGATATACGGTACGCGTATGGAGGACATCGAAAGCATCACTCGACTAGCCACCGAAGAGGGACTCGAGAATATTGACTTCTACGATAGCGTGATTATTGGAGCTAAGAAACGCCGGCACACCTAAATCTGAAACAGCATATCAAAACGGAGGAGGTGACCATTTATGGAGACTTTTATTGCCGATGAGTGCGAGGTTGCGCAGGCGAAGTGCAGGCTCACCGAAGTACCTATTCTTGGTGTCCTCATAGGCGTGTACCACGTAAGGATTACTAATGCCAATCTTAAAGTCAATTGGGTTAGTAATCGGATTGTGCAGTGACTGCCCTCGTGTGGTATTAGTTGGTGTAGGTACGCTATGCATTGACTCCCTAACACGCACCTAAACTAGTCGTAGAAAGTACCTGGTTGTTCAGACCCTCATCGTACTGACGCTGGTCCTCCTTCTTGCGTTCCTTCTCCATTTGGATGAGCACCTGATTTTAGAGTTCGTGCTGTTTAGTAATCTGCGAAGTGCGCTGAAATTCCTCTTTCTATCGTTGCTTCTTCATTTCTTTTTCTCCGATTTGTTGCTCCAAGCTCATACGGAGTTGCTCCTTGGTGCGCGCCTATCCTGAATGATATGGTTGGTACGTTGGATACTATCTTGATATTCTCTCATCTGTCTTTGCCGTTGTTCTTCGACTCCTCGTGCCACAAGTTCCTCCCGAGTGTGATCCTTCAAAGTATCCTGCTGGGCAGCCTTGTCGTACATGCTATGTAGACGGTTCTGGTTCTCGACAAACTGCTGATAGTACTGCTTATACGATGACTCCTTCTGCGATTCCATATAGCCCATAGCCTCTGTTCTTTGGTTATAGAGCTGCTTCTCCCGCTGTTACATTTCACGCTGACTCCGCTTGACTTGCTCCTTAGCCTCAATTTGCTGCCTCGCTGTACGTTTCGATTCTTATAGGGAGTCCCTCCGCCTTCTCAGTTCCTCATTGATGATCTCCTGATTGTATAACTGCATGTTCCGTTCCATTTCCACTTCTCTTCGTTTCTCTTACTCCTGCCTTCGACGTTTCTACTCGATCGTAGACTTATACTCATTGGCAAGATGATTGCGCATTTCTGTTTCTTTCACCCTCTTTGCTTTCAGTTCCTGCTCGATATGGTATTGGGTCTGGAGGATATCGTTAAGCTATCGGCGCTTTTCTTCTAACACTCGCTCCTTAACTCTGAGCCTTTAGAGTAGTTGCTGCTCGTAATCCGTTCTCGCTATCTTAGCATTGAGGATGCGAATCTCCTGATTATTATCGTGAATTTCGCGGTCAAGGGCTGAGTTGTCTTCGTTGAGCTGCCTGAGTTCTTCAAAGCGCAGAGGGTAGTTGCGGAACTCTGGACGCTGATAATCCATAACGTGCGCCATACTTTAAAGGGCAATTGAGCTCTAGTCGTTTATTATTTTGGTTTGTGACACTGATTTATGAAGACGCTTTAGCATTCAAGCAGTTTAACCTTGCGGAGTCTTCAAGTGCTATTGGTGTTGATGTGGTGGCCTCTGGTGGCATCTGCAATCAAGCTCAACGGATACCGATCAAAGGACTCGTAGTTGCTGAGCATCAATGATATAGTCATCAGTACTCTTGGTTACTTCAAGCTCACCTTGGTGAGTAAAGGGTGCCAACTACAGGTCGAGGAATTTATCGAAACAAACAGCAGCTATAAGGAAGTTGGGAGGCACACTCCGTCAATCTTAAAATCGCCGATAAACTGCAGCTATCTCAAGTTCAACACGACAGAGGGAATGCTATTGGCTGATTCCCAGCATATCTACTTCTAGGCTAAGGTCAAATGTGATTCTATGGTGCTCACGATCGACGATACTGGAATCATTCACTTCGTATGCAATTTCTAGCAAGGGTAGGTTCCCCCAGCCATCGATTACGTTGTAACCACCTTCTACCACCCTAAGAAGCATATAAGGTGCATCAGCGACATGAAGGTTAATGAGACTTCAGTGCTCAACCAACTTGTTACTGATGGCGGTTGGCATGTTTCGGCCAAAAATGGGATCTTTACGATCAGCAGCAAGAACAATAAGCAGAGTTCAAGCTATACCTACAATAACTTCACCATCTTCCCAAGCTACTTCATCGGTTCCAACGGATTGTTTCCACCCGAAGTAAATTTGTCGAGGCTCTTGTATCTTCCGAGGTGTGGGCATGTATCTTCAGAGATGTTCTCTGCACCCTATATATTCAAGATGGACGAGAGATTCCCACTATTTGAAGTCCTCGATCAATCTGGCTACCAAGTATTCGCCTTACGATTCCCTCTCATTAACTGCACTGCTGATGTCGGACTCAAAAGGAGCTGGACAAGATCCTGCGTGAGTTGGGTTTGCCCTCCCGAGCTGTTTCTATTGCGTGGAACCTGCGTGAAGAGGTGCCCTGCCCCATACTATCATCTAATGAAAGAGTCTCTTGAAAACCAATGTGTTTTAAACTGCGAGAAAGGAGCAGCAATCGATGAACTCAACCGAACTTGCTACTGCTATGCGACTCCTCCTATAACATGCCTCACCGACACGACTCCATACTTCCTCGGTTGTTAGTGCACCAGCGGCTTCTACGATGGTTTTGGCTGCGTCAACAGTACTGATGAATTTACGTAGAATGCGCTCCTGGGGCAATCGGCTTCGAGGGTGTCTGTGTTAGCTGCCCCCTCCAATGCTATGATTGCCATTTCGCCAAGAACAACATCTCGTTCCTAATCTGCTTGAAATGCAACGATGGCTTCATCGAAAAGAATAATATGTGCATTTCAGAATGCAACTAGCTGATGGGCATGAGCAAGATAGGGAACGAATGTAAATCCTGCAATAACTCCAACTGTGTCGACTGTAGTCAAGACGTGTCAGACTGCTACCTTTGCAATGCGCTCACGGCGAAAATGACAATAACATAAGAAGTGCGTGGAAGTGTACCGAGTGAATCGACCACAATACAATATACCTCCTGCAACAGTACATCGGATTCGATTTAGTGAGCTGCAAGGCTGGGGAAGTTACAGCGTACTACTCCGATTCGAAATTCGCTTGTTTTGCCAACGATGTGGGCCCGGTTTGTAAGAAGATGCAACCACATCACCACGGAAACGAAGGATTTATTGTCTGCATGGACTGTTTCGGAGGACTGACTTATCTTGATCAATGCACGCTCAATTGCAAGAAGATACGAGGGTATCTAACGCCAGACGAATCTGGCCGCTTCTGCCATTGCGAAGATAATACCAATCTACTCGTCGCAGGAAAGTGTCGAAAGATTTCAGGATGTCCTTTGAATATGTACTTCAACGAGTCTCTCAAATCCTGTCTCAGCTGTGACTATGGCTGTGCTACATGCTGGCCTGTTATGGACGTCGCTGTTTGCACCAGTTGCTATCCAGGATACGTACTCTACTTAGCGCCTCGGCCAAGCTGCCGGCTGGACTCAACATTGCTGAACTGCCGTGAAAACCAGAAGTACGATGGGGATCTGTGTATGCCCATTAACTTGAGTAAGGCCGCAACTTCTTGCCTAAAGAAGAAGTAGAACTGTGAGTACTGCCTCAATCCTGAGGTGTGTCTGAAATGTTCCAGTGGATACAGCCTCTTCAATAATACGTGTAAGAGCCCATGCCCACAGAAGACCTTCAAGTTTCGGAGTGTGTGTGTTCAGGAGAATCCATTTGACCTTTACTGCGAAAGTCATTCGGTCGCAAATGTGTACAACTACGCCATCATCAACTACACCTATGTTGCTAATAGCTCGACCTACAGATACTACACCAACAACAACACTGAACCGTTCAATAATATTGCGGGGTACCTGCTCAGCAGATCCAAGAGTCTGTCACAAAGTGTCGAGACTTACTTTATGGAGGCTAACTACCGGTGCTTGAAGTGTAAGGATGGCTATGGTGTTAACGACGAAGGGAAGTGCGAAGCATGCGTATTACCATGTGTGAACTGTATACGGCCTCGCCCTTAGTACTGTCTGTCGTGTATTCCAGAAGCCTATGCTCAGGAGGGCAGATCCTGCAGAAACCTGTTCCTGCTTTGTGATGTCGGTCAGTATCGCGATCACTTGGACGTGTGTAGTTTGTATTGCCGTTTTTTCTACATAAAAGATCATGATACTCGTTTAAACTGCTCCCAGAGCTGTCCACCTGGCCGTTTCCCCATGCTTGAAGCTGACAAGACCTACTTAACATGCGAAAAGAATGCGAATGGAATCTTCACAAAGTTATACGCCTCAGTCTTCAGGAGATAAGACGGCAAGTTGGCGGTCATGTACATCCCTGACCCACCATTAGAATAGATCAAATTAAAGCCATAAAAAGCTCCTCGCTTCACAATTAACAACTCCAACCCATCCCTTCCCCGCTTATTGTTATCCACAGGGAACGTGGAGATGAAATCTTTCTTACGGCAGGACTTCTTCTATGCGACCAGCAACGATACTTGCGGTGAGTCTGACGTTGTCTTGCTTAACCTCTCTTCGGTGTTGAGAGACCTCGTCAGTACCAAGAAATCCTACTTTGCAAACACACTCTTTGGCGTTCAGGTAGGCAACTCTTACAAGGAATCTCTGTCTCAGTCCATGTACTTCTTTGGAATCGCGATCTCAGCTTTGGCGCTGTGCATGCATGGGCTCTATATCGGTAATGGACTACTCTACCGTGCCGACAACACAATAATATTGCTGCAGACTATCTATTTGTTCATATACTATCGGTTTCCTACATAAATGGATCTGATGCAGTTCTACAACGGCTTTGGAGTGGCACATCTAAATTTTTTCCCCAACTTGATGAGGCCTATTGTTCCTCATCTTTACCTCGAATAGGCACCCGTTGGATTCCGATTGGTTAATGAAGACGCTAACTTCATCAGGAACGCCGGACATTCAATCTGCATTCTGCTCATATTTGAAAGTGCTTGTCTCGTATTTGGACTCGTCGTGTACCTTATCTCCAAGTTCTCCAGAAGATATGATATGTGGCATCCTAAGATTCTTCGCTTGGCAGTCATCGCTGGTGTCTAAATCGTTCTGATGAACGTGACGTTCTTTTCCGTGTCTCAGATGCACTATGGGTGGTCCTACTGCATACCTCACAAGCACTTTTCATTCATTTCAAAATCCCTTGCTATTACTTCAATAATACTCATCACTATCTTCACCATTACGAGACTCTGTCTGTACCGTATTGGGGGCATCAACTGTCTCAAAAGGGTGGCTTTGGCTATCATTCTAGCCATCATTCCTCGCCACAATGCGGAGATGGGGCTGCTGGCTGTCGAAGTCGTATATGCTTTGATCAGGATTTGTACTGAAGGGGCTCATACCAACGCTTTGCTGGCTGTCATCTACTGCGAGGAAATACTCATAATTGTCTGCTACATTGTGATGACCTATCACAATGTCCAAATCTTGACGATTACTGTGTTGACTATTGTAGTCGTCACCGCGATCTGCGCTCTGATATATGGTCTGAGTGAAATTATGTACAGAACTTGCGCAAAGATGATGTTGCTTCCGAAGGGACTGATGATTGAATCTGCCGCAAAGGAATCTCCAATGGATACCGAGCGACTAATACGGCCACCGCGAAGCGATAATAACCAGTGATACACTATTGACCCCAATAATCATTTCTTCTTTGGCGGAGGAAGTAGCTTTTGGATGTATTCGACCAATACTTGGTCCGTTCGAAGAATCTGTACAGGAAACGTAGCAATAATATCTGAGTTAAAGGATACCGTACTTTCAGTGTAAATACATCGGTTCTCCAATCGTTTGATCAACAGCTTGCTGACCACGAGGTAGGAAAATAGCAACAAGATGCAACTACCGATACCCCCTGCTTTGACGATAGTCGCCAAAGTTGTCTGAACGTAGCTGTTGACTGCCTGGAATATGGCGCTTGTTTAGCTGGAAAGGGTCTTCTCCACGTTGAGCAGAATCTGCACGGGGGTGATGATGTCTTGTTGGGTGCTGTTGCTCGCCAATAGTGTTTTCAGCTTTTCAATTTGCCCGTAAATTGCTGCCCGATTCCCATTGATATCCTTGCTGGAGAGGTAGTATGCTTCTGTGGCTGCATACAGCATTGTTGCATGAGATCCAAAGCTGCTACAGAAGCCTTCTTGTCGCATGATGAAGCATGCTTCGGCAAACAAGCACGACTCGAGGTTCTGCTGTTTGATATTGAATATTAGCTGCAGGTCTGTCGAGTAGAGGGCAAACGGTTCGAATATGAGTTTCTCAAGTTGCTGCGAGGCAATGGGGAGTGCTGCAGCCAGTAGAAATCCCAACAGCACATAAAATTTATTGGCAAGTCCATGCACTGTTATTGGTCGTATACTCTTGCGTTCGGACTCGCCAGTGAGTTCAGCATGTTCGTCGGCCAGTTGTTCGATATCGCTTTCACTGTGGAATTTAATCGGTTGTCCAATGCCGATAGCAGTAATTCGCTGTTTTGTCTTGGAGCGACTCACCTTTGAATTGGGATTTTGCTCAAAATGCAGTAGAATATATGCCTCACTGAGATCCTTAAGTGCCGTCACAGACTCAACAGTGAGCATATTATAGATCTGGAGCAGTTGTCCATCGCACTTCAGGAGGCTGTAACTCATGGCAACTGTGATAATAGCAGCCAGCAATAACCCTGTCAGTACCACGATAAGCACGATGTTAAAGAGCTGCTAACAGTGAGCCACCCTCTTCTGGAGGAGAACAGTCAAGTCTGATGTGAGTTTATTGGCTAGTTTTGGTAGTCTTTCTGGGCAGTTGGCTTCAATGGAAAAGACTTGTTTGTATAAGGAATTGTTAAGAGGCGGGTAGGAGGCGAACTGAGCTTGCTATTGTTGACCCACAACAGTGCCGGCATATATGACCCTTGAGACAGCATCCGGAAGGTCGATATTCTCAGTTCCTGACTGCGTGGCAAACTAGCCAAAGGGTACCGTAATGTTAGTGGCTGGGAAGTACTGATCTTCTGAGAATTGATAGAGCCGTTGCAGAATCGCTGCTAACTGCTGAGAATCAGCCAGCATCTGTGCTGTATAGTTTGTGAACTGGTCATCTGTAAGGTTCAACTTGGAGTTATGCGCAATTAGCAAGTTCATGAGGGCAATTTCCGCAGAGGCCAGCTCCATCTAGTACATAACATTGAGTTTAGAAAAGCCTGAGGTGTAGATCATCGAGACGTCCAGAGAGTTTTTCGCGTGCAAGGATACACCAATGAGGTTCAGCAGGTAGCTCACCGTTATCACCCCAAGCATCATCTTCAGTCGATATTGCAACCGGCTGTGAATTAGCAGCTCCCCTACCTTTGCCTCCAAGGGTTACATTCCCTCGTAGGCCTTACTCTGTTCCACATCCTCCTGGATCTTCATCATCTCCAGTTCCTGCCGACTCTGAATCTTCATGACCGATGGTCGCTTGTCGTATCCTAACTTACCGATACCTTGGGTCAAGAAGAACTTGAGTCTCTTTAATTTGATATCCTTAAACACGATGGTGCGGTCAAGCATCACCTTAGCTGTAAGGCCAAGCTCACTCGACTGCTCAAAGGTGAGCATCTCCACTTCATCCCGAGTTATCCCATTCGAAAAGATACGTGAGTCAATAACAGTGTGCTGTATAGCATCATCAAGCGACCCAAAGTCAAGTTCAGGAAACATAAAGCTAATGTGACTTTGTAGCATTATCTGGGGAAGCCTTTAAGTATTTCCGTTGGGCACATCCACTTCGCTCATGGCTTAGATCTGCATGCTGGGCTCGCTATAAACAACGTAGCTAAACCGTACATTCTCCTCCTCCTTCTTCAGCTCGCAGAAACTGATGAACTTGAAGCCATGCTCAATTGACGGAGATATGCGGATGAGCTGTAGGCACATCCGCACAAACCCTCGACTGTCTAGTACTAAGGTTTGGAATTTTGTGTTTCTAGTCGAAATCACCTTGTCAGGACAACTGATAAAGCCCTCCACCAGACTGTCGTGCAGTTCGTAGTAACTCTTCGGCATGAGCTTATAGATGGTCTGCCCAACGATATCCCTCCGAAGGAACCCCAGAATGCTTCGGATCTCCGAGTTACAGTTGATAATATGGCCAATAACTCCCTTGGTTGCACCAACAGTTATCACACACATGTTCTTTAAACAGCGACTCATTGCTGAGGGCTGGGAGATCTACTAGTCTTCTGAGCTCAATTTATTGAGTATGCTTGACGCTCGTTTATACCCTTCGAGTGATGTATTGGTCGCCAACAAGTAGGATAGGTAGAAAGTCGAAGCCTGAATTGTGAACGGGAAGATAGAGTTGCAACCCTCAAAGGCAACCTCAACTTCTGCCTTGAGCTCCTTGACTTTGCTGCTGAGGCTGGAAAGTCTCAGGAGTGATGGTGCATCCTGGAGCAGTTCATTCCAGAAATGAAGATAGTTCTCCACACATAACTCCACCTTTTCTTCAAGCTCGAGGAATTAATGAGAGAATGTCAGATAGCTATTTACATCCAGGAATTTGTTGCTATCGAAGAGATCCTCCAGAGCAGACTCCACTTTGAACTGTTTCTTTAAGCTGAAGAGCTCGAATTTTTCCCGAAAAGTCGGCTTTTACTCAGACACTTCATTGGCAATCAACATGGCCTTAACCTTGCACCCCAACCTCGAGTATAGGAGGAAAGTCTCCGTCATTCTGAAGTAGTTGTGGTGGCTGTACAGCTTGCTTGCCTCCTTCAGCAAGTGGCTGAGGAACTTATAGCTTGATTGGAGCTGTTTCTCCGGGTGGTCCTTCCAAATACAGCTTTTTAAATCGTCAAGGTAAGCAGAACATCCACAAGCAAAATCTGGAGATGCCTCCTTACCACAAACCTTGGAATGATGAGCTCTTACGATGGCTAACAGTCTGGCAGGCTGACCTTCCTCTCTTGCGTCCTCTATAACCTGAACAACGTGCCGAATGAGCTCCTCATAAGCGGCACTGTTAACTTCCTCCATGGTCATAGCATATTTGACCTTCATAGATGCCTTCCTCTGCAAAATGACGATATAGCAGAGCAATGCAGAGCACAAGCTGCCGTACACCAGAGTCAACTCAGATACTCCGGGGCTGGATACATAGAACTGCATAATGGTAATGAGTGAAAATACGACAGTACTCACCTCGCAGCTCAACTGGAAATAGTAGAACTGTAGTCTGTGATGATGTTCCTTAAGTCGAAAGAGGAAGATGTACCCTAGCATGAGTCCAGCGTATCCGTAGATGTAAACATTGGTGTACTGTCCACTGGTGTCAATTAAGAAGTAGATGCAGGCTGCCAGCTTTATACCAGTCTTCGGGAGGACGTAGAAGTTGTCATTTAGAGATAGAAAGCACCGGTCGAAGGGGTTGCGTACGTAGTACATCAAAATGTACAGACTCAGAGAGATCAGCATTACCAGCGCGATCAAGACAGCGAAGACACACAAGAGAGTGTAAGTCGCATCGTAGCACTGAAGGTCGGTGGTTGCTGACGGGTCACAGTAGAGCACATTGCCAATAATTTCCGTAAGAGGCATCACGAGGAGCCCGTTGTACACCAGCACCATGATGTTTGTCGCGGGTAGCAGCAGAGCCAGCATCCTTGGGTTGGGATGCCTAGTTAAGGCAACCTTCAACAGAACGAAGCATCCGACGTAAACAACCGTGATAGCAAAGGCTCAGTTAAACGGATTAATTACCAACTATTAAGATGGGGGTCTTGGCCGATGGGAACGACTCTAAAATAGCATCGATGTTGAGATAGCTGAGGACTGCATAGGCATGATGCCATACCTGTCTTAACAGCGGGTACCCCTAAGCTATTCCCCTGAAAGGTGAGTCGATTATGAAAGGAAAACCATAGAACCTGTATGGTTTCGAGTACCCCCAAGAGGTAGAACATCCAAGGCCTGAAGCCTGCTGCATTACTGAGCAGGTGATGGCACATGTTAACGGTCTCGGCTTGAATCTTCGACTGCAACAGTTCCAGGTCATCGGTGGGTGATTCCTCCGACGCTTCTTCTCGACTCATCAAACAATATGTATGGCCAATAGACTGCATCTGAAGAAAGTAATGATCATCAAGATGGAATGAATGCTCTGGTTCAGCTCTCCTCGTCACTTGACAGATCCATTCGCTAGAAATCGCGCAGGTAGTGGCCGATACCATCTTTGTACTTCTTCCGGTTGGTGAGACATTGCGCAACAGCCTAGTATAGCCCCTCGATATCCTTGAGCATACTGCTGAGGAGCTGTGGGCTGCAGATGTGTCTGTCCAAACCCATGAAGAGTCTGTTCATTTTGCCGAACAGGTCAGTCGCCTCTTGCCAGTCACCGACGTATTTTGTTTAGAGATCGTTGAGTCTGTTTGTATTGATTACCTTGAGACTGTCTGCTTCGTTTGAGAGTTTGAGCACATCCGCTCGGAGCTGTTCTATTTCGGACTCGAGCTGGTTGGCGGTGATTCTCATCTGGTTCGTACTCGGAACGCGGCCGTTGACACTAGTTGATTTAATTGGCTCATTCACGATTACATGTTGCACTTTTGATCTGCTGGTCGCTAGCAGTTTGATTGCCTCTTCAAGTTCCTCAAGTGCTCCGGCAGGAATGTGGTCGATGTTCATTGCTACTTCACGTATGCCCTCGGTGAGTTCCCTCAAGCGATATCGGTCTCGTTTAGAATCATTGCTAGGCTTGCTGTGGCCGTTGCCATATACCGGATGTTTATCGTTAGTAAGGGTGGTAGCTGCCCGCCCCTTTTCCCTATAAGCCATAAATATTAATAGACCCAGCCAACAAAATATGCAGTTCAGTTGGTAGAATGTTTCTCCTTCCATTCGGTGAGCCACTGCAAAATGCGGTGCAGGTTCTTCTCGACGTCTTCTGGCTGGCTGTTCCATAGCTACAGAATAATCGCCTAATCGTAGGCTCCGTAGACCTAGTCGTGAGTAACTTCCAGCAGCTCGCAGTCGATATTTTCAAGGATCTTATTGGGAGCGTAGCCGCGTGCCTGTAGCCTATCGTGCAATTGGGTATTGTCGCATCGAAGCAGCACCACGAGATCGAAGTAGCGCACTGGGAAGAACTCGCTGCTGTGGAACTCGAACAGTAATCCACCTTGGTCGATCTTGTAGTTCTCTTCAATGAAGTCAAGCAGCTTGTCGTCGTCGAACTCTGGTACGTTGAATTCCTCGTTCCATGAATCATACAGCTTGTTGGCGGTGATGAGCTCGCTGATGTTGAGGTAACGGAACTGTAATGAATCGTTTAGCAGCTTCGCCAGGGTGGTCTTACCACAGCCCGGTGTGCCCGTTATCAGGATGTTTGGGGTTTTGCGTTGCTGTTCAATCTACATTAATATTATGCAGTTCTCAGCTGGTGTTGGCTCATATACTCCGAACAGAAAGATAGCTGACCATGGGGACTTCGTGAGGTTTGGGCTTCAGTAAATGGGGACAGCGCTAATCAGACCACAGTTGTAAACCATCAGCCATGTCTCTTGCGAGAGTTCTATCAGTCAACTGCAGATGGAGCTAGCGTCACTGAGAGGACAGCTCGAGGCCATGCAGCAACAGTTCATAAGCATTCGGCAAAGGTATCCTGGAACTGTACCGCTGATTGGCGGACCCCAATATAATTTACAGCAAGGCGACCCCACATCTCAATTTAAACAGCAGCATTTCGAGAGGGACAATCTCTATTACAACCAGCTCGCTCAGTACGATAGGCTGAGGGGTGTGCGTTCAAGAGACACTATTGCAGATCGCTCCCATCCTCAGCCAATAGCAGGCGATAAGTAAAGCGAAATCATGATGCTGCGAAATGAAATTCAGCAGACCCAGCTCCAACTGTTCGGAGTGAGGTGCCAGTCTAGTATCAACCCTGTGGAGTATCAGAGAGCTGAAGACGAGAACGAGTGCCTGAAGAGTATCGTATTGGCCGAAGCGGAGATATTGGTACTGCAGGACCAGCCCAGTTCAATGCAGAGCACTCAATCACGGACAGCATTGCTACAACTCATACAGTCGAAACAAACCAATATTAGACATCTCCAACAGCAAAACAGGACATTGGATATCCCGGAGAAGCTGACCACATAGAATTATGAGCTTCAGTCGAGGCTCAAGGAGTGGATGAACCAAGCCCACATGGAAAAGATACAGGAATTAGCCTATTTGACAGTACTTCGTAACCAGCTTCAGGCGGAATCTCAGCAACGATCGATCATTCTGCAGCATATGCAGGAGCAGCTCACCGGGCAACCTTTGCCAGCTCAGACAAATGAACTCTCTGACTCCGCCTACCTCCCACAGAATTTGACATCCAACAGACCAGTGCTCCTATAGTAGCTCCTGAGAGAGCAGCATCAACGGCCATTCTGATCCTCCAATTGACATGCAACTTCAAATCAGCTTTCGTACTCGTACTTGGCCTTCACTTTGAACTATGACAACTGCCATCGGAATCTCGTGTCGGTCTTGGCTTTAAAGCCGGGATTGTCCGATTCTTACTCCTGTTGCTCCTTCTTCCTCATATCTTCGAGCTTGCTCTTGCTTGGAATGAAAAGTTCTAGCACGTAGACCCACTCTTCTTTGGCATGGTGTTTCTTGAGTGCAAATGCCTTCCGTTCGCTGAATCTCTCGGGTACCAGCATACGAATTCTATAGCTGCCGTCGCTATCCTGAAGCAACACCGAGTTGTTGTCGACTGCCGACGCGTATTTCGAGTTGTGTGTTTCAAAGTAGTCCTTGCGGTATTCCTTGGAGTTCTCGGATTCGAGGAGCTTGATATCCTACCTTACTCAAGTGCTACCTTCAGGTCTGTAATAATCGCATGAGGATAGTTGTTCGATGACAAATTTCGATTATCCACTGCCAAGATGTCGTTTGTTCCGCCAATGAACAAGTACAGTTGCTCATCTCTGCTCATGTTGGTAAGCTGGTAGTCCTCCACATTGTGAATCCATACTTCTCTTGGGATTATAGCGATACGAGCCCGTGCTCCCACAAAATTCATCTTTGCAGCACGTTTACCTTCCGCATCCAAGTCTTTTCGCTCCTTCAGATCCTCTTTGCTGGTTTGGTCAATAGGCAGTAGTGGACTCTCTACAACGTAGTGGTCGATCAGATCTTTCGTCTTCTGATCCTCCCTCCACTTCTTCCGAACTTCACGTTCCTCCGATGGCTTTGAGCATGTTGGTATGTACTATTTGGCGACAGTATAAAGCACCTTCATTCCACAAATATCTTATCTCTGGTAGGGGAGCACATTCATAACATAGTTTGGGTGCTTCCGCCATGAAGCACTCTTAAACTTGTCCTTTTTCAGCGAGATATTGAGAACCGTACAATCCCTTTTCTTGGAGCAAGTAATTTCAAGGACTTCAACATTTTTGTTGCATTCTGAATGTAGCAGCCCATGTTCAGTGTCTTCCCCTCCGAGCACATACAGGTTGTAGACATCGGGGAAGAGGTTTTAGACTAGTCCATTGGGTTATGATTTTCGACTGGTCATACACGACAGAATACCCCTTCGCCGCTCTAGTGATTCTCCAGCTTTGGCTGGCCAATCCTTGACTTACAGATACTCATTGTCGAAATTCAAATTGTTTAAGTCGATATACTTGATCTACAGCTCCTTTTTCTCGACGGAGTATACGAGCAACACAAACCAGGCACGTATGCCTTGAATGTCATTGAAGGGTGAGAAAGCGCAGTAGTGGATATGCGTATGGTCCTCCGAGAATCGGAGGGGGTTACGAAGGTTGTCGACCAGTTGGTAGCAGAACACACTATTCGGAAACTCGTTGAAGTTGATGTTGATTGCACAGAAGTGCTTATCGTCATGGTAGTCTCCCCTGCACCAGGTGAGCACCCGGTATTTTTTGCCATCGTCCCTCATGAATACATCCTGTATGGTGCTCTTGAGCCTGGAGTAATTTAGGGTTGTGGCTGGTTCTAACTTCTCGTAGATTTCTTCGGCCATTTTACGACTCATGAATCGTAGGTAGTAGCTGGAGTCAGATTGGGGAGGAAACATGCTTATATTGGACTGTTCCGGTCGAACAAGCCACTCGACCTCGTGTGTATCGTGGTTATAGCTGACATGCGTATAGCCATTGGTTTTAATTCGCTATGAGTTCGCTGCGATAAGGTTCATCAGTCCCATATCAATGAAGACT
>ERZ724508.862-NODE-862-length-19952-cov-5.749661_pt1 | contig 19952 bp, 28 predicted proteins | sample MGYA00376041_ERZ724508 | MGnify/ENA primary metagenome ERZ724508 (study PRJEB28724, sample SAMN07190887) | wastewater metagenome | isolation source: effluent of sewage treatment plant in Hong Hong | place: USA: Christiansburg, Virginia | collected 2016-03-01 ...
AGCAGTACATTTTCAGGCATTTCGTTTTTTTTCTTGCGCAGCTTGATTACTGCTCAGTGAAGCGACTTTGTTGTGAATCTTCGATGGACTCCGAATAGATGGTTTTCTCCTCGGAAATGGGCTAGTACTGCGGTTTATACTTATTGGCGTGGTTGTTGTGAGCGATGTTGCTGTGCGCAGCAGTTGGAGTATGGGAAAACCGATGTTGAGGATTATGATGGGAGTGATGGACTGCTGCTGGTTGGCGTTGCTGTTGCTGAGGTTGACCCATCCCAGCGAAGATGTTTAATTGTGCTCCTGGTTGAAACAGAAAGTCCTGAGGTACTGGTGATGGTTGATTCAGGAACGTCATCACAGGTGTCGAAGGTTGCTGTGGGATGAATGTGCTTTCCTGCTTCTCACGCTATTCCTTCTCCAATAGCAGTCTCCTCTTCATTTCAATGCACTCGATGCAACAGCGCTTCTCAATGCATGGCTACACAAACTGGAAGCAGTTGCAAGCACGACCTAAACACCTGCGATAGCAATCACAGCTATGATCCTCCCTGCCCTCCATAAGGCTATTCATACGGGGAACGGTGCTAACTGATGCAAATTGTCCCGCGGTTCCGAATGACCCACCTCGTTCTCCCTACACCGCCATCTCAGTTGAGTTGCGATTGGAGCTGCTATAGCGGTTCTGCGGGTCCAGCCGATCCATGATGTCACTACCTCGGTTCTTGCCCTGGCTTTTGTCGCTTTCGATGCTCATGACACTATGCTTGACTAATGCAGTACTAGACGATGTCTTCGTAGCGCGGAAGGCGCTGCTCAAGATCCTCCAGAATATTGTCGATAGAGCGCGTGCTGGACTTCGATCTATTCGACGTAATCGACGGCTTGTTCATTGCACTTTAAAATGTTATATTCCATCAGACTCTTGGCCGCTGGTCCAGTCCCTCGTATAACTTGTTCAGTAGGGTGGGTGGCTTCTTGTCCAAGGAGTAGTAGTACTCCATAAATGTTTGGTATGGCATCGGCATATTCTATTTCTTGTTTATTATTGGGCGAATCGTTGGTGGGGACGCCGGTTGTGGTGGCACGGGACGTATAATCGAAGATTCTTGCTTTCGCTGCTTGTTGTACTGTTCGAAGTCCATCACAAGTTGCTGGTTCGCGAGGTGATCGATGTCCATAATGAACTTGTGATCGTAATGCTGCTGCCGCTTAATGTTCTTACTGGACTCACTGAACTCCTCCTAATAATCCTCGTAGATGTCGTGGACAGAGCCACCAGCAACTACCAAGGACCTCGTATTGTACTTATCCAGTCGATCGACGAAAGTACTCTCCGGCGGATCCAAAGCTGTGACTGAGAGATTATCCATATCCTGCAGCATCAGTTAGCTTTTTGTTGGAAGTTTTATCTCATCAGCATCCTACTGCTTGCGTTGTTGGAGCTTCACGCGACGGCGTGTTCGCTTTTCGATTACCCGCCAAAGCTCTAAAGGAACTAGATTGGGTTCTGTGGGTTGATAGCCATCGTTATAGAACTCTACACCTCGTTGAAAGCAGTACCGGTGAGTTTATCCAGGCGAGGTTCAGCCTCACTTGCAATGTAGTATCGTTTGAGACACTCCATATCGTCTTGCAGCAGAAATTGCAGGTCCATGAAGGATACGACGTGGGGAAGGCGCCTTCCACTTTCCAACTGAGTGATTGGTTTGGCCATGAAAAAGTTGAAAGCAATGGCATTCCGATCGAACAAGGCTTGTCGAAAACGGTCGATGATAGTGGACGACATCACGTCCGGCTGTACAATCCGTAAATGATGTTTATAAATAAAATTAGTTGCAAGGGAGGGACGGTTTATGAGCGATATAAAGTCGATCCTCAGCGGAATAGCTGAAGGTGCGCCTATCACTACGCCCAAGAAGCTCGGCTATAGACCAAAGAGTAGCTCGGAACATCACCGTTCCACTCGCTACACTACCTTCTCTCATAGACCCACCGATCTCAAGTACGCTCGCTAATCTAAACCCGAAATAAAACCGTCGACCACCTATAAGAAACTGTTCGATAGTGAGCTGCGCATCACCAACGATACTTAACTGGCAAAGGGCAAAGCGACTATCAAGCTACAGCAAAATCGTAGAAAGCTCAAGATGCAACGTTACTTGAAGGATAACCCACAGAGCAAACCCGTACTGGAGGCTCGGGCCCCACTTCTGCACGAAGACATCTTCGCCGACCGCAAGTCTCATCAGTATAGGACGTTGGATAGAAAGAGCAACAAACCAACAGCGAGACCGCTGTAGCCAGAACCCGCAGCTACCCTAAAGGAATAGATTACCGGCTCGTTGAAGGAGAAGTTCGATTGTGCGCTGACGCCTGTAGGCAGGAACTCACATCGAGTGCGATGGAACTCACCTGAAAGGATGTCAACAGATTCGAGGAGATACGCAAACGCAACTCCAGGCAATACCTCACGGAAAGGTAGTTGTAACATTAGTGTGGAGGGTTCCAGTCGCGACAGCTAGCCAATTAGCCGACTCACAAGCAAGAAGAAGAGCAGGTCCTAACATAAAACCCAACCAGCAATCTAATAATAGCCATGTGATGACGAGCAGCTCGACCTTGTCGACGACCTGACCAAATAAGAGCGACTAAACCGAATTATGGACATGATTGGTGACACGAAGCTCAACAATATTCTATGGAACGATCCAGCAGTCACTGACATCCTCGAGCAGCTACAGGTTTACGATGAAAAGCAATTGGACGACTATCTCGAGCAGAACACTTAGTACTTTGAAACTCTATTCCGTAAATGCTCTAACTTACGTAGGAAGTTCACCGTTCGGAAGCTTCAAACTTCACTACATCCAACCCAAACACACGAGCTACCAGCGAGATAACCTTCGCAACAGCTTCAGTGGTAGCCCATTAGCAAAGAGCTTCAATGATCTACCGTACCTCACTGATTAAGACTACTAGTCGCTTGCAAAGCTCTACCGACAGCAGGGAAGAATACGAGGCAAAAAGACAATACAACAGACTTAGTTCGTGCCGAAGAAGTCGAGTACGCAGATGGTAATTCCACCTGATAGCTACGATTTGGATCAGCCACAGATCGCCAGTGCGACCACTTATAAAATGAACTTCCCCGACCGAGGTGACTACGATCCAAGAAGAATCTTCAAACGGCCTCTGGAGTAAAATGTGGTGACCGGTGCTGAGTGGGTTTACAGAACCACTTACGGCCAAAGCTTTGGTAGGAGCGCAGTGAACATGAGCCCGGGTCCCGACCCTTTCTGTATCGACTACATAAAGGAACGAAACACACCGAAGAAGTCTTTCCATACTCTAAACACACCGGAGCTTACTACAAGCTACCAACGGGATCACTCCGGAGATAAGACGGCTTTGTATAACCGGCCGTTGCCGTTTAAGTATGCCAGCGAGCTGGAAGTACTCGTCATTCTATTCAGAAACCGCAGCCACAACCGAGCCTACCCGCCGACGCCTACACCACCGGTAAGGAATTGCTGGCTCGGACCATCGTCGAACAACAGGACGAGCTGCAGAAGCGAAGAAGAAAACATATACAACCCTGGAAATTTCGTCTGCTCAGCAAGCTCAAAGCACTGTTAGAGTACAAGCGCTTCCTCAGTAGCAAACGTCGCTGATGCTGACGATGATTTCTTATACGAAGTAATAAACTCCCATGGCAGAAGAAAACCAGATCATTTCGATGCCCTGCAGTCCCACTGCAAGGACTGTGAGGGTCGGTGTACAGCAAACCCGTCCAGTACAGTTCATCTCCAATGGAGAGAGCACCAATCGAATCTTCCTCTTTGGAAAGATGCCGGCTAACGACGGCAAGGGAGATGCTGGGCAACAACGCAGCTAAATGCAATCACCCACAAACACCCCAAATCGAACAGTGTTAGCTCAGTTAGCAGCACGTAAGGTTGACCCACCGAGGATTACGCAGGGACCGTCACCTTCAACCGAGCAATTTGAAAACCGTTCCAAACCAAGATAAGTTCGATTAGGCTCGGCTGACACTCGCCCAGAAGAGTTACGAAGGATCAGTGCCGAGCAACAACGCATGCGAGAACTTAATGAGAAGTGTAGTAGGTTGGAAAGGTAAAACTTTCGGCTTGCTTCCATCGCCAAGTAACTGCAGGAGGAACTCGCCGTAAAATAACGCGGAAATCGCGGAGTGAGCATCTCCACTTTGTAGGACCAGCTGCACCGTAAGGAAGACGACTATTCGTAAGCCGTGAATGAAATAGAACGGCTACAAGAACGTTTGGCGTAGGCTGAAAATTAACGAGACGGCCTGAGAGGTTATATTGAGGAGGAGAAGCCAAAGATGGCGGAAGTGCAACGTTACATGGAGTCTATCACTGCTGACAACCAGCGGCTCAACCATTTGGTTGAGGACTACAAACAATCAGTATAAAAACTAACCGATCAAGTGACACGACGATAGAGTAATGAGAAGGACACATTGAAGCAACTTGAGCGGTATAGCCAGTTGCTCAAGGCCAAGTAAGTCTAACTGCGTGACATCCACCAACAACGTTCCTCTTTGACCGATCGTAGCAACTCATTTGTTCATGAAAACAGCTCAATGATCTTCAGCAACGAAAAGTTTCTGAATGAAATTGAAAAGCTCAATGAGGTGATACTGGCCAAGAATAAGGAGATCGTTGAGTTGAAGAGTCAGCAGCAGGTTCAACCAGGAATCACAGTTTCACTCAGCGAAGTAAAGACTCTCAAAATTGAATTGAGGAACTATGAAGAGTTATTGTCAAGGCGTAATGCTGAAGTTTTTAGGCTTGAAGAGTTGTTGAAGGAAAAGCAAAGCTCAGCGGAGAAGGAGAGTCGATTGTATATATCACGGAGGAGTGAAACTAGTGGTTACTCAACTCAACTCGCGGAGGAGCTGGAAAATGTACGGCAGGAACTTGGGGACAAGCAGTCAGAACTGGCAAGGGTGAGACAACAGCTGCAGTCATCAAATAACCTGCAGCAGCAGTCACAAAGGGATATTGATAACCTCAAAGGCCAGTTGCAGAATGCTCTAAGTGAGCTGGATCAAAGCAATGAGCTAGCACGCACGAGAGTTCAACAACTCGAACAAAAAGCTTCGGATTGGTAACGTAAGTACCGCCAAGCAGAGATGCAGGCGCTGGAAACTGCTTCCCTCTTCGAAAGGGAACGCAACCAACTCAAATCTAGTGAACAGGAGAAGTCGGATAGACTGCGATCCAACGACGCGCAACTCAGAGATTGTTTAAACACGCTTGAATGCGAACGTCGGGACTTCTTCAAGATCCGCAAAGCCTACTAATAGAAGCTGCAGCAGGTTTAAATAAACCGAGGAGAGCTGGAAAGGCGCGTCAACCAAATGACGTATGATCTAGACGTTCGTGATAGCGAAATCAACCGCATCTCCAATGTGGGTAAGACTGTGGCTGACGAGTTACAGTTCGTCAGCAACGAGTCACATGAACGCAAGCAGATCATTGAGTATTTGTAAGCTGAAGTAGCTAAGGCCAATAACGAGTATATGGCCGTGAAGGAAGAGGCTGAGGAACTCAGGAAAGTGAACTGTCAGCAAGATGAAGTCATCCAAGAACTCGAGGAACGGCTGCATCATATTAGCCAGTTCGATCGGCAGCCACCCATGCTGAAAAAAGCACGATCAGCCACAACCCAAAACTTTCTTACGATGGCCAGCGAAAACTATCCTATCACGATGAACACGATGGTAGATCGATCACTTCATGCATCCAACGAGGAGAGTTCCAAGCTGGCTTAAGCCGATCACCAGCCACTGTACACCCTGCCGGAGATGAGCAGCTACAAGTCGTAAATTGAAGCCGCCGAGGTCGAGACCTTACGCCGGTAGAACCGAGTCATCAAGACAGTCATGAGTGAGAACTAATAGCTTCAGGCAAAAGTAATTGTCTTCGAAGAAAGGCTAAAATCTCTTTCGAAGGAGAAATCGGACCCTTCGAAAGAAGTGAGTCGGGAGATCACCCGCCTACGTGACGAAAACACCTTCCTAAAGAAAGTTACAGCGAAACGGCAACCCTACGAGACTCTGCTTGAGCAACAAAAACGCAAACTCGCTGAATACGAAAGGGAAATGGCAAGTGCACTCAATTAGTTGCACCGGCTAAAGGGGCGATGCCTCCAGTATGAATCTCGGATCAAAGAATACCAAAAGGAACTGCTGATGACGCAACCTAAGAAAAGCTAGTCGTCGATGCTGGATGTTAGTGCTGGCTCATCGCCATCATAAGACCGAATTAACTATCTTAAGTCACACAATAGTGAGTTGGAAGCGAGGGTCTACGAGCTGCTGAGAATCAACAGCGAGCTAACAGCTCAAATTGAGAACGGGCGTGCCAGCCAATCTACCAAGGGAGTATTAGAATTCTATCGGCAGCAGGCCGAGCTTGCTGAGGAGAAAGTCGCGAGTCTCTAGAACAAAGTGAAGCGAGTTTCGGAATAATCTCGCATGCTGCATAAGGAACTCAGCATGTATAAAGCTCAAGTCGACCGTCAATCGAACCGGAACAGTGAGCTAAATACCACAGTGCACGCACTGAACTTGCAGCTGGGTATTCTGCAGAGTGATCGGTTGATAACGCAGACCTCACTATATGACGAAGTTACAACACAGGACCTCATAAATATGGAGAAAAAGGTCAAGAAGCACGGATACCGTGCCTCTGAGGACGTTAACAAGGGTGGTAGCAATGCTGCTACCCCACGCAGCCGCGTTTCACGTCTCGAATGACATTATTCCCGCTCATTAGCCCATCGTTAATATTGATATAAGAAGGAGTCGGAAATACACCACAAACTCATGAAACTATTAGAACTCGTGGTGATTCTCCACTCATTTCAGCCTGCCTTCGCTACGGGTGTACCGGTGGCCAGGTTTTTGTTTGTCCTCCGATGGAAGTTGGCTGGCCATTCCCAACTGTTTTTTAGGAGCGGCGGCGCTGTACTCCTGGATCTAAGAAGTTCCACAGCTGCCCGCACTTCGTTGGGGTTTCGAAGGGATGCTTAGTTTCTTCGGCTTTTGAGCTTTCTTCTGTCGACGAGGTTTATAGTTTGCTGGTTAGAGAAGGTAAGGATTTTAGGAAGGTCTAGTCGGCACTCGCTGCTGAACTATTGGTTTTTTCATGCTGCCTTTCCTCTTTGTCGGCGTTTCTCGCCGTTCATGACCATGATGCTTCCTGTATTCCTCTTCGTACGGAAGTAGCAGCATTTGTTGGATCGGAGCAAGGAGTCTATCTGACCTTCTAGTGAAGTCTCCACTACTTCCAATCAGAGCGTCAAAGTTGAGTACTCTAGACTTTCTTGTATCACTTCCGGAACCTGACCCTTGATGTGTATCAGTTCGGCAGTTCAGCATAAATGGAAGGCTCTTTTGACTGTTCTTAGTGTTGAGGTGCCTCTGGAGCTTCGCTTACTCCAACTATCGGTGCTGCCGCTTACGTAACATCAACAAATGGCAGTGCGAGTCGATGAAAAGCAAAGGCGCCGGCGAAGGCTGCACCGTCAGAGCGGATACCTTCAAAGCTACTTCCTTGGGCTAATAGAAGCTCCTGAGTAGTTCCCTCTCCTTACTGCAGAGCAGAACGTCCTTAGTGCGGATGTTAGCTGCTATACGGTAGTCTTCGTCAGTCGAACTGCTTACTCTCCAGCAGGTAGTGCACCGTCTTGGCCCACTTGATCTGATTGTAGTCGTAGTAGCTGAGGTTGTGCCTCACAAACGAACAAATCGTTAGCGGCACTCTTTCGACCCGCGTGGGTGACTGCCCTCTGACTTGTTTATTGCGTGATTGACCCTGCCACTTACCAGCGGCGGCCTATCGCATGCTTGTTAAATTGAATGAAATAGCCAAAGTAGAGTTCGTTTTGAGCTGCCTCGTTAACCCATGCAACTGAAGCATCTGCATCAACCTTCGGATAAATTAGCCCAAGAATAATTCTGATTCCATGATTAGCCAATACAGCATCAACCCAGTCACTCCTACTCCTCCATCTGCTGGGGTGCCTTCTTGCTCTTCACATAGTTCACCATCTTGGACTGCATCTGGTTGCTGTACATGTTATTCGAGCCCGCTTTCTGCTCAATGAAGCATTTCTGGTTGCTCACCATGCACTTCTTGCCCACTGCAGCGTACACCTGTGGTTTGCAGCTGTTCTTGCTGTCCGCCAGCTGGGTCATCACTGCCTGCATCTTTTGCTGGTTAACCTTCTTGCTCTTGGCAATTTGATCCATCACGACTTCGATGCGCTTGCTACCCTCCTCATACTGCCCGTTATTGGCGAGATTGACAGCTTCTTCGATAGCTTCAGATCCCTTGACTCGGAAGTAGTTTTCCAATACCTAACCGTCCTCATCGACTTCGCCAATCTCCTCATTCTCGTTGATGAGGTGGATTAGCAGTTTCGCGTTTTTCTTGACAATGTGCTTTCCAGACTTATCATGGGCTGAGAATTCTGCGTCGAGAATGCAAATATTTCTTTCTGCATCACCGACCTTGACATCGACGGGAGGAATTTCGATTTCCAGCATAAATCCCTTCTCAGAGCCAGCCAACAGCTGAGCCAATTTGATCTGGTAGCCACTGGTGACACCTTGCTTAATCCACATCTCTCCGAAGGTTCGTTTGATGGCGATGCCATCGAACGGTTTGAAGGCTGCATTGGTGACGAAGAGGTTGATGTCTAATGCGACAACACTCATCAATCCACCCAGGGCAGAAGCGAAACACTCGTCCACAGTATCAAGCTTGTCAACGAAGTAGAAACTACCGTCCTTGAGTTTAGAAATGTTATTGAGAAGATCCTCGTCGTGATCCCTACCAAAACCGAAGCAGTTTATGGTAAAGGTTGTTTCCAACAGTTTGTGCTTTATCAGGTGAGCATTCACACGCTGGTCGGCACCACCATCGAGACCGTCAGTCAACAGGAAAATGCTCGTCACTGGATTTGACTCCTTACGTTCCTGTAGCACCTTGAAGGCAAGGTTCATGCCCGTAGCAATATTGGTTCCTCCACGGTCTCGCAGCTGTCCGATCTTGCTTGTGAAGATAGGCAGGTTAGTCTTGTCGTTGCGCAATAATGGAGTCAGTCGTTCGGCGCGATCGTCAAATTGAATCAGGCAAATTCGATCGTGTTCATTGACAAGCTCGAGCAGACTTACCAAGGTCTTCCTCACCAAGTCGATCTTTTCACCCGACATACTACCACTGATGTCGATAACGCAGACCAAATCGATAGGAGACCGATCGCCTTCCTGTTCTTCAGTCATCTCCTTGGTCTTGATGTTTACGAGAGCTGGTAGCAACTGTGCAGTCTTTGAGTCGAGCTTGATGATCTTCTGACGTGCCTTAATCTCCATCTCGAGATTTGCCTCAAGATTGTAGGGTGCTGCCTCCTTAGCCTTTTCCTTCTCGGCCTTGACGAGCGGTAACAGTGGCTGATCATCATTGAAGACCCCCGGTACTTTCTCAACTTCTGGTTCCATCTACTGCCGGTAGGCATTGTTCATCATTCGACGAGCTGGCATAGGCATCTGCGGAATTGATTGCATCTGAGCGACTTGGGCATTTGTCATCTGAGTCGGAGGTTTAGGGACAACTTGAGTCTTTGGGATAGGAGCTGTTGGTTTGCTTATTGTTGTTGGTTTGGCCGCAACCTTTGTAACAGGCTTTGCGACGGGTTTAGCACCAGTGCTTCCCTTCGAGCCCAATGAACCCTTCGATCCCTTAGATCCCTTGGAATCAACTGACTTCTCTTTTTATTCAGTGGGAACCTTCACAACCTTCGGTGTTTCCACAACTTTTTCTACCTCCACTTCCTCCTCAGCTTCCTCCTTCTCTTCCTTCTTCTTCATGGCCTTCTGTGGCATCTTCGACTTCTTCTCCATGCTGTTCTGCTTTTATTATTACGGATCTGGCTAGCCACGAGGATTTATAGCATCGCCACCCGATGAAATCCATTAAATCATTAATCTCAAAGCCAACTTCCGAAATTTCTATGGTGCCAAATCCCAGTTACCGACATCAGTCCTTGGGAAGTATATTGTCAATTTAGTAACTTCGGGGAACGTTGGAAGTGCCATCAACATTGCAATTAAATAGGCTATGAGCGAACCACTTATCTCCAAAGATTCACAGATCAGCAGCAAAAGCTCAATTAATGGTGAGGGGGACCATAGCAGTGAGATCCTCAGTCAGGCCACCAACAAGTCCAAGAAAAGATTCTTGAAAAGAGTGTTCGGATAGCTCCAGCAAGGATCATTGCGTAGTGCCATCTTCGCACTGATGGCGAGTGCCATGGGAACTGGACTGTTTAGCTTCCCTTGGATTGCACAAAATACAGGGTTCATCTTCCTGCTGATCTACATCGTCGCTGGCGGACTATTCTCACTGACTGCTATGTACCTACTGATGTCAGTTGCCAAACCCAACAACATCAAGACCTACAACGATCTGGCTGAGCTCGCGTATGGAAAGGTTTTAAAGCGTGTGAGTGAGTTCTGTGTGATCTTCTATGCTTGGGGCATTACCATCTGCTTCCAAGTAGTCTTCGCCAAGTTCGTCGTCGAGATTCTCTAACAGATATTCGATTTGGACGTGTTCGTTGCGAACTCGAACACCCAATTCAACTCGCTGGGTAACCTCATAAGGCTGCTGACAAATGCAGGAGCAATCTGCATCAATATGATCTTCATCCTCATGAAGGATCTTTATGCTCTCAGGTTCATCACTATCCTCGGTACTGCTGCTGTCGTGTACAACAGTATAGTCATTCTCGTCACTGCCTTCACCGGCTTTGACTATAGCAAAGGTCCCATCGATAGGGACTACCCGTCCATCGTAGCTTCAGGCCGGAATTGGCAAGGTTTCCAGTGGGTTAATTTTTCTCATCCATGGTTGCAACTGGTCGGCTTCGCTTCAACAATCTTCTGCTACGTGAACCACCAGATGATCTTTCCCATGGCCGATGAACTTGCAAACCCAACACATAAGCGGCTGCATAAAATATTCAATCGAGCTCACGCTTCCGAAGGAACTATCTACTCAATTGTCGGGATTATGGGCTATCTGCTGCTCTGCCAAGCACCGATTGATTCGGTTGTGCTACAGTCTATCACAACCATTCCCATGCTTATCGGTACAGTTCTGGAGTAAGCTAGGGAAGATGGTGATGCTCATCACGCTGTTCTTTGCAGTACCACTGAACATGCTGCCGGCCAGGGAGATGCTATTCTCATCCATAGGCATAGAAAAGACCAATAGAAACCATATCATCGTCTGTGTAGCGTTGGCCGCCAGCAGTTGCGGAATCGCCATGGGCTTCCAAAACGTAACCACGTATTTTGGACTGCTTGGTGGAACTGCTGGGACCATGCTGGCAGGTACATATCCTTTTTCAATGAAGGCACAATCCCAGCACTATGCTACCTGAAACTCACTCCGCGTAAGCTATCAGAACCAAGATGCATCGCTGTAGCCGTTGCCTTCTCCATAATGACTATCTGCGGTTTCGTGGGTGCATTCGCTGCAGTCTTCGCAGTCAACTGATATGTCGATATTCAGTCAATCTCATAAGTCCTGGCATCTTTGTCCATCAGAAACTATCGTCCTACTTATACCACGAACAGTTCATCATCAGTCCTCCAGTTGCGGGATGGTGAGGCTGAAGCGGCTGCCTTCTAACAGTGCAGCCACCACTGGAACGTAGCCTCCTTGTTTGAAAGTTTCGTTGCGGAAGGCCACCTTCAACGGCTCGCCGTTCTTACAGAACGAGAGGGTTCCCTATTTTGAGTTGAACTGGACACCAATGATATCGCCGGGTCCATATGCCTCACCAAAGTCGCTGGTTGTGGCTGCTTTGTTGCTGTTATTGCGGAGTTGTCCACTGGAGAAGTACGCGAAACCATGCTGCGAATCGCTGAAGGCTTTGCCCTTGAATGCAGTGATCTCGCTAGCTTTGAAGACACCTGGATAAGCTAGAAGCGATACCGATTTTAAAGGTAGTGCCCTTGACGATGCGTATCTCCCAGTAGTACACCTCATTGCGTTCCAGCAGAAAGTCTGCGTAGAGATTCTTGTAGGGTCCCACCGAGGTGGTGACTTCCACAGTATCGTGCACATCACCTTTGAATTGAAGTGCCTTATTGGCGTCAGTGGTATTCCAGCTCAGGTATATGAAGTTCTTCATTTCGGATCCGCAATCTAATTATACAGTCGATGCTGCCATTTAGCTGCTGCATGCACAGTCACTCAAGCTGGGTGTTCAGGCGATGCCGCGGGTAGTTTCGAGAAAGCATCTGAAGGATACTCAGCTAGTTGTTGCCACCTTGGCTGTACTTCCTCGGTCGGTTTTTGCGAGTGCTGCTGGTACGTTTTATTGCTTTACTCCGATATGCAGCAGATGGCGAGGATGGATTCAGCAGATCAAGGGGTTAGCTACGCAGCTGACTCAGGAACCGCTCAGCATTCTGCACAACCTCTTATGAGAAGTCGCTTTCCTTTGGTTCAATGGAATCGGATTGCTTGATTGGTGGCAAGAGAGGTCGTGAACGTAATTTTGTAGACTCACCGACAGGCTAGAACTCTTCCTATTCGTAGATCTCTTGCGTGTTAAACTTCACAGCTAGTTACGGCTCGTCCATTTCTGTTTGGATGGGCCGTATCCTGAACGAACCTTTTATCGGGCTTGGGCTGAGACTGTTGTCCTTCGAACGGCTTACCTCACTGTTATGTCTATCGGGCTGAGGGCTCAATCGCTTCGAGCTGTACCGCTAACGCATCTCCAATGCATTTTAGTTTGGGCCAAATATGTCGTATGCTTCCTTATAGTTCTCAAGTTCCAACTGCAGATACTTAACGATTTCGTTGGCATGCTTGACCTTCATTTCGGCTGCTTGGATCATCCTGGCCATGTCCTCCTTCTCTTACAGGAGATCCTTGATAGCAGAGAGGTCCTCCGGTCTCGAAGGTCTCTATAGAAACAGCTTTTCAAGTTCATCGAATTTGGCTTGCATACTATCGATCTGTTCCTTATGAGTCCGTTGTAGTAGTATGAACTCCTGATGCAAGTCTGCCGAGAACTGGATGTTCTCCTGAATCTTTTCCTTGATGCGTATCTCACATTCTTGGGTCTTCTGCAAAAGCTTTTGTTCGAACTAACGTTCCTGATGTACGAGCCGTAACTAAAACTCCTTCTATTTTTGCTTGACCCTCTCCTCGAACCGCTCCTAGAGATCTCTGAGTTACTTGCTTTTTGCGAGCAGAGCCATATTCAACCGAGAGTTCTCCTGATCGATATCGGACATTCGCTGCTTGAATTCATTGATTCGCTTGGTAAGGTAAGCGATTTTCTCTTCCTTGGTCATTTTGGTCATGAAGTGCTCGGATTTCTCCTCCAGGAGCATGTCGTTGATGTGAGTGAGGTCACTTTCCAGCTTCTTGGTGATGCTTATAATTTCCTATTCGTGCTATTGACGCAGTTGAGCAAGCTTTGTTTCGTAGTCATCTTTCTGCTTTGTCAGCAAACCTTCATACTCCTACTTCTGTTTGATGGCCTTCTGCTAGAGCTGCTTGGTGATGCGCTTCTTCTACTCCTATGCATCTTTCTTCATCTTCTCGATCTGCTACTTGAATTTCCTCTAAAGTTCGTCAGTGGCATTCAGTGACTTTAACTATTTTATCTGTGACTCGAATTCGCTCGTTATGTCTTTCAATTTTTGTTCGAACTAGCGACGCATCTTTTCGGCAGCTCGTTCATTCTCAGCCACCAGTTTTTTAATCTTCGCTTAGGCTTTTGCACGCTCTTCTTCCATCTCCTCACTTATCTTCTTTATTGCTTACCGATGTTTACGCTCCTTCTCAGCCAATTCCTGCTAATGTGACTATTCGACCTGCCGAATACGTTTTTGCATAGCTGCCTTTTCCTTTTGGAGAGTCTCTTCAAATTATTTCTGCAGATCCTCCATCTGTTTGCGTACTCCTTTTATTCTGTTTTCCATTTCCTGTGCAAGTGCTTCCTTCTCCTCTTGAGCTTTCTTCAACATCGCCTGGAACGATTACTTTTGATCGCTCATCTGTGCGCGCAGCTCTTTCATCTTTTCTTCGTTTTCTCTCTCAACGGCTAAAATCTTTCTATTGAAAGCTTCCTCCATTTGCTTGCGACGTCGTTCTTCCTCCTCGCGGAGTGCTGTAAGACTGCCTGCACCTTTCTTTCGTTCCTCCTCCAACTGTTCAGCGTGTCTTTTAATGGTCTCCCTTAGCTCAGCCTGCTTTTATTGAAGCAATATTTAACATTTTTCGAGCTTCTCGGCTAGCTGCTCCTTATCCTTTTCGAGCTTCTCGTAGCGTTCCAGCCAATCTCTCTCTAAATATTTGATTTTGTTGTTAAATTCCTTTTTCCGCTCTTCTTGTTCAGAGATAAGTTAACTGATTCTGTCCTGTAGTTTCTTCTTCTCTCTTTCCAAATGGTGCTGGGCCTACTTTAGTTCACTTTCCAACCTACGCTGCAATTCAATCTTTTCGTTTTTCAGCTCAGTGTTGGCATCAGTAAGACTCCGAATACGCTGCAAATGGCTCTCTATCAGAGTATCCTTCTCTCGGAGTTTGGATTCAAGCATGATCCGTTACTGTTCCATCTTTTCGGCAGATCTTCGGAGTTCCTCCTCACTTATCTTGTACTTTTGGACCCGATCGCGAAGCTCCCAGACTTACCCCCTCACAGATGCGAGCTATTTGTTCATTTCGCTGATGGAGTTATTGAGCTTGCTAATTGAGTCATTCTTTTCAGTCAATTTTCTCTTGAACTATTGTTCACGCTCTTCCATCTCAGTCACTAACCGTTGCTTCTATTCTTCTTTCTCTCGAATGATCGCCTCAAATTGTTGAGTGAGCTCATCAATTCTTTCCTTCAGTTGCTTTTCGAACAGTAATTGCATGTTTCGTTTCGTTTCCTCAAACTGGCCTGCGAGGCTTGCTATCTCCTCCTTAAGTCGTCTTATCTGTGAGTCGTGCTAGGTTTGCCTACGCTCCAATTCGTTTTCCAGTGATACGACATTTCTACGCATCCTCTCCAACTAGAACTGTCTGACTTCCATCTATTTATCCTTCATACGCAGCTGCTACCTCCATTTATCCTCTATAGCTTGTTTCTGCTCCTAAAACTCCTGAAGTGCCCTCTCGTGCTTACTCGATAAATCGTCCAGTTGTCGTACCAACTGTTGCAGCTCCTCTACGTACCGTTTGTTGCGAGCTGCCATCTCGTTTTGGGTATCTCTCAGCTTGTCCTTTATCAGGTCAAGCTCCTGCTGAAGTTTATGGTTATCGTCTACAAGTTGCCACCAATCCTTCTTGATCATCTCACAAATGTCCTCCATACTGGCTGTTTAGATCTCCAGCTGTCGATTCCGGCCGTTACGCTATATGGGGGTGAGCAGCTTCCTCAATTAGTCTGTCTTGACTGTATAACTGACCGGTTGTACGTGTAATCATGCGGTTCATAGCGATGATCTGCTCCTTAAGCAGCTGATTCTCGTAGTGGAGAGGGTTGAGTTGTCCTTCGAAGAAGCTTGCCTTGTCCTCTAACACCTTGACCTTCTTATTGTTGACTCCAAGCAGAATCTACGGTTTCTGAGTGTGATACCTCCTTGCGGACGGCGGTGAGGGCCGCAGGCTCTGACCCCTTTTGCTCCACGATACCAGTGAGGTCGTTGGTTCGCATATGCACCACAGTCGATAATAATACAGATAGAGTGTAAAGTTCATTCAATAGTGTCCCAGCCGCTGATGATCTCTATTGGCTTGAGCTGCGTCTCGATCGGCTGGCAGGTTCTTTTGCTGAAGTTTGGGGATTTTTTAAAGAAAAATGGACGGTTTCGAGAGGTGTAGTTTGTAGGGGTATTTAGCAAAGTATTGGCGAGTGTACCCGGAGTCGTCGATAACACTTCTCGAGGGCTGCGAGTACATTTACAGTTCGGATTTGCCGTCGTTGGCTTGTTTTGATTTGCGCGAACCTTTCTTGATCGGGATGTCATAGATCTAGCTTCTAGCGTGACTGTAGTGACTCGCGCAAGCTTGTCGAATTCAGTGGGGATTAGCGGTTACTTTGCCTTTTTCGTTTGCCATGTTTTATTTTTCAACCCCAGTCCTTTGGAAGATGTTTCCTCAGTATTCGTACGGCGATGATCAGTGAGCGCAAATGATCTGTGAAGAGTGGAGCGTCCAAAGTAGTCGTACGTTCTGGTATGCCTCAAAGAACAGTATGCTCCACGGTTGGTTGACGACTAGATATTGATGGGTGAGTCCAACATGGGTGGACGTCGGCGAGTGTAGCTGCTGCGCATCTAGTCCATTAAGGTTGTGATAGCATCCTCACTTACTATCTTAGGCGGGTTGGCAATGAGACGGCGGATGAGTCCATCATGTGGTAGCCTTCTGAGCAGTAGGTAACGTTTGCGATTGATTGTACTATCATCAAATGTCGCATAGTCTCGTTAGAGGTTGTTCGATTCAGACGCAGTTCCAGCCCTCCTCTGCTCATACGAGCAGCCGTTGTTGGTTTGTTGTGGTAGTAATGCAGCGATATTCATCCCAATATAAACCTACAGTGATATTGCCTGCCAGCAATAACTAACCGTAGAGCCTGCATCGGCAATACTATATACAACTTGCAACTGAAATGCATCAGAAGCATGACGATGAGATTGACTAATCGTTGATGAAAATCCTCAAACAGTAGCCCACCTCTTACAAGGAAAGTCACTCCTTCGAGGAACGCTTTATCGAGTACCAAATAGTCAGATGTAACTACCCAGGCTTCATTCCAATCTATTGTGAGCTTGAGAACTACACTGGAGGCAACAAACTGTCCTTTCGTGTGTACATTTCCGAGGAGATCCTCACAGGACACTTCCGGGCCTTCGTCAAGAAGCTTTTGAACAAACGCTTTCCCGAACTCAACCGTTCGGATAATCTGTATCTGATGATCGAAGACGATGTGATCATCAAGTACGACATCACCCTCAAGTAGGTCTACGACAAGAAAGTCGAGAAGGACGGTTGGCTCTACCTAAAGCTGTCGGTGGAAAGCTGATCGGTCTATAATCGTTGTTTGTTTGAATTAATGGAGAATCTGTACTACGTCGTGATTCGCTGGCTGGAGAGCGAGAACTCCCCTCAGAATGAGAAGCTCAAGAATATGATCATCCACGATGTGGATAATTCGCATCTGCTACCGCGCACTTACGAAGAGATCCTTCAGAATTAGACGCAGAAGGAATTACTGATTCGCGAGCGAGAGCGACTTATACTGTAGAAGGAGAAGCTTGAACAACAGAAACGTATCATCGAATTAGAGCGAGAGGAGAACATACGCTTGATGCATGAACGTGAAAGACTTCAGCAGGAAAAGCAGATGATGGAGGAGCACATCGAAAGGGAAAAAGTATCAGTTTGGTAAATCGTAGGAAGAGAACAGGCATCTCAATAACGAAACGGAGGAGCTGGATAACCAACGTAGGGCAATGCTGGAGCAGTACGAGGCATTGAAAGAATAACGGAGGAAGATTATAGAGGAGAAGCAGGAACTGCAAGAGCGGATGGAGAAGGTTGAACAGCTCAAGCGACTGCACGAATTGTACCAGGAGGAATTCCGTCGATTGGAGCGGATGGAGGAACACAAAACCGAGGAGTAGGAGAAGCAAGAGATGCCAGAAGTGGAAAAGCCTCCTCAGGATTAGGGTAGTGAGGAGTGATTGCAGACCGAGCATGCTTCGATGATTCGCTGATTCGTCGATGATAGATCAGTCCATTTGTAGCTAGGCAATCGATTATTGTAATAGCAAATGCAGGAATAATCAACAGTCAGCAAGAAGCATTAACAATTCGTACAGAGCGTTCAGCGAGAACGTAGGAGGGGCATATTTCAAGAGCGAAGGCCCAATCCACAAGGAATCGGGCAACAGCAACAACCAAGCTACTTGGAGAGTTTCGATTAGGGCACTCGCTTCGCTATTATTTAGTCACTCACCGGAGTCATCCCTATTCCTCTGCCACCAGTGAGTACCGTCAGCATATCCTACTATCGAAGATCCAATCAGCACGTGTTTATGACGGAAGAGAACGGGAGGAGCAATCATCATTTGGTGTACGAGTCACTATGGATGTTGACATTAGCTCGACCTGAAGACTATCCGAACTTCGGAGATATTGAGAGGTACTTCAATCAGCACTTCCCTTTTTACCTGAACTGTGGTAATGCCTAAATCACTGAGATGGCGATAATTGTGGCTGGCAATCATGTCTTCGGGGGCAAGGAACAGGTCTTATCGTTCGCCAACAACGATAATTTTTGGGTGTTTGCAAACCACGTCATCGAGGGAAAGTTAGAACTTGGCTTTCTCTTTAAGTAGATCGAGAATGGTAATGAGAAGGCATACAAACTTCTGTACCAATTAAGCAACTCGAAAGGAGAGCATAAGGACCTAATCATCAAAACGTTGCTTCAAGAAGAGCGACAAGCAGTGCTGGAAACTTTGATCGCTGGCCTGGATAACATTAGCCCGCATTTGGAGAATAGTTTACGGATCATTGGAAATCTGCTGATGGACTCGAACGCTGTCGATAAACTACTGTCACATGGAGTGCTGGTGCAACTGTAGAAGCTTTTAAGTATAAAGAAGCGGCAAGTCAGGGAAGAGGTGTGCTGGGCACTATCCAACATCGCTGCTGGAACTGAATTCCAATCCACTACACTATTAAACACTACCAAACTCATAGCTAGGCTCCTCGCTCTCTTGGAAACCGACGTGCTTCAAGTCAAAGTCGAGATCATGCATATTTTATTGGGACTCGTAAACAACGCTGCACCCAAAGAGGTGTTCTCCTTTTTGCTTGGTGAAAGGGTATTCCTTTAGAATGCGTCGCGACTAGCAGCATAACAACACGCCCAATTATAGCCAGTCGTGGTCGCTCTCTTGGAGGGAATCAAGAAACTGACTCGACAAGAAATGGATGAGTAGGAAGGGAGGGCTTACATGAAGAGCCTCGACCGCTACGGCTTCGGCAAATTCGTCGATCTCGATCTCGACGTCACAGAGATCGAAATAGAACCTCCAGCTAACTGACTATAATCCTCCGAATTCGATAATCAACTGATTAGATTTTAATTCGAAGCACTAACGATAATATGGGCGGTGTCGCAGTCGAAAGGTCAGCAGTGTTTAACCCACAGGAGTACTCTATGGTTGCTGCTGGTGAAGGAGACGGAGCATGTCGGGTAGTGAGGAATAACATCACAGGGCATTAACTTGAAGAGCATCGACTATACTTCAGTGATGGCAAGGAATATGAAAAGTATCTTGAAGTGACGGCATGGAGGAGAAATCGTAAGCATGTCGCAGGAGCTGTGTATCTCTTGTGTAGTTCTCAAGCCAACTTATGCGGTACAATGCATAGTGCCACACTATACCTTGAAAGATCAGGTAGGCGACTCCATGATATGAGAAAGATGAGTACTGAATAGGGAAATCAACTGATGAAGGCGTGTCTACAGGGCTTCGGAGAGTTGTTCAGGAAGTTTGGTTACTTCTCAGTGGAGGACTCAATGGTCTGGTTGGATGGTGAGGGCGAAGCGTGGGTGTGGCTGAATGAGAATAGATCGTTAGCACAACCTTATCGAGCCTAAATGTAGCATGGCGATGAACAACTAATGATTATGAGAGTGGTGGAAGTCGTGGAGGAGCACATAGATAACAGCAACCCCTCAAACACGTTTATGAGCTTCGTTCGTAGCAAGCACAAAAGGCTGACCTTTCAATAAACCTTGGCAACATTAGATGAGTACATCATTAACTGTCGTACTATTGAGTCAAGCGAGAGATTGAGTACAATTGA
>ERZ724508.864-NODE-864-length-19926-cov-4.940063_pt1 | contig 19926 bp, 35 predicted proteins | sample MGYA00376041_ERZ724508 | MGnify/ENA primary metagenome ERZ724508 (study PRJEB28724, sample SAMN07190887) | wastewater metagenome | isolation source: effluent of sewage treatment plant in Hong Hong | place: USA: Christiansburg, Virginia | collected 2016-03-01 ...
TACTCAACGCTCACAAAAGTTAGGACTTTTTTGTGGATGTCGTCGACGGTGTTACTGTCAATAAGAAGTTTGATGTAAACGATTAAGATGGCGTGACATCGTCAGTGGTTGCTGCCATCCTCGGAGAGAAGGAGAAGGGAAACAGAGGAAGGTACCGATACCGCGTTGGAGCCGGCGCTGAAAGTGACAACATTGACATTTTAGATGCAGTTGAGGAGAAATTCGACGAGTCCAGCGGATTGGTCGCAAATATGTAGACTGAAAAATAAGCAGCAGCAATGCCAATCACTCGTATGCCAACTGAGCCAAAGTCAATCGAGCCTGAAGTAGTTGCTGTCCAGCCAGTAAAGTATTATGAAGACGCTTCACAACAAATGTATGAGATACTCTCCTCGAGAAGTCATACTATGTCTGCGCAGGATGAGCCGAGTGAGACTTCGATCATTAGCAAGCCTACTGCTCGTATACTACCGAGTGTTCATGAAGCCAGTGTACAGATGAGCCTCCCAACAAAGAATAATGTGAGTATTCAGCTGGACTACGTGCCCAATGCAGTTAACTTCCGAGTGGTCGAGAAGAGTATCGTAACTCAAAGTGCCCGTCCTTCCATGGACGATGAGATCTGCTTCAAGGAGCTGAGCCGTCGCACTGCTCGTGGAAAAGACTATGATGAAAGGATCAGAGAAAAGGAAGCAGAGCTCTATTCTATAAAGAAACTCATTCGCTAAAAGAAACAGCAAAGTGAAAGTGAGAGATCTGAGTCTGTAGCGATTGAGGATAGTAAGCTAACTTCTTTCCGCGAAAAGGAAGACTTCAACCGAACGTAACAGTTGGAGCAGATGGGCCTTCAACGATTTGACCAGCTACTTGCCAACCAAAAGCAGAAAGAACTGCCTGCCGAGCCTGCTTCGAACAACGTCTATACTGATGTCTTAAATAGCGAAATTAACAGTCAGCTCAATGATTCCAGAGAGCTCAAGCAAAAGGGTCAAGATCCTGAGCAGAGTGAGGAAGAGGCACCAGCTAATGATGTATACAATGTAGCCCCCAGCAAGGAACTGAAAGAAGAGCAGTACAACCAATCGAAACCACTCGAGCAGGCTTCAGCTTCTTCCCCGCTCAAGGGTGAGCAAAAGTTACCGTAGCCAATCCTATCAAAATCAATGAAGCGGAGTGAGAGAACCATATCAGAAAGCAGTGAGCCCAATCTGGACTGGTTCAACGCCGCTAATAAGTAGCAGGGGGCTACCGATGACAAAGAATACAACAAATTTGTGTTGACCAACGAAGAGATGATAGAGGGTGTATCCAAGCTATCTGAGGACGGTTTCGAAGATATCCAGCAACTGAAATCCGAAATGGAGAACCACATCATCGAGGAGGAAAACGAATCGGATGTTTATGAACGATCACCAGGTCGTGACGAGCCTCGGCCAAAGCACTGGCAGACTGATCGCCCTGCACAAAATCAACAACAACAGAAAGAGTTCACAAGTCTCGCAGAAATCAATAGGATGCTGGCAGAATCTTCAGAGTCACTTATTGATCCTGATCACGTCCAGACCATTCCAGTGAAGAGAGTATCTATTGGAGAGCTTCCACAGAACCTCGATAAAATGGCAGTTCGTAGGCTTGCCTTTAATAGCTCGATCGAGCAGTCAGCCAGATAGTCCGAGGATGAAGTTAGCAAACAACCTATGTATATGAGGCTCCACGAAAGGAACTTCAAAATGGATGATTCTGACCCTGCAGTTATTCGTAAGGGCACTGAGTCAGTTATGAGCAAACAGCCCAGCCAGAGTCTTTAAAACAATGCCTTCAAAAGCACCAACTTCATTCGATCTGATGAAATGAGCGAGTCCAAAGAATACCAGGCAGCAGAACCACCAAGCTCGAGCCTATTCACAAAAAAATCAACCGTTTTAGAGTACGAAAGACCTGACTCTCCCCCAAAACGCATCCGAGACAGCAACTACCTCGAAAGTAGCGAACAAGAAGATGACTTATGGCAGCACCCAGCATACGTACGACTGGAGCAACGAGATGTCCCTCTAAGGAGGCACGAAGAAGACGATACCGAGTATATCTACAACAAAACAGAATCGGATGGCCTGCGAGCTGACAACCATCAGTCCCGAGGTTCTTCTGCCCAAACTAATGAACCTGTCAGAAAAATCTTGGTCAAGCCCGCAAAGCAGGAGCAAAATGATAAGGACACCAACGACCTCAATATATCCTTTGGGCGAGGCGATTGGAATTCTATTTCAAAGGATGGTACCACCGTGCAGAAGGTGCGTCGCCCGAGAATACAAGGAGACTATCTTTCTGAATCTGAAGCATCTGGCTACCAGGAGGACACTACAGAAAAGGATACCAAGAGATAAAATGAGGCATAGTAAGCCTTCCGTAAGAATAGGGTAAAAGGGCTGAACTATATTGAGTCAAGTGCTGCCAGCGGAGATTCAATGGAGTTTAGGATGACCGGCTTCACCGGTGGCTTGCCGAATATGGGTGGACAACAACCCAACCGACAGAGATTCATTCAGAGTGCAGGTTATCGTCAACAATACAAAAATATTGAAGAGCCAATCGCCGAAGAAAGCAACGATAACAGGCAGAGAGTGAACACCCATCAGTTTAGATCGACCAACTTGGAGTCGGCTAAAGGCCCACGTCAAAAGTTAGTACTATCTAAGTCCAAGGAAAAGTTGCGGGCACTGCCATACACCAGCAGCCAATAAAGGATGGACGGGGTTAGCCGGCCATCAAGCAATGAGGATGGTACACTTGGGCGAGCTTACAGACGTTCATTAGAGAAGCGGGATGAGGCAGGCCACAGTCGTGAACTTTAAAGGTAACCACTGCCTCGAAAGTAAAGACCATCTAGCCGAAGTATCGAGAAAAGACCGGTGAATAAGGCCAAACTTGCAGAAGAGATTCCAGACTTACTGCCCCGACCGACCCACGAAAACGAGCTAAAGCGGCTTGAAAAGGCAGTTCGACTGAAGAGTAAATCGAAGGAGAAGGAAAAAACTCCAAAATACAAGGAACTGGAACGCATTTACTTGTAGAAGGATGCCAGCGAGGCGTAGGAGTGAGTAATGATTTTCTCCACGGTATTAAATCATTCCGTGAAGTAGGGGTGTCTCAAAACCTCCCTTGCAGTTGGTCGCTCGTTAAAGTTCAACTGCAGCAGACTCTCCAGCAAGTCTTGAGCTCGAGCAGGCAGACGCTTAAACACTCGCTTGCTTGGACGAGAGAACTTGGGGAACTTGATCGAGAACCTTGAGCCAATCTTGAACAGTTCAGGCCATGTGCTTTCCGTCGGACTACCGGTCCATTCCATGATCTTGAAGAGGCAGCCAATCTAGCAGGAGTTCTTGAATAGAGGTCGACCCTCGTACAATTCGTATAGCAAACATCCAATCGCCCACATATCTACTGCCGAATTGTATTCGCCGATACCCAGCATAATCTCTGGAGCTCGATACCAGAGCGAGCCAACTTCGAGAGTAAGAGGCCCAGCAGCTAGCTTTCGTCGACAGAGCCCGAAATCTGCAATCTTGAGTATATTGCCATCCTCGAATACGAGAATGTTCTGGGGTTTGATATCTCGATGCAGGTAGCCTTTGCTATGCATGTAGTCCATCGACTCGGCAAGCTGCTTCATAATCATCTGCGTGTTGGCAAAGAGCTACCTTGATAAAGGATTAGGAAAGTGGGTGATGCTGGTTCAAATATTTGGCAAGGTCTTGTTCAGCTCTTTCGAAGATGAGCCTCGCCTCCAGAGTGCAGCCTTCACCTGCTTCGAGTGAAACATCTAGCAATCGCACGATGTGCTGATGGTCTAGGTTCTTGAGGATCGAGATCTCCCGGATGGTGGTCGTGGGGAGACCTTCCCCATCATCAATGTTTTTGATACGCTTTATGGCGACCTTAGTGCCTGTTGCCTTCTGCACACCACGATGCACGACCCCATAGGTGCCCGTGCCAATTAGTTCCTGCTCTTCGTAGTTCTCGCTGAAGCTGCCTTCCTTCATTCGAATCTGGAGTGTTTATTTGATATAATAGGTTGCCATTGAACTTTCGCGGTTTAATAGCTGAGATCGACGATTGACAGTCCATCAGCATCAGGACGGAGAGTCTGTGATGAAATTCTTCTGAAGCGATTTGTTCTTTCCCTTCGCCTTTGGGGTTCCTATCAGAACCTTCCATCTGGGTACATACCGAATATGATCGTTGAATTGAAACTAAACTTTGTAGTATAGCACAATCACACCCCTAAACAAATATCGTATTGCCCTTAGTATAATTGGTTGTAGCGCTTACCTTGTAATCAATGTCTAGTCTTATTGATAGTTTGTCACAAGATCGTCGTCGGGAGGAAAGTTTACAAAATGTCAACTAAAGAAACTCGTCCGAGGCTATTGAACACCAAAGGAGAATGGAACGGCTGAAGGAAGCCATCAGCAACCACTTCGGAAAGGAGCGAGTTACGAACAGCCAAGTGCCCTGTCCGCTGATCCCCTCGAGCGGCTTTAAAGACTCGACTACCGGTTCTGCTGCTGCGCTCCGTCCTTGCTTTCTTACTATTGAAGTGCTGAACTGCGAGTATACGCTGGATAAGTTCTATCGCCTGCATACCCGTGCTGTCGTACAACAACGTTCCTGCTCTATTCGTATTGAGTCAATGCTGCTGAAAGACGGCGTTCCCTTCATTGTTCGTACAAAAAAGCTACGGCTGATGCTCATTCGCTACCTTCACAAGCTCAACAGCACCCTTCGTGATGGTTTTTTCCGCGTGAATCCTGTAACTGGCTGGATCACCTTTTCTATCGAGAGCTTATTCTCCATTGTGCAGTTTTGGGAGCTCGTGTACAGACCAAAGCAGTGCATCAAGCTCATCGAAGCCGAACGAATCCTGAACATCCGCCAGCTGAAGTTCAACAGCTACAAGATACTGCATCTTGTGGACGAAGTCAGCGAGGAACAGCTCGAGTTTCTGAATAGCACCAACGTGGCATACCGCAGAGTCAAGAACGATTTCCAAACGATTATCACAATTAGGAACGCGCTTACCTTCAGCCATTAGCCTAATGAGTTTATGCGGCATCATGAACTCGAAAAATTAGGGCTTTCTACTTTCATTCCTGATGGTAAGTTGGAAGCCGTGCATCAGCGTCATTCAGAATTCCAGAATCAAGTGCCTGAGGGCTTTGAGATATTCCTGCCGGAGTATCTCACATTCTACAACATGATCTCATCAGACGGGGAGTACACAACCGGAGCATCAATTCACGAACAATTTCCACCAGCCAAGATAGTTGAGTTCGTGAATTTCCTAAAGATACCAGTAGCGAGAACTGCAAACCCCAACTAGAAGAATGAGATCTACAACCAAATTCATGTGGTAGCCCCGGAACTGGTGAAGTGGGAGCCAATTGGCGAGGGCGGATTCAGCACAATCGAAAGAGCGGAAGTGACAATAATCTACATGGACCAAGCTACTGCTGGAAAGTCCCCTGATGATCTGAAGAAGATGAGAGAAAAGCATATCAAAAAGTGCTTGGTGAGAAAGGTGGAGAAGACATAGGAAAAGGGAAAGATCTCTCACGAGAAGAAGATTCTCGCGCGTTTGCAAAGGAAGAACTGTGCCCACATTGCTAAATTCTACTTCAGCCTCCAATCAGCCCTCGATAAGGTTCTGCTGATGGATTACTGTCCCGGTCGTTCTTTGGAGGGCTTTATTAGGAACAACGAAATTACATTGACACCGGCTACCCTCATCTACTTAATGTACCAAGCAACACAGTCCCTCAGGTTTCTCGCTGTCTGTGGAATTCAACACCTCGATGTCAAGCCACCGAATATGCTGATCGCCAGAAATCTCCTACTTCGGCTTACAGATTTCGGTGAGTCCTATCACCCGGAGGTCTGCTCCAACGGTACAAAACAGCTGACTCAGATTATCACCCAGGATTTACCATGCCTTACACTGCTCCGTAAGTATTTAATCCGTAAGTTAAATACTCCCCTGCCATCGATGTCTTCAGCTTCGGACAGGTCTAACATTAGGTCATTTTTTAAAGGTTTCCCTATGATGTGAGTAAAAGGGCACAAGACAAGCTCCGACTTCAATACCGAGGCATGTACAGCTCTCTGCTATCGCTGATTGTTCCATAAAAGGCTGGAAATATGGGCCCGAGGATAATAATGGAAATGCTGGAATCCCTTTCGCTGAGATCGATGCAGAAGAAACCAGACTAGCGTCCAATGATCGATTGGAACGTCATCATCCTGAGATAGGCTTTCAGCCTTATGGACCGGATGTATTGAGAGGCTCAATCCGCCCATAGTTTTTCCTGCTCCGTAATGAATACTGACCACAAGTTTATGATTGTGTTGCAATATCACTGTAAGCCACCATCGGAGGGCTGGTTGATGGTCTCGAAAATACCGAGCATCCAGTAAAGCAGCCGCCCATAAACGAATTGTTTTTTGTTGCGTTGACAGAAGTACTGCAGCAGAGCAATGAAAAGAAAGTGTCTTGACAGCTTGAGAGTGGGGTGTCTCAGCCACCTGATACAGATATCCATCAGCCTGTCCAGTATCCGGCAGTCGCAGTCCGACGGATACTTGTACTCCTCCAGCTGGTTCTACAGGGTGCCGATCTCCACTTTCATCTCAATAACGTCTTCCTTGAGCTTGTCGATCTGCTATTCGCGGTGCTTCAGTTCTTACCGGTGTTGCTTCCGCTGTTGTTATTCTTTCTCCTGTTTGATTCTGAGAAACGAGCAGTAGCTCTCGCCCATGGACAGAGGATCCATCTTGTCATCCTCAATAGTTTGACTGCTGCGTACTCCCGGTGAGCTGACCTATGAAATTCGTTCAAGTGGAGCCTGGTACTTCCTGCGGAGGTTCATCAAGGAGTAAATAATATAGCCAATTAAACTCGTAGGTTCTCTGGCATATCAAGTGGGCTTGACCAGCAGACATTATATATTATTTCTGTTGTGACTCTTTGATAAGGCATGCAGGTCGATTACCAGGGACATCTCGACATCAGCACCGGCAGCTAGGGTGGCTTTCAACGATTTGCAACAACTGTAGAGTACCCAAGGGTTCAACCATCCAAGGAACTGCAGGCCCTCCGCACACGCCTTCATGAACTTCAGCTGAAGAACAGTCAGCTCGAGGCCCGGCGTTCGGAACTTTCCAATAATGTAAGCACATAGCTGAGTTAGGTCATCGACTTGCGTCAACTCGTCAAAGTAGTATAGCGCGAACGTTCCGAGGAGCTGGACCTGCATCGATCAAGCAATAAGACCAAAGCAGATCACAAGGAAAGCCTGTCTGCCGCCCTGTAAGTTATCTACAGCACTGGCAAGGATCTTGACCAGGCCGGCCGGTTTTGGACCGAATTCTGTTGATAGCCTTTATGTGTTATTTAATCTCTCTGCGGTTCTGAGAGCACAGCCGACACAGCTAGTGTACTATCGGCATTATTGAGTATATTGTTTTGGCAAACAAGCACATGGTACTCACTTGCAATAATCACAGGAAAAGCTTACTTCCTTTCTCGGGTTCGGTGGCTCAGTGGAGCTTGGTATCATCCTAGATCCCAATGATCGCAGGAAGTTTCTCAAAGTCAAGATCAAAGGCAAGTCACAAAAGCTGCCAATCTATTGCGGGCAAGACGACATTAGCGGGGTGGTCACTGCTGAGGTCAGGGACACTCGCAAATACGAGCACTTAGGACTGCGCATCGACCTCATCGGTCACCTCGGTACAACTGTCCTGACGAAGAGATCTTTAGCGACAACAATCTCAGCACGGACTTTATGCTTATGTCAAAGGAGCTCGAGCCAGCCGGCTTACTGTATGAGAACCGTAGCTTCCGGTTCTGCTTTCCGAAATTCGAGAAGCAGTATGAGACGTTTAAGGGAAACGCCGGAAGAGTTCGGTATTACCTGCGAGCATCTCTCAACAGAAACTACAACACCAAGATTGAAAAGGAACTGGACTTTGCAGTTCAAGTGCCGACCCCCGAACTCGAGAAGCTCGCCCCTACTCCAATCAAAGTGGAGGTAGGAATAGAAAACATGCTGCACATTGAGTTCGAGTACCTAAAGACTCATTACCATCTGAAGGACTGCATCATCGGGAAGGTCTCTTTCCACCTCGTAAAGCTTCGCATCAAGTCGATGGAGCTGTGCATCATGCGCAAAGAGGTATTCGGGACGGGGGATATCGTGAAGAACGAGCTGGAGACGCTTGAGAAGTTCTAGATCATGGACGGTTGCCCCATCCAAGGAGAGGTAGTGCCCATCCGATTGTACCTTTCTGGAGTGGAACTGACGCCCTCCTACAGGAACATTAACAACCGAATGCAGGTCCGTCATTTTGTCAATCTTGTCCTGCTGGATGAAGACGACCGAAAGTATTTCAAGCAGCACGATATCGAGATTTACAGGAGAAAGTGATATCGTTAATGCATTGCATTTGATTGAAGTGTCAGTGGAATTTATCTCAGATTGGCCGCGAAAAGAATTCCAATAAGTGAGTTCCGGTCTTATTTGGGCCAGACCATTGGAAAGGGACGAAGATATAGTCGAACGCTGCAAATTGGCTCTGCCGATCATAGACACTCCTCATTCCCTTTACCCAGCATCAATGTTCTGCCGTTCTAATACTTCGCTGATGCATATACAGAATATTAAATTAAATGGCCATGAACATGTGCAGGCATGAATGTCTCGTCAAGGATAGTCGCAGCTGTGTGAAGTGTGGCTGCCATTACGAACCCAAGAGCGGAATCGCCGGAGTTAAGAGTTAGCGATACCGAGATCCTCATCTCATTGATAGCGCGAGTTTCTACGGAGCGCTGAACCGGCGAGCCGCCAACTTCCAGTCAATGGAGCCGCTGAAGCTCAACCCCGTCGTCAATCAGATCCTCTAACAGTTGGTACCCAAATTTGACCTGTCGTTGACAAGCTTCGCCAAGGCTGTGTACATGTTCCATCACATTTTACGGGAAAAGCCGCAGATGCAGTACCAGCAGCTGCGGTATGGCACTGTGTGCCTGTACTTAGCGATCAAAATGACGTAGGGGCAGAGTGACATCCCAGGCGTAAGCAAATTCATTCGACAAGCATGTAAAGTTTTCGAAAAGGCTGAGTACGTCGCACTAGAGGAAGAGGTCTTCGGTTTCTTCTACGACAAGATCTTTGAAGTAGGTTTCTTCACGGAGTACCTGGACTACTTCATGACCAAGGGAATTGTATTTAGTAACGAACGCCAGAGCAACCCAACGGACATCGAAGATAAGATCCGACAGGTAGCCTACAGCTACATCCAGTCAGGGCAGTTCTTGAACATGAACCAGCGCAATCTGGCCGGTCTGATAGTGTACCAGGTACGCCAAGATCTCAAAGTAACCGAAATTTGGAACGATAGTGTGGAGTTCTACACGCAGCTGGGCACATACGACGTCTACACCATCGTTAAAGAGATGAAAAGGAATGCCAGCCGCACCCTCCCGTCGAAGAAGCTTGTGTTGAAGCACTCAATCAGCAGCGTGAGTTCGAGTACGGTGAGTTTCAGCTCCTACTCAACTCTCAGCCGCACTAATAGCTCCATGGTGGAAGCTATTAACATTCCTCGCCAAGCCATAACTTCCGTCATCGTTTGATAATATTGGACTCGCTGGGTAGTGCCAGTGGCATCCAGCCTCTATCATTCACTACTCCTCACTTTTAACTTTAAATGGCTCTGCTTTTGGCAGTAGACTGAGCACGCCAAACTAGTCTTATGATTTATTGCCTACTACAGTTAGAAAATCAGAACTGCGACTTCTTGGTCAATGAGCGCACCTTTGCAAAGCCCTGTGACTCCTATGCAAGCCATCCCGATGTCTTACTCTTGGCTTGCTTCCAACCAAAAAGAGCGAAACGAAACTACCCGAGATAAACACCACCATAAATATCTATGGCGATAGATAGCAGTATAAATGTCATAATTCAGTTGATTCGCTTTTGGCTTTCAATCTTCCGGAGGTTGGTCTCGAAGTCGTTGGAGAAGAAGTGGATCTTACTGTTCGACCTCCGCTTCCTTAATGCTCGTTTCTTGCGCAGTTTGAGCTGATGTTGCCAACGCAGCTCCTTCCACATGAACAGGGTGGAGATTACAATGCAAATACCAAACGGGATATGAATGCCCCAGCTGGCTCGAGATGATCCACTCGAGATTCCCTCGAAATTCAGCTTCAACTAATAGTTCTTGCTGTCGAAGTCGTTGTAGATGCTGATTTGCTCAGAGCAGTTCGTAGAGTTGGTTTATTTGTATTCTGGATCCATATCGATTCGCCACCGAATCTCGTTGTTGAGCCTGTAGTAGCAGAGTAAGTTGCTCACCGAATTTACCACAAGGTATTCGCCCGAAACTGCGAACTCTTGAGTCACGTAGATAGCCTCCATGCTGATGGGCCAGCTGCTGCTGCCTGCACGATGGTAGACCTGGATGTACTTCTTGGGCATCTTCGTATACACAGGCATCAGGTTGGCCAGCAAGTAGTTCACCACCGGTTTTGACCGGCACGTTTTAATCACGAAATTCTTGTGGTACTTCGGCTTGGATTCCTTATTGTACTCGCACTCAATGTACTTCTTGTATTGGAACCTGATTGACAAGTTCTGGAAGGGAGTCGCCCCGCCCTACATAGCCACTTCAAAGGATTCAGATTGTGTTCCTATTTGGACCCGTAGACCAGACTCGAAGAAGCTTACTATCTGCAAGTAGCTGAAAGGTCCGTCGATGCCGATTTCGGACAGTTCGGCTACTGACACCCACCTGGACGCGTTTAGGCTTTTGTTGGTAGATTGTTGCTGCATATCATAGACTACCAGTCCATTTTCTAAGATGATGGCATATCGGTTTCTGATATCGAAGTCAATGGACATGAAGTTGGACTGACGGCCAAGCACTAAGCTGGTGCAGTTGTCAACTGACCGACTCTTGGGCTCGAACACGCACACATAGTAGTCCTTGTTCTGAGGCAACAGTATCGGCACCTCCACCATAATATACGGGAACGATGCCTGGATGTCATAGTAGCGGATTTCAATATTAAAGTCGATATCGACGACGTTGATGCTGCAGTCTTGGTCAACTTCCAGGAGGCGCATGAAGTTGGCGTCACTGTCCATACACAGCATGATCAGCTTCTCAGTGGAGTTGTCTTCCAGCTCCTCCGAGAACTAACGGAACGTACAGTTATTATGCCAACCCAGTTTTGTTATCACCTTGCGCTGTTTGATGCAGAGCAAATACTGCACTGTCAGAACCACTTCCACTTCATCCAGCAAAACCAACGATGAGAAGCTCACAAGCTCGCCATACTCACGGCTGTAATAGGCGATGCACCGGTCGGGCTGAATTAGGTCGGTGCGCAGAATGTCGGAGAAGTTGCAACTATCGGTAATGTCGATGTCGGCAATGGGACCCGATAATTTGTCGAGACTTAGCACAAGTTCATTCGTGCGAACCCCCTCCGAGAAATTTAATGTGGGGATGATACCACTATACTGCACTTTGGAACTGGTGAGGTCGATGGTGACGCTGTAGTTGAATAGGAGCAGCTCGTCGTTGTCATTCTTGACTGCAAGGGTAATGCTGTGCTCATTCTAATCCTCCAGCTTGGTGATGAAGGTGGAGTTCGACACTGAGTAGAAGTAGCAGTCGATGATGCCCAGCCCAGGATGCACAGTTTAGTTGTTTAACTGGCCAAGTAGCACCTGCGGGTTCACTGAGTTCCGTAGAGTGATCCTGTAGGACAATACGTTGGCAGAGCTCTCCTTGGAGTCGTAGATGAGGTAACAAGACTCGTTCTTTCTAGTGACTGCGATGTAAACGTACTGACCATCACTGAAGTGCTTGGCAGGTTGTATGACAGTGTAGTCCAGGAACGGATACTCCCTGGCCTGCCGAATATCAAACGGGTTCTCGATGACGTATTCGTACATAACCGTCCGAGAATGTGGCTCCGACTCGTGAGAGGCTTTAACCTGCTAGGTCATCAACAGCACGAACTTCTGCCGACTAGGCTCGCTGAGCAAAAAGAAGTTATCGAAGCTCACGCAATTCTTGATGGTGCTGCAATTGAGCACGTATGTGACATGACATAAAAATGGCATACTCGAGTTTGTCCGTTGCTTCTGCACGATGTAGAGCCGTGAGGTACTGGTCAGTATTGCGATGATCTAGCTGTACGAGAAGTCGCTCTGAAAATCGCGTATAAACACTCCTGGGTTGCCCAGCTCAGTGATCTTATCCTTTCCTATTTCCAGTAACGGCCTCATCGTTGAGGTCTGGTCGGGTTGATCAAGCGTGCCAACATCGAAAACCCGCAACTTCCTGTCGCTGGTGATGAGGTCGTAGGTCAGTAACAGCAGCTCAGGAACAGCAGAATTCGTAAGCTTAATCTCCTCTATCTTAGATGTTTCGTTCAAGCCGAAAGACTTGGGGTAACATTAGTTCTGTTCGTTACACAGAACGATGTACTTGTCATCGTATAGCAGATAGACCGGCTTGCTGAAACCAGCCAAGATCTCCAGCTTTCTTAGCTCTTCCAGCTTTATGAATTTTTGCTCGATTATCACGTTTAGGTAGTGGTTGCAGTTCATCGGCAAGACACGACTTTCTTATTGATTGTACCCCAAATCGCAAGTCAAGAAGAAGATTGTCTGATAAGACCAGAAGATAAATTTGATTGCGGTGCCTTCAATCCCCTCTTCTAAGCGAACTCCCAACAGATTCTGTAGGATGTCGTCATTCAGCACGGAATCTTCTAACTTGATGAGGGTCAGGCCGGTGAAGTAGGTGCCCTCAGTGAGTGATTCATCGGCAGGATAGAAGTGCACCAGCGGTCCTTTGACGTGCTTACGGAGGTTAATGTTAATGACCTTCTGCTGAAACTCTTCCCGGAGCCCTCCGTAGTCGATCTGTAGAGATTTGTCGTTGAAGGGCCAGACAGTTAGCAGGATAAATAGCGATTAGTTCTTATTGGCCACACACAGCAGATAAGTTGGGTTTTTACTGAGCACAGGTTCTGTAAGAATTTTATGCCGGATTGAGAGAGTTGCTCCACGGTAATACATGACTGCAAGGATGTTATTGTACTGATCGAAGAGGTAGAAGTAGTCCGCATTGGCATAATAGTTCCCCGTATCGCTTACCACTTCACTCGAGAGGAGCTGCGTTTCGAATATTAGCTTGGGCAAACCCGTCATAAGTTTGTAGATCTTGAGCTTGCTGATGCTGGCGTTACCCACCTGCATGTAGATGTAGTGCTTAGTGACAGAGAATCCCTGAGGCTCTAGGCCTGGCTCACCTATGTCGATGACTTCTGCATTGACCAGTCCCGGGTACTTGATGTACAGAAACCCAGCAGTTAGCACGTACAGGTCCTTCAAGAAATTCGCAGCGCCGACCTGTAGCAACCGAAACTAATCGTCGTATGTGATAAAAGGGTTGGGTTCGCACGTATCGCCGTACCGGTAAATAGTTTTGCGAGTCACCATCAAAAGCCCTTTATCGTACGAATGGATCAGTTCACTTTCTTGGAAACAAGCCTGGTCGGTCTTGTTCACAACGCTGATACTGATGTAGGTCTGGTTGGTAAGGTTAGCGCTGAAGGCGAGTGCCTTGGGAGTATTGTCAGTCTGCCGCTTGGAATAAGGGCAGTATACTAAAATCGAGTCCTTAACCTACTGCGAACCTAGTTTCATGTTGTCGATGTAGATGACCTTTCGTTCCTTACATTTTAACGTGTTCTTGGCAGTGGTAGACCGACTGCCATTAATCGTCATGTTATCGACTATGGCGTTGACGTCGCGTACCAGCAGCATCTTGACGTTGAAGTACTCATTAGTGCGATCGTAGCATTCAACATACAGCAGGTATTGCACTGGATCCAACGCGAAATCGGTGCAGTTGAGAGTCTTTCCTAGATACATCGAAAGGTTGAAATATTGCACAGAGTTGGCTTGACTGCCATCCATCTTGTCGTCGAACCTGGCTAGGAACAGCAACCCATTTTCCACGAGGAACAGTTTGATTGGTTGAGTTGGGATTGTGATAGTACGTATCACGTTGCGGTTGCCGAGAGTAGCATTCGACTTGCTGGTCATTTACAGAGTGGTGATATTCTGCAGCTGCGGCAGGATGGGAAGTTCAAAGTACGAACCGATGTTGGTAGGTTAGCTGCGATTGTAGTCAATCTGGAAGTCCGAGTATACCAGGGAATAGTTGAAATAGTTCAGCAGCGGTACCGACAGGTTCTCGTTTTGGCTCATTATGGTCATGTTCAGTTGCAGAGAAGCTTGCACACCACCCACCAGCAAACAGACCGCGAGTATAATTCGCATTGGAAGTAGTTATAACATGATAGGCCCTGACCCACGCGCCCGCAGAAGCGAGATTGTGAAGAATAGGGTACAATCGGTGTGCAAGGCACCCCTGCTTGAACGTGAGCAGTCCCCGCAGCAAGAGCGAAGGACGAGGGTGATGTTCATCTACAACGTAATAATCGAGATTAGTTAGTACTGGCTGGGACCTGGAAACAATGTGGCAGTGGTCAGACGGGTGCTGAGCAAGCGAGAGAACTGGGTGGAGGTCACTGAAAGTGAGAAGACACACTTCAGGTGGCACCAATCCCACCGAAGCTTCAAGTATGAACTCCTCAGCAGCGGTTACAGCAAGGAAATGGTAAATCACTTCGAGCAGCACCCATAAGTCAGTGATAAGGGGAAGCTCATCCGCAACCTTAACCATTATTGCGAGGTACTCACGCTGCTAATTTTAGTCCAAGAAAACGAACATGTTCGAGATCACGCCACCTACTTTCGTCATTGACTTCTCTGACCTGTTCTGCGATCGGTTCCTCGCTGACTTTTTGATGTACTACACAAAGCATCACCCTCGTCTGGCTGATCCCAACAAAACCAGGATGGAATACTTGACGTACTTTAAGAGTCTTATCAATGGAACAGGTGAAAAGCAGAAACCCCTATCGAACAAATACTGCGTGTACAACATGTGTAAGTCCTATATGGATGAGCGGAACAGTTATCTATGGCTGCTTAAACCCACCTCTCTGAACCGCGGAAGGGGTGTTCGGGTGTTTTCTGATCTGCAGACTCTGAAGGACTACTTGAAGGAGTACACGCAGGGTTTCACTGAAAAGGTCGGAAAAGACTCGAAAGACCAGAATTACATCAAAACAGACGCGTTTGTGATTCAGAAGTATATCGAAAGGCCGATGCTCATCAGCGAGAGGAAGTTCGATATACGCACCTGGGTACTGGTTGACCATCTCAATAACCTCTACTTCTTCGACCAGGGGTACGTCAGAATGTCTTCGGAGAAATACGATTCGTCAACGAATTCAATAAGCAACCCCTTGATTCACCTGACCAACAACGCAGTACAGAAACACGGCTCCAACTATTGTAAGTTCGAATCTGGTAACCAACTATCGTTCCCCGCTCTGGAGAAGTGCATTAAGGAGAACTACGCTGCTGCAGTAGCCGCATTGCCCAACGACGGCGCAAGTATTTTTGTGGTAACCCAGTTGACAACCGCGATGTCTTCTTCGAGAGGCACATCAAACGGAGGATGAAGGATATTGTGATCACGACTATGACTGCAGCGAAGGACAAGCTTAACCCGCACGAGAGGAAGCACTGTATGGAGATCTTTGGTTACGACTTTCTTATCGACGAGAGCCTGAATGTTTGGCTAATCGAGATTAACACAAACCCGTGCATCTAAGAGAGCAGTACTCTCCTCAAAGAGCTCATTCCACGAATGCTGGGTAATCGTCTATTGTTAGTATAGACGACGCTTTTAAACTTACGATTGATGTCCTGTTCCCCAAGTGGAACTATACCAGCGATATCGGCAAGGTCAAGATCATTGAGTACAAGGTACCAACACGCATTACCCAACCTGAGGTGTATAGAGTTGCGGGATATGCCGATGACAAGAACCTCTGGTAGCTTCAATGCAACCTCCAGCCAAAGTACCTAAAATGATATTTCTGCCAGTTAGCAGTCCCTTTCGGCTCTGCTGCTTCAAATTTTCGTTGAATATAAGTTATAGTGGTAGGATGATAGCCGGACTCTTCCGGTTCTTCGCTGGTTTCGGGGTCAAATCGAGATTCGAGCAGGTAGTTGACTGCCGGTATGGTTTAGGCACGTATTCGAGCAACATACTACGGTGACGAATCTGCGCCACAGGAAAGCGACATCAGCAGTAATGTAAAGCAACCAACATAGTCATCATGGAGACCTTCGAGGGGAAGGATGAAGAGACGAGGGCACAGGTTGCTATCTCATCTTTTTTCTCACGATTAGAAAGAGGAGAGTAGCTGCGAGAGTGGATGTTCGTTTTGAAGAGCCTTATCGTGATGGATAGGTGCATCGAAGAGCGGCTAATGTTACACGAGATAGCAACGTACAACAACAGATACCTGGAGTAGTTCCAGAGTACTTCACACCAAAGCAGCCTACATGTTAATAGGCTCATCCAGATGTACTTCCAGCACATCAGAAACAAGGCCCGTATCTACTACGAAAAGCGGTATGTGATTGCCTTCGATAAAGCAGATAGGTCTGCAAGAATCGATAGGCTCTCAGTGCCTGCGTTGTTCTAGGAAATTGGCCAATGCGTGACACTTCAGGAAAGTGTGATACAGCTAAACGAGGTGTACAAAAATGGCAACAAACGGCCAGAGGTGGTACAATACTTATTCGGACTGCTGCTGATGACGGTGTTGGCAGCCAATAGTATACAATTTCGATGTGTGTCTGCACTTATCAAAAAGGCTCCGACGATGGACTTAGAGGCTCTGCGGCAGACTCGTACCGAGATATAGAAGATCGATAAGAGATCGACCAAGGATATTATGATTTTTCTGAACTCGAACAAGGATATGGAGGGAATCAAGAATATCAAGTACGAGGAGCTTTTTAGATTCGGCGCTAAGTTTATCGCCCCCTTGGACGAAATGATCAAAAACTTTGAGCCTACAAGAATGTCGAGATTCTCTGAGGATTACCTCGTTGTACCTCTGCAGTAGGTCATGGACTAGAGGGAGCTCGAAAGCTCAGGATCCCTGCCCATGTCCACGAAGAAACATATAAGTAAACCAAATAAACACTTCATTGCGGGGGCAGCTCGCAAGACAATCCACTATACCAAGACCGAGGAGTAGGACTTATTTGAGAAGTACACCAACGGTTACTCGGCTACCTTTTCAGCTGTACCCCAACCCGAAAGCCCTTGTCTAAAAAGAACGTTGAGGTATCTCATACTCTTATGCAGTGCAAACACGAAGGTCTTCGACAATTTAGTAACGAAAGTGTTCTAGTACTCCAAGTCGCAGGAGGTTCAGTTCAATAAGGGAACATGGGATTCCTGGAACAACATTTACAGCACTAACAGCTGACCGACTTCGTAAGTGATTTTTCAATCCTCCTGATGAACTCAAGCCACAACATTATAACAAGTCACGTCTTTTGTGTGACCTTTCAGGTCCTTTCCTCCGAATAGCCAAATTTAGTCCCGTCCCCGTACAGTCAGTTCGTGGCAAAAGCGTTCGTTAGTCTCGGTGAGAACTACTTTTGTCCAGTATAGACTTGTAAGGCCCAGCATATAGCAATCACTGTAGATATGAGGATTCCTCTCATCGTTTCGACCTCCATGAATGACCATGTTATCCCTCCATCGGCACATCCCGTAGTCATACCGAGGCTCAGGAGGCAATCCTTTGGTCTTTGGTTCTATAATTCTTGGCGAGAACTACCCAAGTGTAATAACCAGCAGCCTATTCATTGCGTTTCCTTGTTGGTTGAGCCCACCAAAGAGATAGATACCTTCCTGTAGGTACGCAGTTGTTGTAAGGGGAGGGCTATTGAAATCATACAGTGACATATTTGATCTCTTATTGAAAACCGGAAGTGCTTTGAATTTCGCAATGCCGGCTCGCAAGTACTTGGACACATCGGGAGAGCAAGTATACTAGATATCCTCCCATTTGAGGTCAGTTAAATTCAGAGCAGAAAGCTATCTCAAGAAAGCATATCCAGTATTGATCCCCCCAAACACCACCAGATAGTTGCCATAGATGCAGCTGCTATGGCACCGTCTTGCCTCTAAAGCATCACTCACATTCAACTACTCCATTGTGCCTCCTGGTAGGTTGATGCTAAAAACTTTGCTCGTCAGTGTTTTAGTGCGTGCGTTGATGATTGGATACTCACCACCAAACACGATATGGCTGCCGTTGTGGGGAAGTGCTGTGGTTCCACTGAGGAAGTAACACTGCTTCAGCTGGCTCTGTTCCTTCCACTTGTTCGTTTGCATATTGTAAACTGGCATGGGTATTGTGCGGTTCCTTCCGCCAAAGTAGTACACCTTATCGTCTTCGAACAGCACAATCGAGTCTTCACCAATCGCAGGTTTCCAACCTTGCCGGTTTCCATAAAAGACGCCTTCGTTGAACTCAAATGTTAGTTCATCGGGCTTTTGAGATTTTTATTGATTGTCCTTGCTTCTGACTTTGAGATGTTTTCGCTAGTATTCAAGGTTACTCAGCCTTCGCTTGCAGAAGCTCTGAAAGCTGTGCACTGTCTTATGGAAGAGCTACTGGTTAAAGTTTTATATTGAAGTTGCCTGGCTTTTATTGTAGAGCATCTCAGCATTCACAACGTCCTTCATTGGGTTTGTATGAGTCTTCACGAACTGCCTGCGAATAGGGAAGTCGTTCAGTTGCATCCTTACCTATAATTTGTTCTTACTGTTAAGTTCGCTGAAAGCAAAGAAACCGTTGCTGATACTCTGCGGGTTGGGTGGAAGTTGAATAAGCGAGCGAGCTCTGCTTCGCAACGAAAGCAACTCCTTTCCCGTAGTCACATTGTTAGACAGAGCTGTCGTGTTTGGCTTCGCATTCCATATTTTTCTGCGTTGCTATACCTCCCTTCTCAGATCAGCAGTCTCTTGCCTCACAAGGATGTCTTCTGGGATCGATGATAGACTAAGCTTCTTGGGGAATGAGGTACCTCGTCGCGTGAGGGAGGGCAGGTCCAGAGTAGCAGGATCGAATACATACTCGGAGTTGAACATATTCATTAATAAAAATACTGGGAACAATTCCCAAGAAAGGGAAGGTTTGTAGCACTGATGAAAGCAGTGTCAGAAAATGGTACATTTCTCCTGGCTTTTCGGAAGAGCTTGAGACATCGAGCGAGGTAGCTAATCTTCGCTTTGGTCGACCTCGAAGGGTTAGATATGAGGATGCTGATCGAATTAGCTCCAGAGAACTTCACTTTCGGTAATCTTTTTTAAGCATTGCTTGAGGTGGGTGTTCTATTGCATTATTGTGACAAATTGTTGGCACTACATAAGAGGAAACAAATACTTTTTATTTGATTCTCGGGTTGAGATGGAGCTCCTTGACTCGAGTGATTGCAATAAGTTTTTGGGTCTTGTACTCATCCAACAGAGAATTTAACACCATAAAGATTTCGTCCTTTTAGCGAAGCTAGTCAGATTGACGACGTAACTTTGCTTAGAGTTAGGTAATGCGAGGAGTAGCAATGTCAGACCCTTAGGAGGTTTCAAGGGCAGCAGATTCTTTATGTAATTGGGTTAGATTGAGAGGGTATGAAGGTTGGGGCTTGGGAGGAAAAGGAAGAAGAATAGGAATGGGAATTTCGAGTTAGGAGTGTTAGTGTTGATCATCTGATGATTTCATGAATTGGAGATCCTTAAGGAGTTGAGAAACTTTTAAGTGGGACTAGGATAAATCCGTGGCCAGTCTACCGCTTGTGGCCTGCTCCTCGGCCAGCTTCTCTTGCAGTCCGAGCA
>ERZ724508.866-NODE-866-length-19914-cov-6.075935_pt1 | contig 19914 bp, 31 predicted proteins | sample MGYA00376041_ERZ724508 | MGnify/ENA primary metagenome ERZ724508 (study PRJEB28724, sample SAMN07190887) | wastewater metagenome | isolation source: effluent of sewage treatment plant in Hong Hong | place: USA: Christiansburg, Virginia | collected 2016-03-01 ...
ACCCTTTCGAACTGTTTATACTTATATGCTTATGAAGCTGCCATTGCTTTTTCTCATCTTGCAGCTGCTTCAAGCTTCAGCACTCCTGTGGAAGGTCGACACAATGCTCTTAGTTGATGACAAACTAGTCTTAGCATTCTGGTCGCTTACCCTTGCTGTATTCATCATGCACGTAATCCTCACCGAAAAGAACGTACCTTCACTTCAATACTTCAGCCTGGTTACCTATGCTCACAGCCCAAACCACCAATCATTAAGGACATCGCCGGCAGTGATCTCGTGGCTGCTCTCAACGATGTTCCAGATAAGAAGACCCAAGAATTTGGTTCGATGGGTGAACAAAAATAGCCACAGGCAAGGCCACTGCGCCTATGTTGCCTCTGCAACCAGTATCAACCACCTCGTACCCGCCACTGTCACGAGTGTGAGAGATGTGTGCTCACCTTCGACCACCATTGCGTCTTTGTAAATAACTGTGTAGGCGAGAAGAACCGGCCTGTCCTCTACTTGTACATGGTACTGTTGGCTGTGCAGTCGCTGTTGGCAACACTGCTCATTTAACAGGAATTTCGGTTGGATAGGCTTGACTACTGGCTCTTCGTGATGTTCGCAGTTTAAGTGGTTTACTTTACCCTCGTCGGAACGTTCTTTGTGTTTCACAACTACCTAATGTGCACAGGTATGACAACTTGGTAATACTTCTCTGAGGAACTTCTTCGAGCTGTCAAGGGTGAGAAAGGTGACTGGGAGCGATTTGGAGGCAACACCTTTTATAACCTCAAGATGTACTGGACTTCAGCCTTTACGAGAGAGCCAGCAAACTGGATGTTCAAGCAGCCACCTGCTAATTGATATCACAGGAGTTACAAGTGCTAATAATTATGAAAGCAAAATTAGAAGGACCTGCAATCATTCTTCCTTGATAGGGCTGGGAGGCTTGACCTCCTGGACTCCTGTACTACCGAAGCCTCCGTCGTTGCGTTCAGTGTTGTCCAGCTCATCGACCTCTAACAATTCGGTTGGTTCGATCTTTTCAATGATGAGCTGTGCTATTCTGTCGCGTTTGCTGAATTAGCTCGACTGTACCCTACGACAAAGTCAGTTTTGGAATGGTTGAACAGTACCACACACACCTCTCCGCGATAGTCCTCATCGATGACTCCTGCACCCACTTGGATGTGGTGCTTGACAGCTAGACCCGACCTTGGAGCAACCCTACCGTATGTGTCGGATGGAGTCTTGATTGCGATGCCTGTCTTGACAATTGCTTTTCCTTCGGCTGGTACAATGACGTCCTAGCAGGCCGACAGATCATAGCCAGCAGCGAACTTCGATCCCTTCCTCGGGAGAACTGCTTCCTTATTGAGCTTCTTGACGAAGAGATGCTGCCTGATGCTCATGAGTAGCTTGTAAGAGAGATTACAAAATCTCAGTTAACCGCCAAACTTAAGAAACATACGAGCCAATGATAATTCGCGATGTTGGCGGTCGGAACGATACAAAAATAATGTGAGATTTTGGCATTTTGTTCGGTAAGTTTGCAATTTTCCCAAGACCAAATGAAGGAACACCTAATGGATAAAAGAAGGAACCTCAAATGCACATTGGTGGATGCGATTTAAGCTTAGCTGCGGTAGGGTAACATCCCGTCGACACAGTCCAAACAACAAACAACATGCCACGAACAATGTCTTTCCGACTTCCACCTCAATGAATTCTGAGACAGACTGAGGTTGCAACCCTTGAAAATACACTCTTCACGGCATATTCCGGCCAGCAAGCAATATGCAAATCCAAACTCTCCCGATTGTATATTAATTTACGAGACAGCTGCAATGAAGGGAACTCCCGTGCTTGTGCTCAACACCAACACCAAGAGATAGACAGGTAGGAAGGCCCAGTACGCCAACATCCAGGCCGCCAAGGTACTCCTCAATTCGATGCGGCCCGGCCGCCCTACCATTTTCAAAAATATTCAAATCGTAGGCAGTCGCAGAAATCGTCACAAGTACTCTCGGACCTCAGTCGATGCTCAAGATGCTGCTGGATCCCATGGGAGGAATCGTCATGACCAACGACGGGTACCAATTTATGCAATTCAGCAACGCCATCCTGCGAGAGATTGATGTGCAGCATCCCGCTGCGAAGAGTGTTATCGAGCTTGCTCGAGTACAAGACGAGGAGGTTGGTGATGGTACCACCTCCGTCATCATCCTCACGGGTGAGCTTATGAGTGTTGCCAAGCCTTTCATCGAAATGAACATCCACCCCACCGTGGTGGTCTCTGCCTACTACAAAGCTCTCGAAGTTGCGAAGTCTGTGATCAACGAGTGTGCCCGCACCATTGATATCAACAAGGATGATGAAGTGTTCCTTGCACTGCAATCTTGCATTGGAACTAAGTTCGCCAGTCGATGGGGAACCCTCATTGCTGATCTATCTCTGAAGGCAACGCGAATCATCTTCCGAGGTGGTAACAAGAACAAGCTGAACATCGAAATTAAGCGTTACGCGAAGGTAGAAAAGATTCCGGGAGGAACTCTGGATCAGAGCGAAGTGATGAACGGTGTGATGGTCAACAAGGATATCACTCATCCTAAGATGCGCAGGTACATCAAGAATCCTCGTATCTTGTTGCTGGATTGCCCGTTGGAGTACAAGAAGGGAGAAAGTCAGACCAACATGGAACTCAAGACTGAGAATGCGATGACCGATGCTCTCTCCCAAGAGATGGAGGAAATTGCTTTGATGTGCAATAACATTCTAAAGTGGAAGCCCGATGTGGTGATCACTGAGAAGGGTGTTTCCGACCTCGCACAGCACTTCTTATTGAAGGGCAATGTTTCATGCATTCGAAGGATTCGCAAGACCGACAACGTACGAATTGCTCGTGTTTCCAACGCCAAAATCGTCAACCGACCCGAAGAAATCGAAGAGTCAGATATCGGCACGAAATGCGGTCTCTTTGAGATCAAGAAGCTCGGTGACGAGTATTTCACCTACTTCCTGGAGTGTGAGGCACCCACTGCATGCACGATTCTTCTCAGAGGAGCTTCCAAGGATGTTCTCAATGAAATGGAGCGCAACCTTCACGATTGTCTGGGCGTCTCTAAAAACATCTTCTGTGATCCAAGGCTTATTCCCGGTGGAGGATCTATTGAAATGGAAATTTCCTCACGAATCAATGAACTGGCTTCGCAATACGAAGGCATGGAGCAGTTGCCATTCAGAGCAGGTAAAACCAACTGTCTATGTAGTGGGCTATGCAGTCGAAGTCATTCCAAAGACCCTCGCAGCGAACTGTGGTGTGGACGTCGTGAGACTCATTACTGACCTTCGAGCAAAACACTCACAGAAGGGCAACTGGTTCTACGGTATTGACGGAAACAAGAAAAAAATCGTTGATCTGAGGGACAGCGACGTATGGGAACCTGTTGCAGTCAAGAACCAAGTGCTGAAGACCGCAATTGAAGCCAGCGCTATGCTTCTGCGCATCGACGACGTCGTTTCGGGTGTGAAGAAGAGAGAAAAGGAGCAGAAGCAGCCAATGTCACCCGAGGAGCCGATGGAGACGTTTGGTGATGCGCGCGACGGCTGACAGTTGACAAAGTGTATGGGTTAAATCCACCATTATGCACTAAGTATGGTTCAGGTGCCGGTGAAGTCGATGTTACCCATGCAGCTCATGAAGTTGCCGAGGTCTGCGAAGAGGATGCTGCTGTCAGGCTTGAAGAATGCTAGCAGCGACTGTATGGTGTAATAGAAGTAGTCGTTGTGAAACTTGTTGGCAAGAAGCACGCAATGCTGAATCTTGAGGATGCGCATCTGTAAGCAGATGAACTGTGCAACATTGATAGCGAAGGCCAGCAGGATGGATTTACACCGGTCATCTAACGGTGAGGATTTCTGATGGGCTGACGAGTTGCTCTATGAATACTTGCGAGCGAGCTCACCCGAGGTCTGGGATACCTTACCAAGGGAGCTCGCAATAATGCTGCCATCAATGCCCAACCCGTGAAAGGAACTGCCGTAGATGTCTTCCACCAATAGATCAACATTACGGTTATTTCCTTCTTCGAAAGCCCGATTGATGACTTCTTCTAAGTTGTCCTCTTTACATTTGGCAATCTTCTCGAGAATGGAGCTGACAGTGAGTTCGCCGATGATGCTGCCAGCTACCTTTTCAACATTATCCTTGCTGTTGACTTTGAAGAATAGTGCACCCTTCCTCAGCGACGCCAGCAGGTACGGGTAGTTCGGTAGCGGGTGATACTCCTTCTTGCACTCGTATCCCTTGGTGATGAGGTGGAGCTGGCTTGCAGTTACAGTGTTGGTAAACCTGTAGTACTGACTCTCCTGTGCAAAGTAGTTCAAGCAATCCAGCGACTGCACACTCGACGCGTAGTTCTGCCGGTATTTGGGTTGGAAGTCAGCTTGTAGTAACTCCCTCATGGTCTCCCGAAGTTCCGGACTGTTCTCAATTAGCAGCGACGTTTCGCGGTTCATGTAGATATCCAAGCTCGGCTTATCGAGCTCGCTGGTGAAGTGTTTGCGTAACTTAAGCAGATTATTGTTATGTTTCAGCTGAATTAACTCGATCCCGTACCTCCGCAAACTCCTGAGTTGTGTACTTGAAGAAGTACGTGACACCAGCAGACTCTTTCAGCGGTGCACGCCGCTTCATATTGGGACTGTGATAGTTGTCCATGAAGGCGATATCCTTCGCGTGTTGGCACAGCACTGCAATCTTAACACTTCCCTGCTCGACCTCAAAACCTACCGTATTTCCCATCGGCCGTAATTATAACTCAATAAATAACAGAAAGCACGCCCAACCGGTCAGTCGTCGTTGCGTGGCGCTAAGCTCTTCTTCAGTGCATAGTGGAAGTGTTACTCGCTGATCAGACTGTTCTTTATCTTGTTGAAGTCCTCTTTGCCTCGGACCATCCTTCGCCAAACAAAGCAGCCTTTGAAGATGGTAATAATCAGGCAGACTGCGGCTATCCCACTAGCTGCAAGTATCAAAATTGTTTTGGTAAGCTCCATATCCCCTTCCGACGGCTTCAGGTATAAGTAGAGGAACACCTCCAGACCAACCAGCAAGATACTGACGATAGAAGTTCTGCGTTAATAGTGGCTAGTACACCCAGATGAGTCCACAAAACAGTACTGCTCGGAAGAAGTGAAAAGCATTGAGTTCCACAACATCGATTACGACTGCCAGAGCACCCTACGTAGTTGTTGCCAATTACAATTCCTGCCGTGATGCCCAAGAAAACATATTGAAGCTATTCACTGCCGCAGAGGAAGATACTTGTTGCTTGGGTGGCCACCAGCGCTAGATGAGCGAATAGTAAGATGCACACGTAACGTCGGGCTTTGGCTATGGTCGATTCGTAGTCATGATCCCTACTGCTTTCTTCGGTGCGACCGTCCTCGTCCATATAATATCTCTAAGCGGCTCTGTATTTAAAATATTTTTGAGATTCAAGTATGGGCAACGAGCTGCCGAGAAACCCAAACGACGACAAGAAGAAGGCTGAAGGTACGAACTGCCGTGAGTGTAGGACCTAAGAAGAAGCCAATGCCACCACCTCCACGCGTTGGCAAGAAGAAGAAGAAAGGTCCCGAAGCATCCGCCAAACTGCCCACAGGTATTACCGTTGCAGCTAGCCGTAGTGACTCCCATCACGAAGTGCCGCTTGCGTCAGCTGAAGCTTTAAAGAGTGAAGGACTACCTGCTCATGGAGCAGGAACTCATCGCAACATTCCAAGCCAAACAGCCGGAAAAGACGAAGAAGAGCTAGGATGATGAGGACCATGAGGATGTGAAGAAGATTGAACAGATAAGAGGTTTCCCCATGAACGTTGGCAGCCTCGAAGAGTTCATCGATGACAATCACGCTATCGTTTCGTCCACACACGGAGCGGAATACTACGTCGCCATCATGTCATTTGTGGATAAGGACCAGTTGGAACCGGGATCAAGCATTCTGCTCAACCACCGCAACATGGCAGTTGTGGGAATCATGCAAGACGACATCGACCCGCTTCTCAATGTCATGAAGGTTGAGAAGGCACCATTGGAAAGCTACGCAGACATTGGTGGTCTCGAAGATCAAATTCAGGAAATTAAGGAAGCAGTGGAGCTGCCACTCACCCATCCAGAAATCTATGAGGACATGGGTATCAAACCACCAAAGGGAGTTATTCTGTATGGTGAGCCAGGTACTGGAAAGACACTGCTTGCTAAAGCCGTGGCTAATGAAACCTCAGCGACGTTCCTTCGAGTTGTAGGTTCGGAGCTCATCCAAAAATATCTCGGTGATGGACCCAAACTCGTCCGTGAGTTGTTCAAGGTAGCAGAATAGTATGCGCCATCGATTATCTTCATCGATGAAATTGATGCCATCGGTACCAAGAGGTACGACTCCAACTCAGGCGGCTAAAAGTAAATTCAAAGGACAATGCTCGAGCTACTCAACCAGCTGGACGGGTTTGACTCACAGGCTGAAGTGAAGGTTATCATGGCAACCAACAAGATTGACACGTTGGATCCTGCGCTGATCCGTCCTGGACGTATTGATAGAAAGATTGAGTTCCCTGTGCCAGACCTCAAGACCAAGCACAAGATCTTCCAGATTCACACCAGCAAGATGAGCTTGGATGCAGACGTGAGACTATAATAGCTAATTTCCACCAAAGACGATCTGTCCGGTGCAGATATCAAAGCAATGTGCACGGAAGCCGGATTGATAGCTCTAAGGGAACGCCGCATGAAGATCAACAAGGACGACTTCGAGAAGGCTAAGGAAAAAGTGCTATACCTCAAAAAAGGAGATGTCCCCGAAAGCCTTTACATATGATCATTGCAGCTGAGATACGATGCCGAGAGTTGTTCACTTCTTGCGGGTGACGATGCTACCAGCAGCCAGTTTGGTGCGAAGTGCAAACCTGCTGGCGACGTTGCCGCAGGGATAAAATATTGATTTGTCGTCCTGCTGAAACAGCTACTGGCGGAGGGTTCGAATGTCTGGTCTCGCTTGCTTTACGGTGCTTGGCATAACACCCTTTTGGTTGCATAGCACAAAGTTGAATAACTAGTCTGTTTTGGAGGAGGGAAGCTGCTAGCCTGCTTTGAAGCTATCCTTCGAACGTTGCCGACGAACTCCTGAACGTGGTCTCCCAGCACTCTTCAGTGATTGCTTGCGGTTGGTTTAGCTGATGTTGACTTCCCTGAACATGGACTTCTCTTTGAACAGTTTACGTAGCAACTTGCCATTTTCCATTTCGATAGACTTTATGATGTCGTAAAGTTTGTTTGGTTCGTCCCGAGTCTTACATTTTCCCACAGCTTGATTACTACCCACCACAGAGTTCACTGGTTTATGCTCGAAGAGTATGTTACTTTCGTTATTGGTCGGTTGATACTGTTCGGCAGGCTCTGTGGCGATCGGTTTGCACACCAGGACCTCGTCATCGCCGATAGTCTATAACGTTGATGTGCGGTAGTTCATCCGAGCGGCTCTATTTGACGGCTTTTCATGCTTACTCGTGGATAAGGGGCGGCATCGTCCCGCTGACTGTGGCTTTAGTTCACTAGAAGATCTGAAGTTGTTGATTCGTGGTTTGAGCTGACCTGCTCGGGGTTGTTGGTTCCACCCACTGATATCTTCCCAGTCCGGCTGTTGGTTCCAATTGGCGTCGACCCTCCGCCAGTCGATTTCGCTAATATCGTTGAGCTATTGCTGGGCTAGCCGCTACCTGGCATCCTTGTTGCATGCCGCCTGCACATGCCGTTCCAGTGAGCACTCATTCTCCTTGTTCGTGTTATTGTCCATCAACGACCGTTTTCTTCTTGAACCACCCTCCATATAATGCCACCAACCGTTTATTATTGTTAAAATTGTTAGTAAGGTACGATCACTGCTGCTCCTTGGCGATACGCTGCATGAAGCTATGAACACGTTTACTGCTGCGAATCATCTACTCATTCAGGAAGGACAATGATCGAACGACGGAAATGAAGCGCGTTTTCATTCGCTGAACCTCCATCAATCCATAGCCTCCGCATATAAGAAAAGCAAGGAAGTTACAACCATACAGCACGTTTCCGATGTCTAATAGAAACTGTTCGCCGAGCTACCAAATACGGATATCCTCGGGTTCGTTGAGGTTCCGTAATTAGTCACTCAACTCCTCGATGGACTACATGTAGGGGATGAGATGGCCCTCCTGTGCTACTACCACCTGCGTAGCCAAACCCAAGAAGTTGCTGTTCAGGGATTGTGGCGAGGTGTTGGGTTTGGTTCCAGCCGCACTATATGTCACGGGGTTGTGAAGCTTCCTTTGTGTGATAGTCTTCAAGTTCCAATCTGCCACTGTCATTCCCATTATGAGCTCGTCTGGCTGCCACCCATAGATTTGTTTTTTGATGTTTAGAAGAAGGTGTAGCCGTTCATTGCGAATGTTCATTTCAGTTCCCGTTATGCTGAGTTGAGATATGAGTCCTTCCAAAGTCATCTGCTTCACCACAAAAAGACCACCCATGAGCAGTAAGTAGATCAAGGTCAGTAGGTAAAGTCCCGGTCGAAACCGATAGTTACCAACATAGTCGAGTGAACCTGCACGCTTACGGTACCCTTTCTCACTGCGCATTGTCAACGATCCAGCAAACTCATCGTTTTTTTGTAGCAGTTACTGACCTTCTTCGTGGTCATCGAAGCGTTCTAGTTCGAATTGGCTGTTACTGGTCTGCTGCTTCAACGATTTGTTGAAATCCTCAAGCTTCTCAATCTATGTGTGCATTTGTTAGGAATCGAGGCCTGCCATAAGCTCGTAGATGAAGTTCTCTTCTTTCACGACCTTACGGCTGATGAGGTATACCGGTAATAGAATAACTACCAGAACTGACAAATTGACTCCGACAAATGCCTTATTTTGATCCAGATAGTCGCCGATTTCCTGTTGGTTAAGCACCACTACTGAGCTCAACATTTTAAAGCTCTGCGGAAAGATAGTCTGCCAAAACACTTCACCACCGACCATCGTTTGAAACGGTACTCCAGCCGATAGGTCATAACCGTCGGAAACAAACTTCCTCAGCAGCCCACTGTAGCTGAAATGCTGTGATGTACGGCTGGTCACTACGTTCAACTGTTCCAGTTTGGTGCTTATATAGCTGTCGCCGATTCCATCGTCATAGATCGAAAGATTGTCGGCGAGAAGGGACTTTATGCTGTCACAGTTAGCTCGGATTTGTTGTCGGGCGATCGCTGCATATGTGGAACTATTTTGAACGTCAGGTTGATAGCTCTGCAGGAAGGCCGAGTCAGTTATAATACCAGAATCGATTGCGTACAGGGATAATCCTTTGCTGAGTACCCTCGCAGCTTGTAGTTGAATGTCCAGCAGGGTCTGCTCCACTTTGAAATGATTGGCTTGCCCCGTCTCTTGAACTATCCAATCCAACTGGACGATAAAGTGGTGCAAGGATACCAGTGCAACTGCAAAGATATTGGCTGCTACTATGAGTCCAAACAGTATCCGGAATACGTTGATGGTTGGTCCTATTTGGAAGGCCCGCAGAAATGTGATGATTTCATTGGGGCGGGAGATCTCGCTAGCCTGTGAAGATTCCTCAGCCATGTCTATGAAGCGGTTGAGCTTGTTCATGTTATTCACGTTGTCCAGATCATCGATGAAGGTTCGATCGGCCATTCTGTTGTGTGATTCATCAAGAAGTTCGACACATATTGGAGGTCGCTAGCTGCTCTCCTAAAATGCCCGAAGATGAGGTGAGGTTAGTGTGATTGAATAGAGGCTACTTGAGAATGAAAGTTGGAACTTAGCAGGTTCAAGTTTGTTTCCTCGAGAAAACTTCTGCAGTGCCCTCTGAAAGACTTCCTGTTCAATCAGTCGCTGATGCAGAACGTGGCTGCCACTACTGTAGAGATGCATACCATCACAATCCAGCAGCATATGCTAGCAATCGCTTTGCTCCTTCCGGAAGAGTGCCACGATTGACAGTTGGTTGAGAAGGTCAGTGCAGAACTCCACCTGAATGTCGCAGGGTATGAGTCTCTTATTCATTGACAGTACAAACAGGTTGGAGAATGGCCCACCAATGAGATGGAAACCCGGGCGTTTGTTGAGCGATGTTATTCCAGTTCTATGCAGTGGTAGGTACGGTTAAGGAATCAACCTATCAATGTTCTGCCCAACCAGCATCATATTGAGCTCCTCCTTACTTGCCAGCAACTATCCAAGGTTTCGCGTATGATTCTCAATTTGACCGAGCTTATCATCCCTGACGGAAGCTGTCAGACAATAGTACTTCTTGCGGACATTCAGCAACCCCGTGCTGGATTCATGCTGCTTGCGGATCTCCTTGATATTATCATCCGACAGATTTTTGTAGTTGGTTGCCACCATTAAGAACAGGTTGTAGATTATTCCGCCCATAAGCAAGCCGGCCTCCTGCTCAGTTTGCTTAATCTTGTCCAGATAGAACTTGTGCATCACGTTGAATTTCTCCAGGAACGTTTCAGCGATATTACGGATTGTTAGGACCTTGCAGCTGCGCTGGCATAACTCCCGCCAGTAGCTTACCTTCAGCGTCAGAAGCTCACGCAGCATCTCGCGTAGCTATTCGAAATTACGCTCGTATCCATGTAGCTCACGGACCAGTCGGTTAAAATTTTAGCCTGCAGTTGCCACCTCGATCTGCTTCTGGAGCTGTTTGTTGAGCCATGCTCTTCGCAGCCAGCTGTAGAAGCCAGTTGGGCGGTACTTGCGACGAAATTTAATATCGCATTCAATGGCCGCGACCATAATTCCCCTCTCCAACAGGTATTCCACCAGTGAGCAGTTCAGCTGGAGCTTATCGTTGACTGAATTGAACCTCTCGATGAATTTTCCGTAGAGGTGCATTATGAAGGTTTCGAAGAATTGTCGACTGTCGGTTTCGGGCTTCCGACAGAAGCACTAGCTGTTGTGGCATTAACCGCGATGCATCTCTTCGATACCGAGTCCGTCGAGTTTGGAGTTTAAGCGGTTACGTTGATCTTCGATGAAGATTAATGCATGGCTCGTCTACCCGAGATTATTGGGTTCCCCTTCGATTATATGCTTCAGCCGGGTGTCCATGGTATAGCCGCTTACTATGTAAGCTAGTGGGAGCATTAGTGCTAACTGAACTAAGTACACTGTTCTTGATTGGTTGACGATACTATGCAGCACATCGACCAACCCTGCTACCCAGACAACACTGAGTGCCTGGAACAATTCCTTTACTTCCTTCGCCTTAGCTGGAAGTCGGGAGAAGATGTATATCAGCAGCAGTGCTCCCACCACCATCGAATAGATTGTTTGTAAGAGCGAACTATCAATCAGTAGTAGTCGTCCAGCCACGTAGCAGTACAGCAGCGTTGAGAGAGGACTGCTGCAGGATGCCAATCCCGCGACTAGATTGATTGCTCGCAGGTAGGAACTGAGGGTGAGGTGCAGTACAATTCCGACCCACCAGAAATAATGGCGACGGAGTAACAGCGAGCAGCCCAAAGCAATCGCAAATAGTAGGTAGCCTTGAGGCAGCTGCAACCACTGCAGCATGAGCAGCTGCACGAGCAAGAGCCAAGGCCGAGGAAGTGCCTACTGAAACACCCCAGCGAGGAATTCCAGTTTGGTCATTATCTTCACAGTGTTTTTCCATTACGAAAAATCGAAGGGACACGGGCTTCAATAAATTTTGGTGGAAGGATACAAACTTGGCAGACATAAATGGCCTTGGCATTCCGCTTGAATTCTTCGGTAGTGTACAAAGCCTTTCTTCGATAACTTCTGTATGGAGAATATTCAAAGAGTGGTCAGCCCTTGGACTCAATTTGGTGGAGGTTACGTAGGCCCAGTGCCACATGCTTACGTATTTCCTGGAATTGTGCGACGTCCACGTAGAAGCTCCTCACTGAGTCGTCCTGCATTGTGAAAATCATCAGGATCAGTGGGCGCAGGACCTTTACGTAAGCTGAAATGTACCTTCTTTGCTTTCTGAGAGGACAGGGTCACTTCGATGCGGTACTCAAACTTTACGCAGATCGTTGGATCGTCGGTGCGATTTACCACGCGAGTTCCGTAGTCATCAGGTATAGGCTATCCCGAGAAATGGAGCTTGATGAGCTGGTAGTTGTTGATGCCCCGGTTGAAGTAGAGCTCCCCGATGATGTCTTTGAGACTATCCTTCCGTTCTAGTTGGGCAATACTCTCCAACAGCTGCCGTTTGGGTAGTTTGCATAGCTGGCTGATAAGCTTGACGAGTTTGGAGACTGCCACCTTATCAGCATACGAAAGCGACTTGCTGATAGCCTTCGAGTGTGGATCGGCGATGATCAATGAGCATTCCTTGAGATAGAGCTACACTAACTTAAACAGTTGGGTACGTTTGTCGGCTGGCACCTTATCGATGAACTTGTAGTCGGGTTCGCTCATTATACTGTCCAAGCATTATATATAAACTCGGAAAAGAAAACCAGCCGTCAGATGTGGACGGTTGCACCGTTGAGTCTTCGTCGGGTTCGAACGTAGTGACGTAGGTCTCCCACCAACCGCCTTATTAGATTGTTGGTGATCAGTTGACTTCGGCTGAGCTGGTCCAAACCACTACGAAAGGAGCATGCCAAACTCTCGATGATGCCTGTACGGTTGCTGCCGCCTCGTACGGATTTGTAATGTTGGCGATGCAGCATGAATTACTTCTGCAGTGCTTTCTACTGTTTGCGGTGTTCATGGGAATGTTTGTTGGATGCACTTGCCGAGATTCGCTTAGCTGCCACAACACTCCATTTTTCCTTGGCCTGCAGCGAGAGAAATATATTATGGCTGTTCTCCTCCGAAGCTGTCATGAAGAAGGTTTTCAGGCTGGTAAGTATTACCAAAGCGTTCATCACTAACCCTATGAACACAGTCAGGACCAACAGAGATCCTTCTAGTACGTTGTATATTGGAAACCCACCGTAGCCAACTGTCGTGAGTGTTGTGTATACCATTGTCATGCAGTCAAAGAACGAACGATAACCGCCACCTGCCTGTGCAGCATACAGTGCGTGGCTGCACACTACAATAGTCATGGAGTATACGAACACCACCTTGGCGAGGTTGCTATTCTCCTTGAGTGACTTCATCACGAACACCACGGTGCTGCTGGTGAGCCCATACATACCCTCGACACGTTCGCTGCGCCAATTGGCATGACCACTTAACAAATACCCCAGTGGGTAATGTAATCGCATGAGCATCAGCACATGCAACAGGTAGTTCTCCTAGAGGGTGAAGATGTTTGGATGTGGTAGCACTACCATCACCCTCACAAACAGACGTAGCTGGCGGTCGGTATTATTGCTTTCGAACTGCAGTTTTGTTTCCGCAATTATTAGAACGAGTAGAATGCAGGTGGAAATGGTGACCCCCATCAACTGCTGGTACTGAGGCTGGTCGGGTAGGTACACGAGTACTAGAGATAGTAGCAACGACAGCGTTGCCGTCACAAAAGCTAGAGAATCCACAAGCTTCAATCGCTGAAGCCAGACATCGGTATTGAACTGAGTGGGAGTATCTTCAAGCTTCTTCGAGGTCTTCGGGGGTGCCTCCAGCATCTTCAGCGACTAAAGCGGCAGCTGCCTGCAGCTCCTGTGCATCTGGTTGAACACTCTCTGGGCAGCAAAGTCGTTGATGCAGAACTATTACATTCAGAAATTATTCGCATGATTGCATTATAGAGTGATCGTTGGTGCTTCCCAGCAACAAGCGCACATTTTTAGCATCAAAATTCCAGACCAATGTATCATCCACGCTTCTTCTTTGACTTGCTCTCGTAGTCCTCGTAGTTGTTCTAGCTGCCGTTCACAGAGTCGCCTTCGTTTCGGTCACTGTACTCCTTATACCCTTGGTCAATCTGTGCGTAGTTCTTCTTGCGCTTATGCCGCTTGTGACTAGGTTTCCATTCATTCTTACACGTTGTTTGTCGCGCCGTTTATGCTTTCAATCCGAACCTCGGTGGACTGGTCCAGTTGGTAATTCGCAGGTGATCTACACGAACTCAGCGAAAAGATTCGTTCACGGGCTTCAAGCTTTGTTCGTTTCAGGAAGAGGCCTCCTCGGGGGTTCAACCGGACATTCACGTAATTCTCAAAACCTCTGATGATGTTGCCCTGCATGATAATAAAGTAATACGGGTTCCTTCGTCTCCTATAAGTACATAGTCTCAAGGTACTCGATCTGTCCGTCCATTTCGTGTATGTCGTTCTCCAGTTAGGCCTTGAGCTCTGCGATTTCGGCGAGCGTCAGCGACATTGATTTAATAATTATAAGTGGAAGGAACGACCCGCCACTATGTCAATGGAGGACTGAAGGTAATTTGGGCCAATTGGAAGGTGATGATCAGGGGAGCAGCAGAATTTTGCCTAAATCCGCATGGGTTACGCTTAGTTCAAGCGCTTCCTTGATATCCTTGAAATGCAGTTCCTTGTATGTTGTCGTTGACAGGTCACCTTTGAGATGCCGGGAAAAGTGCGAGAAGATTTCTTTTCGTTCTTCGGCAGAAAGAGAATTCAACCAAGTACCGATAAAGAATCCACAGACGCTAAGGCCAAGTAAGAAATAAGAGCCCTCGGAAATGGAGAAAGCTCCACCAGTCAGCTTACCGTAGATGTAGACGCTTGCAGGTAGTTCAAGCCCATCGATTAGCTTCTGAGTTACCTCACCTCCTCCGAGAGAGACAAACAAGAGGTTCAGCTTGAACTTGCTAACGAGCTGCTTGTATGCCGGTTGCCAATCGCCCTCCGTAAGGATTACATGTTCTGCACCTTCGCTGCGGAGGAGGTCGACTTCCTTCTGCTTCCAAACAATGTTGACCAGAGGGATGTTCTCGCTCTTGCAGATACGGTTTAGCATCCTTCCCAACGCCGAAGCAGCAGCACTATTGATTATGCCACCATGCTTCTTGCTCTTGTAAATATGCAGGAATGCGAGAACAGTTGATGGGTTCATTACTCCAGAAGCTGCTGATTTTACTGGTACATCATCGTCAATCTCAAAGAATTAGGATGCAGTCGAATAGTCCGCCCAGCTTCCAGAAGTCGAGGTAAAACATACCCTCTTTCCTACACTCTCTTGGAGCGCAGCCCCGTTGGCTTCCAAAATCCTTCCGACGCCCTCCACGCCAGCTGTGGTTGGCAGTGGCCTAGGGAAGAAGACTCCGCTAATCAACCCATGATCGCTTGGATTGATGGTGGATGCTTCAACCTTAATGAGCACCTCTCCTTCCTTAGCTACTGGTTTGGGTCTCTTACCATAGACGGGAGTTTACCCGAACTTCTCCAGAATGACTGCGTTCATCTCGACTGCCTCCATAACGTATCTGCTATCGAATCAGATCGATATAGTCGCATTTCTACGGTGAGTGACGTAACATTGACGATATCTGAAAAAGATCGATTTCAATGCAAACCCATACCAATGGCGATGTCCAGGCATTTATTGCAAGGGATAGGTCATTGTAAGCAATTATAAGCAGGAGAGACTATCCATAACGATGCTTATGGACGAATTGAATGTAATTTGTATACAAATATGGCTGCGGCAGATGATCACGGGAGCAGCAGAACCTTGCCCTCCGTGGCGCGGGTGTTGCTCAGTTCGATCGCTTCCTTGATGTCCTTGAAATGCAGTTCCTTGAAAGTTTTGGTGGATAGGTCGCCCTTGAGATACCGGGAGTAGTTCGAAAAGATTTCCTTTTGTTCTTCGGCAGTGATTGAATGCAACCATTTGGTGAGATGAAACCCACCAATGTTGAGACCCCCGAAGAAAGAGGAGCCCGAGGTGATTGATAAAGTTTGTCCACCAGCTAACATGCCATAGATGTACACATTTGCAGGCAGCTCAAGCCCATCGATTAGCTTTTGAGTTACCTCACCTCCACCCAGAGCATCGAACAAGGCATTAACCTTGAGCTTCCGAACGAGCTGCTTGTATTCAGGTTGCCAATCGCCCTCAGTCACTATCACATTTTCGGCACCCTCGCTCTTTAGGAGTTCAGCTTGTTCCTTCCTTCTCACAACGTTGAGCAATGGGATATCTTCTGTCTTACAGATGCGATTTAGTTGCCTTCCGAGCGATGAGGCAGCAGCAGTATGGATAATACCACCGTGCTTCTTGCTCTTGACGGTATGGATGAACCCAAGGACAGTTACAGGGTTAATAATTCCTGAGGCAGCTGATGATACTGGCACATCATCGTCAATCACGAAGAATTGAGATGCAGTGGCATAATCGGCCCAGCTTCCAGAAGTCGAAGTAAAGCAGACCCTCTTTCCAATGTTATCCTGGAGAGCAGCTCCATTGGCTTACTCGATTCTTCCAACGCCCTCAATACCAGCTGTAACAGGCAGGGCCTTCGGATAGTAGAGGCCGCGAAGGAACAGATTGTCACTTGGATTGATAGTGGAGGCTTCAACCTTCACCAGCACTTCTCCCTCCTTGGGAACTGGTTTGGGTTTCTTGCCGTAGACGGGGGTCTCTCCGAACTTCTCCAGAATGACGGCATTAATTTCGGCTGTCTCCATGGGATATTCCTGTTGGATGGGATTTAATTTTACTTTTGTCTTATGCGAACTTTTGCTTTTCTAACAATATGTGACGTAACATCGACGAAATGACGGATGTTGATGTTTGAACAATGGTCCAAACGAGGGCACATCGAGAAGGAAACAGGTCATCAAAAGCTCGCAGCTACCTACGACAACCATAATTAACTCCAATTGAATAGTTTATGTAATGTCATGCTCAAGGAGCTAGCATGCTCTTCTGTTCGTAGACACTATTGCTCTTCTTTTCTGCATAAGATCATATTTACTGTTCTTCTTGATTGGTCCCAACTATACACGCTGACCCCATCCACGGAGATCGCTCCGAACGATCTTCGTGGAGATGTCAAGTGGGACATCCTTGAACCTGTTCTGTTTCTTCTTTTCGCCTTCTACCATCGTCTCGTATTGGCTGCTTATCTTCGGCAAGTTGATCGGTTCTTTGTTCGGCTCCTCCACCAACGATACGTTGATGTTCTTGGTGTCTGGGAAGCTAGCAAGGTTCTTTTTCTACGTTATTGCAAGGTTTACGCTCATCAAAGGCCGGATTTGTTCAAGCAGGAGGTGAACAACCGACTCAGTTTCAATGGCACGCCATTCCTTAACGTTCTTGGACTTGAGCTCAGCGAGGTTGATTTCGACTGATAGTGCAGCCAAGTCCTCGGGTTTGTTGAGTTCACTATAGACCCCCGTGCCGTGATGCCCAAGCATAAGCACTTCCAGGTACTGCGAAAGAATGACTGCGAGTGACTCGTATTTGGTCTCGTGCTGCAGCAGTCTGTTTTCAAGGTAATTGACGGTATTGCGCAGGTTGCTCAGTTAGTTGTTGAGTCTTCGACTTTCATTCTTGTGCTCATTCAAATCGGGGAGTTCGGAAGCATCGCGGACCGACTTCTCGCTACGCTGGTTGGAGTGCTCGGTAAGTGTTGCTCGGTCCATCTCCAGCTGCTCCCGAAGCGATTTGTTATCGACCTACAAATCTTTGAGTTTCTTGTTGAGTTGCTTCACTAAAGTCTGACTTAGACTCGACCTCTTCACCAGATCGTTTTCTACCTGCTTGTGAATTTCCACTTCACGCTTGTAATGCGCCACCTGCTCCTGAAGCTTTTCGTTGCGCTCTAACAGTCCCACCGTCTGCTTTGACTGGAAGTCTAGCTCGTTGATGAGCTGCTGGTTCTGTAGAATCGTTGCCCGGATAGTACTGTTAACCGGCTCGTTCGTAGTCTCGCGATGGTAGTCCTTGACTAACTGTTCGCGGTCGTTTTGAATGCTCTCATTGAGGTGGTAGGCCTGATTAATTCCTGCAAGAGTCGTCTCCAAACTGTGGATCTTCTCGTTGAGCGTCGCCTTAGTCAGCTCAAACTATTCCTTAATGACCGTGAGCTCATTGGCTGAACAATGACGATAGGAATACTGTGCTAAGCTTGGGCCTTGGCTGCCTGCTTTTTGAGGTTCTCAAGGTTGAACTCTAGCTCGCCCTTTTCGCTCTCTAGTGCGTCCACTGAGTTCTGCAGTTTCTTGTTCATCATGTTCTGCATCAACCATACATCCTACGACGTTTATGAGCTCGCGGTTGAGCTTGATGCGGGTTTCCTCGAGTTGTTGACTGAGCCGACCAACTTCTTCCGTCCTGAATGACTGCAGCAATACTTCTTCTTCCAGTCGGTTTCGAGACTGTTCGTCTTGGTCTCCAGCTGACTTAGCTCCAGCTTCTTCTGCTCCAGCGCTACCATGAGGCTATAGTAAGGCACAACCCTGTACAATTCTGGTGTCGACTCCCTGCGTTACAGGTAGTTCATAGCCGAGCGATTAAAATTAATCGGAACGCATCACTGTCCTAGAACCCTCGCCAACTATATATTTTAATGGAGTCGTCAACAACAGTGGCAGCAGTTTCGCGCATTTCAGTGCTAAGCTGGAACATTCTTGCAGACGTACTGTGTAAGCCGATCTACTTCCCATACGCGTCAGAAGCCAACCTTAAATACGAAAGCCGCATCAGCAGAATCGTAAGCAGTCTTGGCTAACCCAGCTGTAAACTATCTTGAAGCACAATCCTGATTTGTTGTGTCTGCAGGAAGTCGACGATCGATCGGAATTTTAACGGGCGTTGGAGAAGCACGGCTATGAACTCCTGTACATACCTAAGAGGTTCTGCTACAACGCGCAAGGTGTGCTGCTTGCATATCGAGCAAAACAATTTCAGTTGCTTCGATTTCAGACTCTCCAGTACTCTGGTGAGGAAACTGGCTGGCGTCATCCAGAGGAGGCGAAGGGAAATAACGCAATCCTCATGCATGTAAGCTCAGTTTCAATGTGTAGTTGAAGGAGCGGCAGACCGGGAGAACATTCTACGTTGCCACCACCCATCTCTTTTGGGACCCAAGCCTCGAGCGAATCAAGTACTACCAGTTCACCAAGTTGCTGAAAGTCGTGAATGAAGCTGCCAAGCCTGCCGAACCAATCATCGTTGCTGGCGATACCAACTCGGTTCCAGATTGCAACCTCATAAGACTTGTGAAGTACGGTGAACCACCAGCTCTGGAAAGAACCAAATAGCCTGAGGATAACTTGCAGCGTCTCCAGGAAATCTACGCAGAAGTAAAGGACCACCTTCCCAAATTAAAATCTGCCTTTGTAGAACAATAGCATAAACCGACCAACGCAAAAAGTCGAAAAATCTTCCGAGGGATGCTGGACTACGTGTTTCACACCTAGCACTTGAAGCTGGTGCGTACTGAGCAATTGCCCGAAGAAAGTGAGTATGATGTGTAGGAAGGCCTTCCGAACTCAGTGTATCCTAGCGACCACCTGCCTCTAATCTGCGAGTTCGAGTGGAGTAGCTGATGCTTTGTGTAAGACTAACCTAAAGGTCAACCGATTAGTCCCTTTATTTGCGAAAAGTCGGTCTGAGAAGCACATTAGTTATTTGTTCGATGCGTTGTCTCTGGAAAATTCGAACGGGAACTGACGGTACCTCTTCAGAATGTTGTTGGTACCGTAATATTACTGACCCGTAGGGTGGCTGATGAGTTTGATGCACATATGGACTCAACTTGTCAACGTGGCCGGTACAACCATCAATAGGCAGAAACAGTCCTTAATAGCCTCCGGTTGGTTTCTATTTGGTGTGAAAAATGTGTACTATAAGTTTAATAGTTGCGAGTTTTTGATGCAATCTCGCTTTCACTCCAATCTTTCTCTACAATAAGAGGAAATCGCCACCCAACAAGTGTGATCCGCTCCCTAAACACCGCCCCCCCATAACGCTTTCAAT
>ERZ724508.867-NODE-867-length-19910-cov-28.533669_pt1 | contig 19910 bp, 30 predicted proteins | sample MGYA00376041_ERZ724508 | MGnify/ENA primary metagenome ERZ724508 (study PRJEB28724, sample SAMN07190887) | wastewater metagenome | isolation source: effluent of sewage treatment plant in Hong Hong | place: USA: Christiansburg, Virginia | collected 2016-03-01 ...
CTCTGCGTTAAATCTCACTACCCCACCCCCCCGCTCGCGTGAAATCTCAATCAGCTGGCACAAATCATCCAGCGATTCGATGGTGATCAACTGCCCGTCATAACCGGCCTGCTTTTTTCCTGCTCCCATGTCGTTTTCGATTCGATACCAGTCAAGCCACTCACCAAGGTCGCCAACCTCCACGGCCAGCGTCCCGGTGTAGGCGTCAAATAGGCCGTAGACGGTTTCAAACATCGGGCCTTCTACTTCCAGCCCGACATACATTGCAAACCCCTTGAACAGTCGGTCCATGGCGGCGTGGTGCTTCTGCCAGTCGGTCAGCAGGGCGAGGGTGTTCTTGCGGTCGGGGTAAACGTGGGTCATGCGACCTCCTGATGCGGTAGGACAATGGTCATGCCAAGGCGCATCGCAATGTTCTCTTCAAGGCGTGCGCCGCTGGAGTCTTCCCACCCCGGCAGCAACCGCACAGCATCACACTGCACAAGCTGCGCAATCGCCAAGCGCATGTACCCGGCCCATGTGCCGCAAGGTGGCTCTGGGTTTTCTGCCGGATTCAATACTTCGAAGCCCATGGCGCGAAGTCGGGCGGCTTCGGCGTGAAAAGCGGGATAGTTGAAATCCGGAAGTCCCGTCATCTTCCCCGCGATATAGATGAGCTTCATGCTGTCTCCATCTGCATCCAGCGCCCAATCAGTGCGCTCTCGGCCCTGTTGTGGTCACGAACGCGCGAAAACTCAGCACACTGTGGGTACAGTCGGCGCGCGCAATCCATGGCTTTCGCCTTGCGCTCCCGGTCGCTCAAGTTGCTGTCGATCAGGCCAAATGCTTTTTTCCACGTCTGCGGGTGTGCATAGACAGGCTTCAGGCCAAGGCACTCCAGAACCGTCTCGATGGCGCCAAGACTGCGCAACAGGCTGCCCTGCGTTTGGACTGCGTTGTTGGCACCGCCCATGGTGCCCACAGCCTCGATAACTGCGCGCACGGACTCTCCGGCCGGGCAGTGCTTCAGAAGCAGGGCCTTGAATGCGGCGCCGTCAATCTTCTTTTGCACCATGGCAGTGGGGCCGACACCGGGTATCTTCATGGTCGGCAAGTCGAAGACGACGCGCAGTCCGTTGTGGTCCAGCACGCTGCATGCGCCAGTAAGGCCCGGGTCAATGCTGATGATGATCATGCCGCCTCCGAATAGAAATCCACCGACTCAATCGGCTGGCATTCAATCGCCACCAGCGTGCAACTACGACCCTGCAGATCACGGTGACGACTTTGGCAGTTGATTCGCGGGCTGGCTCACCAGTGCACGGCGCGTCTTCTCCGCTTTCACGTCCGCCAGAATGTTTGGGTTCGGCGAGTTCGGATCCTTGCGGTACTGGTCCAGTGCCCACCGGGCGTATTCCGGGTCCAGTTGCTCCAGCCACAGGAAGCGGGACACCATGCGGGTGTTGTGGGCTTGGTAGTCGAACGGCATTCACAGGTCACCCCCTCGCGAAGTGCGCGCGCGGTTGCTGGGAACTTCCATGGTGGCTGGCCAGTTCACAAAGTGCAGGTTCTCTCCGGCGTAGTACAGGTCTAGATAGCCGGGCTCTCCGTCGCGCAGCTTGGCCACCGAAACCTTGGCATAGTTCTTCCACTCGTCGCCCAGCGTGGGGCTGTTCTTGATGGGCCGGTGCACAAAGATCACGATGTCGGCGTCGTTCTCGATGTCACCGGAATCCCGCAGGTCGGCCAGCTTCGGCATCGGGTCTTCGCGGGCATCCACTGTGCGGCTGATCTGGACCAGCAGGATGACCGGGCATCCCAGTTCCTTGGCCAGCGCCTTCATGCCGCCGCTGACCTCGGCGACCTGGTAGTTGCGGTTCGCCTTGCGGTCGGTACCGGTGGTCAGACCCATGTGGTCCACCACGATCAGCCCAAGCTTGCCGTGTTTACGCTTTACCGCCCTCGCTTTGCTCCGGAATTGGTTGATGTTGAGGCCGCCCTGGTCATTAATCTCGATAGGGCTCCGGCGCAACTTCTCGACGGCGCTGCTCAGGCATGACCAGTCGAAGTCGCCCAAACGCTCCGGCCGCCGGATCTTGGTGAGGTGAATCTTTCCGATGGATGCCAGGAAGCGATCGATCCACCTGTCGCGTGACATTTCCAGCGAGAAGACAGCCACTGGCAGTCCTTCATTCAGCGCGACATGCTCGGAAATGGTCTGACTCAGCGCGCTCTTCCCCATTCCAGAACGGGCCCCGATCACGATGACATCGCCAGGCCGCATACCGCCGTCCAGCCGCTCATCCAAGTCCTTGAGGCCGGTCGGAATGAAGTCGTTCTTCGCACTTCCGTTTGATCGTTCCTGAATTCTGTCTAATGCACGCACGACACCGGTATCAACGCTCTCCCATTCGTCTACCGTGCTGGCGCCGGCTTCGCGCACAGTGCCAATCTTCCGCTCGGCTTCATCAATGATGGCCGCAACAGCCTTGCCTTCGGTGTTGAATGCGCTGGTGGCGATCTCGTCACTGGCGGTGATCAAACCGCGCAACAGTGACCTATCACGCACGATTTCGGCGTACCGGCGAATATTCGCGGCGCTGGGAACGTATTGGGCCATGGCGTTCAGGTAGACCATCCCACCAATCTCATCGGCCTTGCCGATGCCCTGTAGGTGGCTGTGCACAGTGATGATGTCAGCTTGCCGGCCGGCGTTGACCAGTGACCCGATGGCGGCGAAAACCAGCTTGTGCTCGTGGCGATAAAAGTCGGAATCCTTGAGCAAGTCGCCCACGCGATCCCATGCGGAGTTGTCCAGCAGCAGGCCGCCCAGCACGCTGGTTTCTGCCTCGATGCTTTGGGGTGGCACGCGCAGCGAGCCTATGCCCGGGTCATCATTCAAGTTCATTGGGAATCCTTGGTTTTTTCGATGACCTGCTTCATGCCGCGGTCGGTCATCAGGAAGTCGATGTCGCACTGCCAGTTCGCGTGTTCACCACTGCGCGGCGTGCGGCCCATCAGGAAGTCGTTTTCGGTGGCGCGCTCGAAGTAGCTGCGCAGCCATGCCAGTGCCTGATCGGAGGTTTCAGCACGTCGCGTGCTGTCGGGTTTGGTGCTGGTCAAGACCCATTCCCAGACCTTGCGAATCGCTTTCACCCGGTCCTTGGTGTGAAGCCGGACCTTTGGCAGGTTTGGCAGAACCTCGTGGTACAAGTCGATCACAGCCTGCGTCTGGCAGGTCGGCAGCTTGCCTGCTGACGAAGGAGCTTTAGCTCCTGATTTACTTTGGTGTCTGGTGTCTGGTGACTGGAGAGCATTGCCATCGCTATGCGTTCGCATATCCGATGCATCATGCGTTCGTGATGCGTTCGCATTGCCATCGCTATGCGCTTTTGATGCGCCCCATCGCGCTTCCGCACTGCGTTTTGCCTTCGCCTGTTTATCCTGATAGCGTGCAATCTCGGTATCGCAGCGCTTGTGACGCCATCCGTCGGCAGCCTCCGAAAAGAACTCATCCAACACAATGGAAACCGCATCCCTCTCTACCTTGGAGCCAGCGCGCACCAATCGATACACGTCACGCACAGCTTTTGGCAGGGGTAATTCCTTGATGTAGTAAGCATCCAGAAGCCTACGGTACGCGCCGTCTTCCACCATGGACAGATGGGCCGTGTCACGCAAGTAATCACCCAGGTGGTGCTCGTAGTAGTTCACGATTGCCTCACCCCCATGGCCGCTTCCATCTTGGCGATCTGATCCGGACTGCGCGCCAATATGCGGTCGCGCATCACCTCTGCCCATTGGTCCCTCATCGCGGCCAAATAGAAGTAGCTGCACCCAGGCTCGCCCATGCGCAAGTTATAGATCTCTACGTTCTTACCGGCCACCTGAATCTCAAGTTCATGCACTTCGTCGATAAGCAGGGACAGTCGCGTCTGCGCCCCATCGCACTGACAGGCGGTGCCTTCTGCTGGCACCATAGGGCCGTCTACGGCTGTGCTGGGTGGGGCTGATTGGGGCGAAGAAGGGGTCATGCAAGCGATTCTGTTGCCAGATGTCGCAACCGTTTGGGGGTCACGACCACCAGACAATTCCCCAATTTGTTTATGCAACATGGCACCAGGCCCTTCTGGAAACTATTTCCTCAACAGCGCGCAGCGAGATTCCATGTCGTTTGGCGATGGCCTCATTGCTGAGGTTTTCGCGGATGTACTGCAACAACTTCAGCCGCTGCCTATGCGCGCTGCGAATGTCAATCACATCCATGTCCAGCAACTTCGCTTGCGGCAACTCTTGCCCGCGCACTGCAAACTCCGTGCGACGGCTTTGGTACTCAGTGCGCGATAGGCGGTTGCGGCGGCGGTTTGGTGCCGTGGGGGTGGCGTAGTAGTTGGACATTTACGCGGCCTCCAGCAAAGATGGTTGAAAGCCTTGGCGCGTAGCGCTGGAAATGCGGGCGCGGGCAATCTCTATGTACTCAGCTTCGCGCTCAATACCAATGAACTGCAGGCCCTCAAGGACTGCGGCGCAGCATGTCGTTCCGCTGCCCATGAATGGGTCCAAAACAATGCCGCCAGCAGGGGTAACGAGGCGCGCAAGGTAGCGCATCAGGTCGGTTGGCTTTACGGTGGGGTGATGGTTCTTTCGAGCCTGTAACCCTCTGTTGCGCGGGTTGTCCCCGCCTGGGTTGCCTTCTTTCCGGCCTGCATCTTGTTGCTTGGTAGCGAACCCATGTAGACCTTCATTACGGTCGTCGCCACTGGCTTTCGCACAGTAGAAAAAGCGGGCGGCGCTACCTGTGTCGTTGCGCGCAGCAGACACCACGCGACCGGCAAAGTCGCCATAGATTCCGTTGGTCACGCCGCTGGGTTCGGTGCCGCGTACATCGCCTTGCTGGCCTGCGCTTTGCGGGAACAGCGCTACAACCTCGTCGCTGCCGTCATGGATTAGGTTCGCGGGCCAGCGGCCAACATCGGACCCGACCGTTACAGCCTTTGGCTCCCAGGCGTCATCCTCGTGTGGGAACTGCCCTGCACCAGCCGCCTTGTCTCGCAAAGTTGATTCACTTCCAACCCTGCAGGCGTCAATATTCAGCGCACCCGTGCCATGCGCCGCCACATTCGCGGCCACGGTGCCGATCAGGGGCTTGCGCGCCATAGTGATCGGCTCCAGCGCCGGCTTGAGCGCGGTGCCCCAGCCTTGCCATTGCTGGGCGGCGTCGGTTGCGGGGGCGGTAACATCACCAACGCCGCGAGCAAACCATGCCGATTGACCAGAAACTGCCGATCCGATCACGCGCCGTTCAATGGCTTGCCAAGTTTCAGGCGGCAGAGCGGCCTTGAACTCAGACCACCACTTGTCACCGGGGGCGTGTCCTTCCTTTGTCCAGTCGTCCACGTTGCGTCCGGGCAAGTTTAGACCCATATCCAGCGCCACTTGCACGTAGTCACGGCGTCGCGCCTTATCAATCGCCTTGCTCACGTCCAGCGACTTGGGGAACCCGCTGTTCCCCGTTGGGAACGCTACCCCATTGCGGACGGCAACAAAGGCCCCGGTCGGCACGCGCAGGCACCACACCTTGCCGGTGTAGTGGAACGGCACGACCCGCACCACAGCGGAACGATGGCCGCCCCATGCTCGAACGCCTTGTGCAGTCCATTCGTCGCGAACAACATCAGATTTTCCGGCCGGTTGTCCGTCGCATCGTGGTTGATGTGGTGCACGCACTCCATTCGCGTCAGCGGCCGCCCTACTGCCAGTGCCACCACAAGACGGTGCTCCATCACATAGCCGTCCGCCCGCGCCATGGCCCTCAGAACCGAGGGGCATCGCACGTACTTGATCGGCTGATCCGCGTAGGCGCCCTTCCGGTTGCGATACGTCAGCCCGCCCTTCCAGGCCGGGTTGGACTCGCCCGTCATGCGCGCCTTCAGCGCGGCTTCCGATTCCGGCTTCCATTTCGCCCGCCCCTTGTAAGCATGGTTCGCCCACTCGGCCCCGCGAAGAACGCCGTTGCACTTCTTGCTGCATGTCGGCGTCACCACCTTGCGCAGCCACGCATCCGGCTTCCACACACGCGCCCCGCAGACCGAGCACTTGATCGTCGCGCCCTTGCGCTGTTCCAGAGGCATCGTCACGGCATTCGCTGCACCGATCAACGCATTCGCACAGGTCGCACTGCACGCCTTGTTGCGGACGACCTGCTCCTTGGTGTGCGTCATGAAGGGCTTGCCGCAGTGCTGGCAGGCTTTCCAGAACGGGTACACACGCTTCGCATTCCAGTGTCTCGGCAATCTGGAATGCTTCGCTTCCGCCTCGTTCAACAATGACGCGATGGTTTCGGCTGACGACTTGCTCGCCAAAATCTCCGACAAGACGGAATGCGGTATCGCTGTAGTTGTACTCGACGATTTCGAGGATGGGCTGGTAGGTGTATTCGCCATGCTCAACATCGTAGCAGAGTGCGCGATCACCTATCTTGGCCTTATGGTAAGGGATGACGCCTTTATCGGTCGCCACCTCGGTGGCCTCGTCCAAGCACCCGTACACCCAGGCGATCATGTCGCGGATCTCGAAACCAGCATCCTCGATGCGGCAGGCCATGCGGTGCTGTGTTCTGGTGCCCGCGAATGACAGCAGGTAGCCGCCTGGCTTGAGTACACGCAGGCATTCGGCCCAGACCTCAACGGCTGGTACATCGTAATCCCAGCGTTTTCCCATAAAGCTCAGGCCATAAGGTGGATCTGTGACCACAGCGTCAACGCTGCTGTCTGGCATCTCGCGCAGCACGTCCAGGCAGTCGCCCAGGTGGCATTGGTTCAGCCACTGGTTCATATGCTTCGGCCCCGAGAAATCCGCTGCGACTTGTTTGTGTCGCAGACGTTGTGAATCGAGATAGCCCCCAGCGTGCGTGGTGTCAGATCAACCGTGCGCCTGCCTTGCATGTCCAGGGCGCGGCCTGATGTGGGAGCCTTGGCCCGGCTGGGCTTCGGCTCTTGTGCGCCGATTACGGGGACGCGTTGCCAGTTGAAATCATTCATTCCGGTCACTCCCCGACGCCGACATGGCCTTCTGTTCTTTCACGGCCCGTGAAATCTCTTTTGCATAGATCGCTTTGATAGCCCTCTGGACCATGTGAGGAGCGCCCCGGCGTTTCCAGTTGTTTACGTTCTGGCGCGTAACGTCAAGTTTCGCGGCAAGATCAGCCGGTGTCCCCGCTGCTTTGATTGCAATTTCTAAAATATCCATTCCAGAAATGTACAGCAATACGATTGTTTACACAAGTGGAAAATAATTGTTGACAAGCAAGTAAACATGCGGTTACATTAAACCAATCGCAACCAAACCGCGAAATGAGCTGGCAAAGCTGATCCGAGCGCCAGTAAGACCCAACAGATGCAGCGGGTCGCTTTAGTCACAGAGTGGCGCAGTGGTTTGAGGGCGTGAGTAGAGCGATTGAGGCGGGTTTCTGCACTCGTGACAGCGTGGAGCGGAGCGACCAGCCAAAGGGGTACCACAGCGCCGTGGTGCACGAAAGCCCTTAGGGCGTGCTGACTGCTACAGCCGCCCGCCTCAATCGCTCTGATCCTCAACGATTGGGAGCATTTATGCAGCGTTCACAACCCTTCTCTCGCGCAATGGCAATGGCCACTGCAATTGCGGCAATCATGTCCAGCGCGGCCAGCAATGCCGCCATTCAACAGCAACAAATCGCCGCACTCGGACCCTACGAATCCCGCGGCAAGGGCAAAGGCGGCGGAAACCGTCGTGCCCCCGGCGCTGGCATGGCAAATATCCGTGCTGCACGCAAGGCCCGCAACGCCCGCAAGTTTCGGAACAGTGCGAAGGCCTGACCGTGATCCACCTCACCCAACTCCAGTACGAAACCATGGCCGGCAAAGCGGCTCTGGCTGATCGTTTGACCGTCCTGCTGTCAACCACACAGCAGCATCTTGACGGCGCAGTAGCCGCCCTGGTCGAGTGCCGCAAGGTCCACCACGCTGATTGCCTTCTGGGCGTCCAGATCCGTGCGGCGATCGACATGGCCCGCTCGGGTCACCGTCCGAACCGTCCGCTTGCCGAGTGGATGGCACAAGACGCGGCGATTGTCGGGCAACTGCTGCAGGTTGATCCGTCATGAGCGCCGTCCTTCAATCCACCCCAGCGCGCGCAGCGCCAATGCCGCAAGGCTTCCAGCGCTGCTCCCATGTTGCACCACGGCCCGAGCGCGGCACACAGCGCTACACCTACACCCTCAACGGCATCGGCCTGGAGTGCGATATCGAATTTGAGGCTGCAGACGGCGATGGCTGGAACGAACCACGCGAACCGGCCACGGCAACGCTGTGCAAGGCATGGGTGCGTGATGTTGATGTTTATGAGCTGCTGGATGACGAGCAGCGCGAAGAGATTGAAACCGCGTTCTTGTCGCAGGAGCCTGACTACGACGATTGCCCTGAACCTGATTTTGCGGAGTGAGCATGAAACTCCCACTCCAAAAAGCGAAGGACTTGAAGCGTTGGGCGAGTAAAGGCTCATTGCCATGGAAAGCGTGCAGCCCGTTTCTTGAGAACGCAAGGGCAGTGCTGATCCATCGCCCCCGCAGTGTCACCACTCACAAGCTCGGTGACAAGTGGGATGCGCACGTTTCCGTACAAAACTGGTGCGGGTCAACATTCTCAGGCGGTAAGCACTTCACGTTCTTGGACTCTGTGCCAGAAGGAAAGCTGCTTTGCGCACGGTGCGAGGAAAAGGCTGTAAACGCTGGCATCCAGTCATCGCACGAATTAACAGGTAGGCATGTGCATCTGGGTGGCGTTGTTGCTGTGCAGTTGTGCTGCGTTGAAGCGGGAGCAACAGCATGAAGCGCCCCGCCCTGCTTATCGACGGTCTGAGCATGTTGCACGACCGCCTGGGCCAGCCCGCATGGTTTTTCCCGGCCGTCATCTTCCTGCTGCTCGTGGTCGCGCCATTCCTCATGTCCGCTATCGAATTTGGAGCGCTGCAATGAACAAGCGCGAGGGCTACACCGAGATATTGCCAAATTCGGCCAACGAGCCATACGACACCATTGGCGAGATTATGTCCATGGTTCGCGGCCTGCTGGCTGCCATTGGCTTGATTGCTTGCGCTGCAGTGACAGGCCTGTATTTCAGCGGCTTCTTCCACCACGTCGCGGCCAAGTTCCCAGCGGGCTTTCTGGCCTTCATTCTGGGGGTTGCATGAGCCTTTTCGCCGTGTTCGCGCTGGGCGGCCTTAACCCGCCTGCCTTTCTTGTCAGTGTCGCAATCGGCGTCAGTCTGGCAATTTTTGAGATTCTTTTTCCACAACCAACTGAGAGCACCACATGAGCAACGACATTCGAACCAATCAACCCGCATCGCCGGTCTCCGCGTTCTCCAAAATGCTGGAGCGCATGAAGCCTCAAATGGCTCTGGCATTGCCCAAGCACATGAGCGCCGACCGCATGGCCCGCCTGGCGCTGACCGCGTTCAGCTCTAACAAAGACCTGCAGCAATGCACTACCGACAGCATTCTTTCCAGCCTGATGACGGCGACCCAATTGGGGCTTGAGCCTGGCATCAACGGTCAGGGGTACCTGATTGCCTACAAAGGCAAGTGCACCTTCGTGCCGGGCTGGAAAGGCTTGGTTGATCTCGTCTCACGCGCTGGCCGCGCCACGGTCTGGACAGGTGCCGTTTACGAGGGTGACAAGTTCGACTACCAGTTGGGCGACGAACCCTTCTGCCGTCACAAGCCGGGCGACGGAGGCGAAACCTTCACCCACGTTTACGCCATTGGCCGTGTCAAGGATGCACAGATGCCGGTCATTGAGGTGTGGACGCGCGGCAAGGTGCAAAAGCACTTGAACCAATACAACAAGGTTGGAGGTCGCCACTACGCACTGGCAAGCGAAAGCAACTTCGAAATGTATGCCCGCAAGGTCGCGCTGCTGCAGGTCCTCAAGTACATGCCATCCAGCATCGAGCTTGCCAACGCCATCACCGTGTCGCACGCTGCAGAGTCAGGCCAAGGCGCGGTGATCGACGGTGACTTCGTGGTCCTGTCTTCTGAAAGCGTGGACAGCGATACCGGCGAGATCACCAAGGACAAGCCAGCCCTGCCCGAGTACACCGAAGAAGAGTTTGCCCGTCACCTTCCGACATGGCGCGGCCTCATCGAAGGCGGAAAAAAGACCGCTGAAGAGGTAATCGCCATGGCCCAAACCAAAGCCACCTTTACCGCAGATCAAGCCGCTATGGTGCGCGCCACGGTAACCCCACAACCAGCCTAAAGGAAATCACCATGTCCCATGTTGTCCACAATCTTGTTCAGGGCTCTGCCGCCTGGCACCAGTTCCGCCTGGACCACAACGGCGCAAGCGAAGCAGCGGCCATGTTGGGCCTGTCCACCAAGGTCAAGCGCACTGAGCTGCTGGCTGCCAAGAAATCCGGCATCGCCAAAGTGTTCAGCGACTGGGTGCAATCCAACGTGCTGGATCATGGCCACGCTGTGGAAGCCCTGGCCCGCCCAATCGTTGAACGCATCATCGGCGAGGACCTGTATCCCGTGACATGCAGCCTGGGAAAGCTGTCCGCAAGCTGCGATGGCCTGACGATGACCGATGAAACGGCGTTCGAGCACAAGCAGTGGAACGAAGCTCTGGCCGCCGCCGTGCGCGCCAAGGAATTGCCCGACGAGTACATGCCGCAGTGTCAGCAGATCATGATGGTGACTGACGCCAAGCTGGTGATCTTTGTGGTCTCCGATGGCACTGAAGAGCGCATGGAATGGATGGAAGTCCTGCCTGATCCTGCATGGCAACAACGCATAGACGCGGGTTGGGCGCAATTTGAGCAGGATCTGATCGACTTTGTGCCCGTGGTGGAGGACGTCAAGCCCACCGGCCGCGCTCCAGAAACCCTGCCCGCGCTGCTGATCGAAATCTCCGGTCAAGTCAGCGCCAGCAACCTGGGTGAGTTTAAAACCTTCGCACTGGGCGTGTTTGCCAACATCAAGCGAGAGCTCGACACCGACGAGGACTTTGCCAATGCCGAACAAACGGTGAAATGGTGCGAGGACGTTGAGGGTCGTTTGGCCGGTGCCAAGCAGCATGCCCTGTCCCAAACCTCCACCATCGATGAACTGTTCCGCGCCATTGACGAAATCAGCGCCGAAGCCCGTCGCGTGCGCCTGGACTTGGACAAGCTGGTCAAGGCCCGCAAGGAATCCATCCGGGGCGAGATCGTGGCCGATGGTGTTGCCAAGCTGAAGGCCCACATCGAAGCGTTGAACACCCGCCTGGGCAAACCCTACATGCCGCCCACTACCGCCGACTTTGGCGGCGCCATCAAGGGCAAGCGGTCGGTATCCAGCATCCGCGATGCCGTCAACACGCTGCTGGCTGCAACCAAGATCGCTGCCAACGAGACTGCCGATCGCATCCAGGCGAACCTGACCACATTGCGCGACCTGGCGAAGGACCATGCTTTTCTGTTTGCCGAAACATCCGCTCTGGTGCTCAAGGCCAACGACGACTTAACGGCTCTGGTGAAAAACCGTATTGGCGAACACAAGGCAGAAGTCGAGCGCAAGGAACAGGAAACCCGTGACCGGATCCGTGCGGAAGAGCAGGCGAAGGCCGAGCGCGAAGCCCGCGAGAAGATCGCCGCTGAACAAGCTGCAGCGGCCAAATTGGCAAGTGAGCAAGCGGCATTCGCCCAACTGGAGCGCGACGAGACTGCACGGCTGGCCAATCTGAACACGACCATGATTGTCGAAGCTGCGCCCGTGGTGCTGTCTGCCAAGGCTGACGCCGACCGCAACGCAAATGCATTTATCGACCGCATAGAGCAGCAGATGCCCGCCACCGTGCGCCAAGCCATGGCACCGAAGCCTGCCAGTGCTCCAACGATGAGCCTTGGCGAAATCTCCACGCGCCTTGGCTTCAACGTCACCAGTGTGTTTCTGGCGAGCCTTGGGTTTGAGGCAACCACGGTCAAGGCCGCGAAGTTGTTTCAGGAATCTGTTTTCCTGCCAATCTGCCGCGCGCTGATCGAGCACATCGAATCCGTCTGCGAGCTGCAGCCGGCGTAACCAGTTCGGGGTGAATGCGCCAGCCCTTGCGCCATGAATGCCGGAGTTTAGTAGGGCACCGGCCACCCCACCCCTTCACCACCTACCAAACCCACCAGAAATCCCTCACACCATGACCGCACCAAAGTTTGAATTCCTGACCCCCATCGCAGTCCAGATGCTCAACGTCAACACCCGCAAGGAACTGCACGGTGAAGAGCACGTTCAGGCCGTTGACCTGAGTTTCAAAGCGGACTTCCCCAACACCATCCTGAACGAAGTCTTCGCCATCGGGCTGCGTGAGTCGCTGTACCGCAATGCAGCTGCCGAAACGGGCCAAGAAGACATCGAAGGCGTGGATGCCGTCTTGCCGAACCTGCGTTTTCCAAAACTCAACGGACAGCGCTTCACCTGGGGCGGAAAAGACAAGCTGGTCGGCTACGTATTGCGCCCTGAATTCGGCCTGGGTGACGATGAAAGCAACATCGAACTGGAGCTGTGCAAGGTCAGCGGCAGGGCCGTGGAAACCAAGGAAGGTGGCACGTGTACCGTGTTCTGGAAGGTGCAAAACGCCAGCGACAGACTGGATATGGAAACCTGCGGAAAGCTGGTGCTCCTGGGTGGCGAGGAAGTCACGATGTCACTGCGCGCACCCGTGGTCTACGCAGAAGAAAAGATCGTGGACATGGAAAGCCCGTTCCTCAACGACAACCCTGCGCCACTGGAACGCGACCCCGACGACATCGGGCCAGGGCCGCTGTTCCCGGAGACCCCCGAGCAGGCGCTGATCGATGCGGTTGGAGAAGACGAATCGGGCGACGAGTGATCGCCATGAACATCGCTGACACCATCGCCAACGCACGCCAGCAGGGTGCACATCGCCCTTTCGGAGCCGCCAAAATGATCAAAGAACCCGTCAAGCGCACAGACCCAAGCTCCCTGGTGATTTGCGACGACCCGTTGCCCACGCACCGCGCTGTCTACGGCAACAAGTACGAGCCTATTTTCAAGACCATGAAACTTGGGCAAGCGATCAAGTGCACACCAAGCGAGGTAGGGCCCATTGCGCTGGCGCTGCGCAAGTTTGTCGAAGTTAACAAGCTGAAGGCAAAGATCGCCAGCACCAAGAACTACGGCGATGGGCTCGGCCGTGTTTGGATGCTGGCTGCAGAGCCTGCACCTGTGGTCAAAGCTTTGAAGTCGGTCAGGTCGTAATCGAGAACAACCGTGTGGACCTATATACCATCGAAATCTGCGCCGGAGTCGGCATGCTTGGCGAGTGACTGCGAGCCGGGCTCGCCCACCTGGGCCGAACGCATCGCACCGTTGCATACATTGAGCGGGAAGCATACGCCGCCAGCGTCATGGTCGCGCGCATGGAAGAAGGCTCTCTGGATGCGGCACCTGTCTGGCCTGACCTACTCACCTTCGACGGCCGACGCTTTCGTGGAGCAGTGGATTGCATCGCTGCGGGCTTCCCGTGCCAAGACCTTAGCCTTGCAGGCCGACGCGCCGGGCTCGACGGTGCCCGCAGTGGCCTGTTCTTCAACATTCTCGACATTGCCGACGATTGCGACGCGGCAAACCTCTTTCTGGAGAACGTCGCAGGCATCGCTTCTGCCACCGCCTCCGTTGTGGACGAAGCCGAAGGGGCTCTCGACGAGCGCGCGGCCGCCCGCGTCCTGGGAGAACTGGCCGACCGCGGGTGGAATGCGGAATGGCTCACTCTTTCAGCGTCCGACGTGGGCGCCAGCCATGGGCGGGAAAGGTGGTTTTGCTGGGCCTGGAGACAACTGGACGACGCCGACGGCGACGGATCACCAGAAGGATCGCATGGGCGACGAGGCGATGGCGCGCGAACTGACCCGGCAGAACGCCGGGAAGGCGCTGGCAAAAGACGCTCGATTTTGGCTCACGCCAAACGTCCCGAACGGCGGGCGCTCAGTGTCGGCGGAACTGGTGGCCAGCAAGGGCATGACGGACGACGGCCAGAAGCGCACGGTGGGCCTGGAATCGAAAACGCGGTACTGGGCCACGCCGACCAGCAACGAACACACCGGAGCGGGCCACCCGGACAGCAAGCAGGGTGCGTTGAATCTGCGCAGTCAAGTACATGCATGGCCGACCCCACGGGGCACGGACGGCACCAAGGGCGGCCCGAACCAGGCCGGGAGCAAGGGCGACCTGATGCTGCCGAGTGCGGCTGCGCAGTGGCCGACTCCGATGACCGTGAACACGACGAGCAACCGGGCGAAGTATGGCCGCGAGACATCGGGGCCAAGTCGCGGCGGCGCGAGGTTCGGGCTGGAGGACATTGCGAACACGTGGCCGACGCCAGCAGCCCGCGACAGCAAGGGCGCGAACAGTGCGGAACATGCACTGATCACAGGGGGGCGCAAGCACATGGACCAACTGAGCAACTTTGTCGCCCATTCTTCGCACCAGGCCCAGCCGATGCCCGATGGCCCTCCATCCTGCGAGAGTGGCCCGGCCTCGCCCCAGCCCTCGACAAAACGGCTCAATCCGGCCTTCGGGGAGTGGCTGATGGGCTGGCCAGTGGGATGGACGATTGCAGAGCCCAACGCCTCAAATGCGTTGGAAACGGAGTTGTGGCGCTCTGCGCTGCAACAGCATTTGTCATGCTTGCTCGACGGGCAGGATTTATGACAAATCAGCCTCCAGCCCTCGTAAAAACTGCGCAAGCAGCTACCAAACCAGTAGCAGAAATGGAGATAATATGAAAACCGCTTATCGCCAGGCCAGCCACGCCAAGCGCAGCCGCTGGCAAGCCGACCCCTTCGCCATGTGGAAAGCCATCGCCCGAACTACCGGCTTTGACGAGGCAGAGCAAACCGCATGCGCCCTTCCCGTTCGGGTTGCATGGGAATCCCTGCGCAGCGGAACGGCCAACACAACCGACATTGAAACGCTGACCGATGTGATCGCAATCTGCATCGTTGCCGCTGAGCGAATGGATGCTCTGGTGCAGGAAACCGCAGAAGCGGCCGGTACCGCCATGAAGGCAGTCGCAGACCGCTACACCAGGTGCAAACGATGGGGTGTGGATGCTGCTGCACTGAGCGATATCCCGCCAGTGATTGACTTGTATGAAGAGCTGCTGCGCAATGCCACGGGCGGGCAGATGGAGCAGTGGCTTGGCGCTGTGCGTGGTGTTAAGGGGCGGATGCTGGAGCAGGCTCAGGGGGTGGCAGCGTGATCGAATCCGTCATCAAACCCAAGCGCCCGGTTATGCAAGGCTGGAGCCGTGAGCATGAATGGGTAATGCCGTCACAACTGGCAGAGCTTGGCTATCCGGTCGAGGCGTGGTCGCATGCCGCCAACGGATTGTTTGTGCTGTCCGCCGTGGAAAAGACGAACGAACCCGGCAAGCCTGACCTTGGCCCTGAGTATCACATCAGTATCAGCGCGAACGGCAACCGCTGCACGAGCGCCGATGCGCTGTGGGCGTTGGCACAGTTTGACCTGGTTGAAGCCAAGGAAGACAACCACGTGCCAAGCGGAAGGGTTCGCAACTTCTGGCGCCCAGTGGCCGACCACCTCGCCGGATACGAGTGCCCATGTGTTGGCGTGGAACCCAACATCGTTGAGGACAAAGGCGACTATATCTGGCGGGGGATTACGTCGTGACCAAACAAGTCGAAATCGAGTGCCAAGTGCGCGCCCATACCAAGTCAGCGATCCTGATCTACGACGGCAAGACAGAGTGCTGGATACCGAAGTCTCAGATCACTGACTTCACCGGGGACGGCGACGAACCGGATTTGACCACCACCAGCATATTCATTTCCGAGTGGCTGGCTACCGAGAAGGGACTGACGTGAAACAACTACTCTGGAAGCTGACGTTCTCGACGCTGATTGTCCTAACCGCACCAGCCATCATTTTGGTGATGGTTTGCATTGTTTGGAGTGAGTGAAATGACCTATATACCAACCCGCGATGAGGCGTACCAGCATGGATTTGCTGCCGGTTCCGCGTCCCGCGATGCCGACCTAAAGCAGGCAGAGCAGGACTACATCGCCAAGTGCGCAGAGTTGGGGCTTGTGCATGCGGAGCTTGATGCGCTGCGCAAGGCCCTCGACCAAGAAGCAAAGGCACGCGAAAACGTCAGCGCAATGCGTGCAGAACTCGCCAAGGATGGCGATGCGCTGCGGGCTGATGCTGCGCGTATGGATTGGGTTGTGCGTAGTCCTTGGCTGGACCGCCACGGCGTAGCAAAGCTGGCGGGAATTTGGGCTATCGAGCAGATGCTGAGCCTGCGCAGGCAGTTTCTCGCAGATCCACAGTTTTCCCCGGCAACCCCCACTCACCACAACCCAAAGGACCAACCACATGTTGCTTGAAGCCATCACCCTGCCCGTCACCCTGGAACTGGACGCCAAGTCCAAAGCCCTCATTGCCGCCCTGCAGCGCATGGGTACTGAGACCGCTACCACTACCGACCGCTTGCCAGCAAGCAATGCCGACGCACTGACGCCACCGGCCCACGGCGAATACTGGACCGGCCAGGGCGGGCACTATATCTGCACCCTGCCCGCACTGATGGGCGTACCTGCCCGCCACCTGATTGCAGGTGCAGAAGAAGCTACGAATTTGACGTTTGGCCCAGACACAGAAATCAAGGGCGCAGAAAGCCATATCGACGGCCCCGCCAACACGGCCGCGCTGCTGGCCAGTGGCGAAGACCATCCTGCTGCCAACTATTGCAAGGCCTATACCGCCGATGGTCACACTGATTTTTTCCTGCCCGCCAGGCTGGATCTGGTTATGGCCCATATCTGCGCCAAGCCCATCTTCAACACCGAAGGCTACTACTGGACCAGTACGCAGAACTCCCGCAGCAGCGCCTTCGTTCAGGACTTAGAGTTCGGCTTCTCGAGCTGGTACTACAAGGACTACGGGCGCAGGGTTCGTGCCTTCCGCTGGATTCTCACTTGAACACTTAACCCCTTCAACCCTTTTACCGGCGCAGCCGGTCCGCGCGATTTTTTCACCAACCCAAAGGACCTCATCACCATGAAATCACACCCAGTCACCCTGCCCGCATTCGGCGCCCTCATTCCAGGCCAGGGCGGGTACTTTGCCGCCATCCTGCGCGGCACCACCGTCAACGGCATCGAGCAACCGCCTTATGCCCTGCTCGTGTCTGACATCACCAAAGGTGAGTTTGAAGACGTCACCTGGGGCAAGTACGGCGAAGACGTGCCAGGATCCACCAGCCGCACCGATGGCCTTGCCAACACCGACGCCATGGTCCTATCCCACTGCCCTGCAGCGCTGAAAGTGCGCGAGCTCACCATTGACGGCCACGCCGACTGGTACCTGCCAAGCCTGGGCGAACAGAACTCCGCCGCAGCCAATGTGCCAGAACTGTTTGACGCAGAAGGCGACTATTGGACCAGTACGCAGTTCTCCCGCGACGGCGCCTTCGTCCAGGACTTCGAGTACGGCCTTTCGCGCTGGGGCGGCAAGGGCCTCCGGCGTCGGGTTCGTGCCTTCCGTCGGGTTCAACTTGACCTCTTGAACACTTAAACCCTTCGACCGGCGAAGCCGGTTCGCGCAATTTTTTCATTTTTGATCATGGCCATTTACACCGAGCTTCCAATCTACAAACACGGCTGCGACCTGTTGTCGCTCGCATTGGACGTGCAAGTCCAGATGCCGCGCGTATTCAAGCGCAGCCTGGGTGATCGCATTCACGCCCAGTGCGTGAGCATGTTGGAAGCCATGGCCATGGCGAATGCATCGCGGGGTGACGATCGTGTGGCGCAGTTGGACACCCTGCTGCAACACCTGCGCGCTACTACCGCCATGCTGCGTGTCAGCCACGACAAGCGGCTGATCTCCCCCAAGCTCTGGGCCGCGTCGGTCGAACTGCTGGACGCCGTTGGCAGCCAGGCAGGCGGCTGGCGCAAGCAGACCCTTGGCAGCATTTCCGCAGCGCCTGCTGTATGACGGTCAAGGCCATCATGCCCGTGCGTTTATTGAATCCGGTCGAGCCGCTAGCCCACCAGGCTACCGCCATGCGCAATCAGGATACCGGCGAGCCCCAACAGCTCGCGCTCTGGTCCGGCGCAGTTTCCGAGCCCATCGGCCAACGCCTTGGACTTGGCGACGTAGATAGCTCGAACACACGCAGAACTCCCGCAACAACGCCTTCGTCCAGGACTTCGAGAACGGCAATTCGAACTGGAACAACAAGGACAACGGGCGTCGGGTTCGTGCCTTCCGCGGATCCAATCGCCCCCAGCTCACCCGAGCCAGCGGGGGCACCTTTTCAGATGGCAGACCTGGTGCAGGCCGAATGGAAAGAGGCCGTACTCAATCAACTCGCCATCCATGCAATGGACGCGCCCGTAACCGACTCGCCAGCCGTGGTCATTCAAAAGATCATCGACATGGCTGTAGTGATGGCAACGGACCCGGCGATTGGTGGAGTCAAGCCAGTGCAGGCCGAGCCGCTGACTTATGAAGCGGTTGAACGCATTTGGGTCAATGCACCAACTGGAAAAACTGTTGCTGAAACAAGAATGGACTTCGCCCGTGCTATCGAAGCCGCCCACGGGATCGCAACCACACCGGAGGTCCGCAATGCCATGTAAACAATGCGGCAGCTTTGCAATCAACCACCATAGCCACGGTCGCGACGGTAGCGACGGCGATCTTTGTGATGTGTGCTTTTGGAGGAAGCGGGCGGGGGCACTTGAAGCGCAGGTTGCTGCGCTTACTATTGCAATAGCAGCGTGCCGTGATGCATTCCAAGTTCCTTCCGTTGGCAGTGAGCTTGATGGCTATTACGTTGGTGCTATTGCTGATCCGCTATTGGTAGCTGATTACGTGGTGGCGCAGGTTGCCGCGCTGACGAAAGATGCGGGGCGGTATGCGTTCCTACGTGACGCGCACGAAGGCGACGAGGCCGAAGCGTGCTGTGTGTTTGCGCCAAACGACATGCGCGAATGCCTTGTACCGGTCGGCAGTTTGCCCGGAGAGCTTGATGGATTCATCGACGCCGCCATTGCTGCGCAGAAAGGCACGCCATGAGACTGCAAGTGCCAACCCTGTGCCAGAAGTGCGGCGTTTGGAAGCCTCGTGGAGCGTTCAACACCACGAAGGACAACACCGCCCAGCCGAATTGCCGGGACTGCGGAAACCCACGAGTCCTGAAAAACATGGTGCATTGCAAGTGCATAACGTGCGGAGAAACGAAGCACAGGAATACGCATTTCTCGCGCATTCGGAACACTTCAGATTACCGGCCTGACTGCAAAGAATGTCGGGCAGCGATACCGAAAGCGGAACCAGTGCCGAGGGTTGCCCGGGTGAGGCATTCAAAGCCGGTTGAAGTGCGTGTTGAACCCGTGCGCCCTGTACGTGATTCATGGGAACTGCTTGGGCTGGAGTGGTCAGGGCGGAAGGTTTACGACCCGTACAGCATGCAAAACAGACATGGAGGAAGCAATGCAAGCTACTGAGAAACGACTTGAATCCGTATCCCATGAATCGGCCTGCGTAGCAGATGCCATCCGATACAGGTACTTGCGCAGCGGAGAAGGTTCATTTTTTATGACGTTCATTGCGCCGTATGTCGGGCGCGGTAAGCACTTCGACAAGGCGCTAGATAAGCACATGGCGAAGAAGCCCAAGCCATCCACAGATATGAGGGAGTGAGAACGTGACCCCACTGATAACGGAAATGATTCAATGGGCTGACAAACCGGAGCTTTCAACTTGGTTTGACCTTGGCAACGTCACCAACACCGAGGGGCGCAGGGTTGAAGCAAATCAAGTGCTGCGATTGCCCTACGACCTAACCTCGATTGTCGGTAGGGACAAGA
>ERZ724508.870-NODE-870-length-19891-cov-6.352793_pt1 | contig 19891 bp, 28 predicted proteins | sample MGYA00376041_ERZ724508 | MGnify/ENA primary metagenome ERZ724508 (study PRJEB28724, sample SAMN07190887) | wastewater metagenome | isolation source: effluent of sewage treatment plant in Hong Hong | place: USA: Christiansburg, Virginia | collected 2016-03-01 ...
GGTATGACGATGGGGTGCTACAAACTACGACACGCCTGTGCGAATTCCTTTCACGGTATGCACGGAAAGTGTACGAACACTATCTAATGCGGATAAGCTAATATGTCGATTACAGGAGGACAAGGTATCTCATAATTGAAATCGTGGTGATCGTCGTAGTCATCTCGGGAGCGACTGCTATGTACTTGGACTACCGTCGTAAGAGTGCCCGGGTTGCACTGCTCAAGTAGCTTTTTAGAATGCTGCCTGAACAGCTGCTGTCTGGGCCAATCAACGTCAAGATATACTTCAGAGAGGAGTCACTCTTGGAAGCCATCAAGAGGATCTGAAAGTGATTCTATTCTGCCTCAGACTCGAATTATTATGAACAGTCTTTTGGAGAGGCTCTAACTGCTTGTTGCCTAACACTTCGCCCATCCACTAACAAGTTTCAATGGAGAGCTCAGGCACAGCTTTCTAGAGAGGTTTGTGGACGATCCACAACTGGAGCCAGCACTAGAAATGCTGCTGAAAGGGAAGCAACTCACATTTGTAAGACACGCTGAATCCCAGCTTAATCTGTGGCAACAAAGTCCAGAGAACTTTATGGCCGCATACCCTAAAAATCCTTCACTGTACGACCCCAGCATAACTGTGTAGGGATTCCAGCAGTGCAGCAACTTCGCGCCGATGAGCTACGATGTGGTTTACATCTCGCCAAGCCTGCGTACCCTCCAAACCTACGAAAATATACCGATTTCGTGTGGCCGAGTGGTTGTGACTCCACTGATCCGAGAACGCAACAGAATCCGAGCAGCTGTGATAGGAAAGACTGCTGATCTTCTACGAAAGAATTTCCCAGCTATCCAGTTTGACCAGCTTGACAGACACGAATATTGGTGGCGGCATGACTACCAACCTCACTTTGAGAAGGGACTACGGCGTGAGTCAGATGAGAGTTTGCATTGCCGCATGGCATTTTTTTTAGTGTGGGTGCTGCTGCAACCTGAGACCAATGTGCTGATTATCTCGCACAGCGCATTTCTCGATCAACTGCTTGAACTGGAGTACTTCGATCGGCCGGATAACTGTCGCCCCTATGTCTTGGAACCATCAGCAATAATCAGATTCTTTCGAAGAATGAGAACCCGACCTAAGCCAAAGCTTTGATGACTGGCACTGACCATCAACTAAGAGCTAACGTTCAGTTGATCACTTCTACAAACATCTTGACTCGACATTCAGCACTACTTTTAAACTTAGGCTAAGAACTTCGTGCTTTCATCAAGCTTTCTGATTTGAAGTCTCCAATTTTTTTACGGGAGGACGATTGATATTCTGAACTCGGTGGCCGGCCTGTCCCCCCTCCCAACAACATTTCGGGGACTATAAATATCGGTGTGGGTGCTCCCGTTGATTTATAATCATACGTTTAATGACCTAATAGAAACCCAAGACTGTCGACGTCTCTGAGCTGGAGAACGGGCCCCTCGAGAACCGTGAGTGTCGTGATGTTTTCTGCTGCATCCTCTTCATACTGAACATCGCAGCCATGGTGTACTGCAGCTACTATGCATACACCGCAGGTAATCTCTCGAACATCTTCCGTGGTACGGACCCGAACAATAATATCTGCGGAGGGACAGGCGCCACAGCATACCCGTACCTCTACTTCACCAACCCTATGTCTCTTAACACCTCAGACCGAGTGTACATATTTATCTAATAGAAGATGCGTGCAAAGCTGTCCAGTTGCGCAGGCAGACAACACTCCCTCAGCAATCACCTGCCTGACGAACAGTGTCGTGACCAGCTGTACCTATGTCTTTACCGTCAACGGCGACGGTACTTCTTCTGTGACTGGAACTCCATCGGGAGTCTTTGGCTATCCAACGACCACCACGATTGACAGAGTGTGTGTTCCCACCAGTGCAGTCTTCAATTTCTTCGATGGTCAGTCCAGCAACAATACCAGTACAGGCATGAGCAGCACCTTTTCGGGTGGCTATCTCAGCAACCTCTTCCAAGACGTGCAAAACGTACAGAAAAATGTAACCGTAGAATTGGAAGTTGCTGCTGGCTGGCTTCGGAGTTGCGATCGTCCTCAGTTTCATCGTAATGCTGTTCCTGAGGTGGTTCGCTGGCTGTATGGTATGGCTGAGCATCATCGGGCTCTTAGTCTTCTTAATTGGGCTTGGATTTATCCTTGCCTATTCAGGAGGGCTGTTCGGTGATCAACCCATCAGCTATTTGGGCTACACTATGCCCAAGATTGGTGCAAACAACTAATACATCAAGTACTATGGTTATGGAGTGTGGGGACTCTCGGGAATCTTCCTGATAGTCATTCTGTGTTTGTGCAGCCGTATTCGATTGGCAGTAGCAGTGTGTAAGTGTGCTGGAGCGTTCATCTTGGACGTCTGCTCAGTAATGTCAGTGCCGATTTATATGGCTATAGTGACAGTGGCCTTATGGGCCGTATGTCTTGTCTGCATGGTCTATCTCATTAGTGGAGCTGCATTCGTGGCCAACGGTGATATATTCACGTCCATCAACGACTACAAAGACCCCATGCTAGCACGATTCTACTACTTCGTCTTCGCTACACTTTGGAGCAACGCATTGGTACAAGCCATGACCACGTTCGTTATCGCCAGTGCTTGCTGCATGTGGTATTTCAGCCATGGTGCTGGTGAGGAACTTCATCTACCAGTCCTGCGCAGCTATGGAAGGTCATTCCGCTACCACTTTGGATCATTGGCCTTTGGTGCTTTCATCCTCGCTGTGGTGCAGTTCCTACAGTTCCTCGTTGAGGTGTTCAAGAAGCACGCTGAGAGCACTGGTGCCGATCGAAACAAAGCTATGGAGTACCTGATCAACTGCCTGCGATGCTGCTTGGCCTGTGTGGAGCGTATCGTGCAGTTTATCAACAAGAACGCCTATATTCAAATTGCGTTAAGCGGCAAGAACTTCTGTATGGCTGCGAAGGAAGGATTCGAACTCGTCTGGTCGAATCCTGTTCGATACGCCGTGGTGGGTGGTATCGGAGAGGTTATCATGTTCCTCGGAAAGATCATGATCGCTGGTGGTAGCGCAGCTTTGATGTACGTCTACCTTACCTACGCTCCGGTCAACACGATCTTACCCAACAACGTTATGGGCAAGCTGCTCTTCTTAGTGGTACACTTTAATGCTAATTAAGCTCGTATTCATCTACTCGTATGCCGTTGCTGTGGTCTTCATGATCGTCTATTCTCTCGCCATGGACACCCTGCTTGTGTGCTTCATTGTCGACGAAACAAACCAGAAAGCCAAGGGCGGCAAAGGTACCATCCGAGCTCCCGACGAACTCAAGGAACTCATCGACACCAACGAAGCCTCATGATCGAATACCCATAACAAATCTTGGTTGATAAGAATTAGGCAATCATATCATCACGGTAGCCGACTCACCCTTGACCTGTTGAATGGCGAGTGCTGCTCGACTCGAGTAATGGTGACTTTGGGCGGAGTCATGTTCAGGTTATCCATTCGCATGTTCTCCCTGTTCTGCTGAATGCCAATAGTCACGGAACGTTCGAGGACTGGACTCACAGTCGCGGAATAGAATGAGCTGTTTCCACTGCCATTGCACTCCTTCCGGAGGATTTCATGATTGATATCGACCTTGATGTTGCCGCCAGTTAGCGATGGGGCAACTATGGAGGTTGTTTTGTAGCCACTGCTGATGTTTGACAGGTCCAGCTGTTGGGGTTGGTTCATCATGGTATTGTTCACCATACTGCTCTCGTAGTACTCCGTGAAGTTAGTTCGGCTTTTCTCGGCCGGTGGCGTGAGCGCAGTAGTGAATACCTGTGGCTGGGAGGTGTGTCGTGAAAGCATTGGATCAATAACCGGTAGGGACACCTGACGAGACTGGGTTGGATCGTACTCAGTCTGCTTGAGGACGTGATTTTGGTAGCGATCAAGGCTGTCAGTGAGTCTTCTCACCTCAGAACTCAGCTTTTAATTTTCCTGTCGAAGATTCTTATTGAGAAGCTTCTATTTTTCCAACAGAATTTCTTGCTTTTGTAGGCGTTCTTTTCCGTCCTGAATTTCGGCTTCGAGTGCTCTTCGCACGCTGGCCCTCTTCTGGTCAGCATCGAATACGTCAATGTTGAGATTAATCTTTTCGTTCACCGACTTGAGAATTTTGTCAGCCTCCTTGTACTTCAGCATCATCCTGCGCATCTCCACGTTGAACCTCGAGTAGATCTCGTTTTCCATCATTTTGTACATCGACTCCATAAACTATTGAATGATGTTCTTGATGTTCTCGATATTGGAACTGTTTGAGACCAGACGCTCCTCGAAGCTGTTTTTGAGGTTTGTCATGTTTGTGGGGCTGTACAGCATGCTCGTGTTGTTGTGCGGAGATTGCGGAGCCAGGCTAGCACCCTCTTGCTTGAGCTCCTTAAATATGTGAAGGATGAGCCCTATGATACCGTCATCCTTGGTAAGAACCTGCAGCAATCGCAGATCCAGCAGATCACCACCCAATAGTGCATGCATCCTTTCAATAAACACTCCCAGTATTTCTAAACATAAGTGACAGTGATACCTCCTGCTTGCTCCTTGTTCCACAAACTTTGATGTTACTCGATTACCTTATCGATGAAGACGCCCAAAGGAATCTAGCCCAGTGTGGTTGGCTCGAAGTAGCGGTTAAGGAACGTCGCAGTTTCGTGGTGCATATGTTTCATAACTTGGTCCACCTCGTCAAGCTCCATGTCTTGCTTCAGGAAATAGCTAGACTCGTCGTGGTTGGAGTACTTCTTCGAAATCGTCTTGCGGGTCATCGTGGCGGGTGGTTGCTGGTAGCATCGACGGCTGCGGTCAAGCTCGGTGATGTTCTTCACCGTCTTTTAAATTGCCCGGGAAAGGGGGAGCTTTAATGGAGAGGCGGATATGCGTTCCTGAAGTCGTTACTGAAGCCCGTCTTGGCTGGTATCACGTGCAGTGTCTGCTGGTCGACCGATCCTTCGGCTGAGAAGTCCTTCGTAAGGCTTGCTTTCGGGTTGCTGGTGAGTGGTCATCCGCTTCTGAGAACGCGAAGGGGTGAGGTTGTCTGAATTACGATTGGGTATACCTTGGCGAGACAGGAAACTGGCGAAATTAGGCTGGTTGCTCTGCTTCATCGGTCCTAACGGATTCAAATTATATCGACGCGAGCAATTGAACTCCGAAATTAATAGGAGGTGAAGACCGTTGGATTGACTGATGACTGCAGCGAATTACATTGAGGGTCGATATTGATGATGGGAGTCTTCGAAAGTTTACAGGCGGCGGCTCACATAGTATATTTCTCGGATATGCATGCGTCCTCTGAACATTGGGAACTGTTCCGAAGTTTCTACACAACAATAAATTTCCCACCGGTCAAAGAAAGATGGAGGACCCGCTTGCTGAAAAACGAACCTTGAAGTTTAAGTTCAAGCAGCAGATTCTGAGGGCTTGGCAGCCAATCCCCACCCTCACCAAAAGCATCGTTCTGTTTGCAGTGCTTAGCGCAGTCTTCCTGTCGCTGGCAATAGTACTGCAGGTATTCAGCGGACGCATCCGAGACTTCAAAATTCGCTACGACGACACATGTGGCAGCAATAAAATATGCACAATACCCATCACCCTCACGTAGGATATCAACGGTCCGGTGTACGTTTACTACGAGCTGCATCACTTCTACCAGAACCATCGTATTTACGTGAGATCGATAGATGAGAGCCAGTTACGTGGCAACTACCGCACGACCAGCCAAATCAGTCGTACATGATGGATTAACAGCTTAGTGTGCGATCCGATAATCTACAATCGAGACCTCCCCGTGAGCGTTTCCATCACGGGTGTGGCACTTGATCCCAACGGTCCGGCTAACCCCTGTGGACTCATAGCGTACACAGTCTTCAACGACACCTACGTCCTCAGTAACACATCGATAGCAAACATCCCCATCACCGATCAGGGAATCGACTGGCCAAGCGACAATAAATACTTCAATCCAAAGCTCCCCGACCAAATGTGGTTGAACACAAGCAACCCAAGAGTGAGGGTATGGATGAGAGTTTCAGCCCTGCCTGACTTCCGGAAAATTTGGGGAAAGATAGACGGCAATCTCGCAGCCGGCAACTACAACGTAACGATCGCCAACAGTATCGCCAGTGTTATTATAGACTACGATCTCACCAGTATCCACGGTTCTAAATACTTCGTGCTGTCTCAGACTAATGATCTGGGAGGCCGCAACTACTTCTTGGCAATCATGTACTTCATAGTGGGCGGGGTATGCCTGGCTTTCATGCTACTCTTCCTTGTTCTCAAACTAATAAAACGAAAGAACACAGTCGTTTTAGACCCCTATTGATGGCACTCTCTAACATGAATAATTATTATGGAGGGCAGGTTCTTCGAGGTGGACGACTACGTGGAACTCGACTACATCGAGAACCAGCGGTTGAACAGTTCGCTATGCGTTCGCAACCTTACTGATCAGGTGATCTCTTTCAACGTACCTTCGTGGATGATGGTAGGTTAGAATCAATGTTCCCAAACTCTATCCTGTTGTGAAGCCGCCCGGCGGAATCATCTATGGTGGCGATCAACACAAGATTACGATATCGAGGCTACCGCTCAGTGCAGAGGAGTATGAAGTCGTGCGGGATAATCCTAATATCGCGCTCAAAGATCTTTTTCAAGTGAGTTGCACGCTGGAGTATACTGATGTAAGCGGGAAGGTGCAGAGTCGGGAGCATAGCAAAAATGTTCCGGTAAGGGTGAAGCGCCGGTCAAGCATAATCGCTACTCCAGTGCCGCTGACAATTGTGCCTAGCAATGAGCCGACCAAAGAACCGCAGTATCGTACCACACAGGCACCTCCAACTAGCCCACTAACAGACTAGGTAGTACGACTGGAAAACCTAAATTCGTCGCTAGTATAACATGGGTTAAGATAGACAAAACACATAGAAAGCCTGCAGCACAGGATCGACATACTGCATGATCAAAGGCCAACGCCAGCGACCTACTTTGATCGTGCAGAAGTCATTTTGCTGAGCATTGCTTCTGGATTGCTTGCACTGTGCTTGGTCGTGTGATCGGTCCAATCCTTCCCATATAAATAACTATCTCTATAAAATGGACGATTAGCTGGAACTGGACGGCACCGTTGTCAGCTATTTCCGATTGTTGGCACCGCAGCAGGAGGCCTTCAGCACTATCGAACAACTTTCCACAGGCGTCGTGCTAGCTGAGGTGTTGGTTCAAGTAGATGGGATGTAGTTAGACCGGAACCGCGTTAGTACCAATGGCGGCTGGACTACATCTTTGAACAACCTCAAACTGTTAACAAGAGAGCTCGAAGAATTCCACAGGGAACACCTACGCCAGTCGTTCGACCGTTAGTAGATGGATTTGCTCAAGATCGCCAAGTTCCAGGACCGTTAGGAGCTGCTCAAGCTTGTCCGAGTGGTGCTCGCAGTACTCACCCAAGCCAACAATAAGCACCACTTCATCAGCAAGATAATGGAGCTACCCGCTGAGCAACAACACACTATGGCAGGACTAATACAGAGCGCATTAAGCATGTAGCCTGAACGGCGAGGGCTGGGTAGTCCAGAAGGTCATTTGAAGGAGAAGCACGAATTGCTACATAAATTGAACGAGTTGGAAGAGCAGGTTGCCGCATTAACCGCTGAAACTGGCGAATTGCGACACTAAAGAGACCTATTGGCTAAGCAACTGACCGAGCAGACTGCCAGAACTGAGTACCTTGAGGAATAGGCATCTCAACTCAAACTCAGTAGCCTCGACGCGAAGATTGAGATGATCAGCGTGATCGAGAAGGAGCAAACTAACAGTCTTGTGGAGAACCTGAAGGAAAGGCTGATATCAGTTTCGATTGAGCACGAAAAAGAGATCATCAAGTACCGGCAATAAATCGAAATGATGGAACGGAGTTCATCCAGGCTCAACGAATTAGAGAAGCTTGCTTAGGACTATCTCGACACTATCAAGGAAATGCAGGCGAGGCTCGGCGAGTCAGCGCGTGAGAAAGAGGAGCTTGGGAGGCAGCTTGAGGAACGAGCCAAGCAGCTTGAGTCATATTATATGGGAGAGAGAAATCTCAAGGAACGGCTGAAGCAATTGGAGTATGAAAATGTTAACCTCCGGCTTGATAGTGAGCGGGTGGCTGTTCGCTCGAACGAGCTCAAGCAAACAATATCAAAGATCACTGCACCACAACCACAGAATTAATCTAACAAAAGCTTTCGATCCACCACAAAACTCTCTGACCTGTGCCCGGAAATCGACAGCACAAGCCAGCAGAACCGCCTGCAATAATTGGACAAGGAAATCGAAATCCTGAACAATCGTAACAAGGAATTAGAAAGAGAACTATCCAAGTGCAGGCTGAGAGCCTAACGCTGCGACAAGCTCGAAGACGAGAAGAGAAAGATGGAAGAAGTTCTACTGGACTACTCCAACTCCCGTGGATAGGAGATCGAAGTGCTCACGACAGTCATGTATGAGTTGCGGGTACGCTATAAAAACCTTTTGAGAAAGTACGAAGAACGTGAGAACATCCAGAGTAAGGACCAGCCAAGAGGGGACAACAAGGCTGAGCAATCTGGAGTCTCGTGATGTTCATTTCAGAATGCGTGTGGTCTATTGTGATTGGGATGTAAATGTCGGAGAGGCTCACTCATCAAGGCAACCTGAAATGTTGATCAAGGTAACCACCCTCTCTCATACGCCCGATGTACGAGGTTAAGTTGTGCTCCGAATATGCTTTTGAATGATGCCGACGAACTTGGTCATTAGTTTCGTTGGTTTGTGCTGACTGTCTCCGTCTTCAGTGTCAGCAAGATCAATAATGGTTTGGCTTTACGCTGCTGTTGTCGCTGCACATCAGATAAACAAGGTTTTTCCCCTCAAAATATATATAGGTAAACGCATATCGATCTTCTGCAGCTCACTTGCTAGTCAATTCTAGATAGTCTTGTATGCAACAAGCACTCAGACAACTGTCGGAAATCGACCTCTTTCAAAAATTCATAGTAAAATTTCTCGACCCTGGCGGGATGTCGCCTTCACTTTTATCATCACCTTCGCTTAGATTTGGAAGCACGGATGGATCGATCACAGCTATAAAGCGTCAAATTAGAAATATGAACTATATTCTTCGAGCACTCTGTGGATATGTTAGGTCGGGCCTACAACTGGGTAATCCGTCACCTTTTCTTCCTCTCGCGATCAACAAGAGGTTCAATCATAAACCTGTCCTCTTTGGTGATGAGTGTGATCCTCTCGATCAATTTCTTCGGCAGGCGTAATTGGCTGACCCATCGACACCAACTCCCAGCGCCCAGATACTTTACCAAGTTCTCAAACGGTCGGACTCCGGCTAGTAACTTGATCAAGCAGATTAGAGCTGCTGGGGTGAAATAGTCAGAAGAATACTTTGACAAAGTCAGCAAATCGTCTGATCCAAGCTATACCTTACTTTCGGCTCTCAACATGACTGAAGAGATGATGGCCGATGAAGTGGCAAACGTTAACACTATCGTCAAGTACAATCATGCTTTGGACCCACAAAAATATGAAATTGTGACTGAAAAGATGTTCGGAGAACTCATTGTCAATGGGGAGAACCCCTACGCGTTGAAGCGTATGCAGCTGGAGAGTGAGAGTGCCTACCAGAAGGAACTTTTTAAATCACTGCAACAAGAAAAGATGGATCAGGACGTGCTCGAAGAGGTTAATCTTGGATTCAAGCTTTGCAGTTTGGAGGATTAACTTAAGCACAACAACCCGAACATCTACGTGCTGGACCTCAAGGAACTCAGGGATGTGCATCCATCGGAGCCTTACTTCAATAAAATGAGAATAGAAGAGTTCACCGGTGTGAAAATGGTAGAGACTGTGATACAGTTCCCATACGCTGTGTTCGTTCGACTGAACAACAAGAAAACCGGGGAGGTTGAGTTCGTCTGCGTTGCAGCTGTCCTTCGCTATACTCAGGAGAAGAACAAGTACGTAACAATTTCACCATTTTTCACGAAGATTCGAAAACAATCCCCACAGATCTGGCAAGTCGTTCGTGCTCACATTGCTCATGCTCATAGTAACGACTTCACATTCCGAACCCACTTAGGCGTGCTTCATCTGATCACCGAACAGTACAATGTGCCACTATACAACTACCTCCGCTACACTCCGAAGTACCACGATCGAGTCTAAAAGTTCTTTAAGTACGCGTTCGAGCCGTTTAACAAGGGACTGGAAGGTGTCAACCGAACAGCCTTCAGCACCCTCATATCTCAGGAATTTCCGACTGTAAGCAATGTCTTTTCAGTAACACCAAAACATGCCTTCGAAGCTATCAATACTGTATCACTGAACCTCGATATGAACAATTACAACACAATCACGCTTGCAAAGAACAATGGTCTCTAAGACTTACTAAGACCAAACTCCGAGAGCGCGGTGTACTTTGACAGTAGAATCCAAAGTGTTCTTGACAAGTACATTGACGGCGTATACGACGCATGTGGAATGGCTGAATGCGAGGAGGGCATCAAGTATGAGGTGAACTAAACGATACGAAAAGCCACCAATCGACACCATCCTATCAACGATGTGAGGGGACTATTTAAGAGTTTGGCCTTCTGCTGGGTTACATACCATGCTCACACTTTTAGCGACCTATCCTTAAGCACTTACGTACGTTTCAGGCCCACTGCTATGAGCAAGGGAATCCCACATAACGAGAAGGAATGGCCAAGCATCAGAGATATTGAATACATCCCGACCCCGAAGATGCTGATGAGCGCAGAGTAGCTGACCAAGCAGGTGACTTTCCGAGATGGAAGCAACTACCTGACCGATGTGCTGTCCCGCCTATCGTTCGACGCTCAGAGCAGCAACGATCCAAAGATTGAAGCATTGGCCACTGAAGCTGTTTTGGAGTACGACAAAATTGCGCATGAACTAGAAGAGGTTAACAACAAGAGAAGGGCAAGGAACATGTTCGAGATGGTTTGGCTACGCCCGTCCAAGATGCAAGCGAGTTTGAACATTTGATTAGCCGACCTTTAAATTAATTTAAGTTCAAGGCCTAGACTCCAAAAACAGGGAAAATTTACCCACCGAGTGGTAATACAGAAAGCTTAATCTTGAATCTTATGATCGATATCCTATACTGTTTGGTCAGTAGAGAACGGCGGATTGATACGAGCACAGTCGATATAAATGCAGACATTAACTGTTTGAAAGGCTGTTTGTCGAATCCGAGTTGTGCAAGCTCGAAGTGCCCGAATGTTTACGAGTAAGGTTGCTACGGAGGCATCAGCATCCATGATTAATCAATCACTAGCACTCATTTCGATAGCAGATCTCGTTCTTGGCGCAGTGTGCTGTCGTAGCACAGAACCTCCCGATCATGTGAGATTAGTGGTTGGCCTTGGAGTGGTGTCTGACATGCCAGCTAAGGGTCAAAGCCAAAAGAAGCGCGAAGATAATGAGGAGCTGCTTGAACATTCAATAAATATTATCAAAGTTGAACACGACGAACCAAATTGCCTTAATTCTTTGCAATTAAGTAACACAGCCTTCTTGCATATTCATCGTGGACTGTTTAATCGGTGCCTGAGGCTTATCTTTACGGTCAAAGTTTCTGATTAATGGGAAACGCTCGAATTGTCGTCAAACAGCAAGAGCAAGTTTTGCTGGTTGTTATCCCGTTATCCCAACCGATTCCAAAGAGAAGCTCAGCATGCACATATCGCTACTCCTTCATAGATTTGACGGTCTGCTATAATCACTTCTAAGCATAACTTCAAATAGCCAATGCAGCCCGAAAGGTTCACGAAGCAGCACCGGCACAATTGCTCACACGAACGTAACCATCACACTGATACCAACTGCTTCCGTGACGAGAATTTCGACAGCACCAATCTCCGAAAGTCAACGGCAGGTTCCATGAAGAACCTTCCACCCAAGCAAAAACACAATACAACGGAGAAGTTTCCGCTTGAGCTTTGCATGCTCGAGCGTGAGCTGGAGTACTACAAGCAGGAACTTGCACGGGCGTAACAGAACCATTAACCGACAACGCATCGAACCGCTCAGGAGGATACCAGACTGCAGACCGAACTACAGAGGGCCAACCGCGAACGTACGAAGCTAAAGAAGGAGCATGAAGTGATGTCGAAGGAACAGGAGAAGTTGGTAAAGAAGCTTAACGATCTCGAGGCCAAAGTTGCTCGCGGCGACAGGTAAATTCAGAGTCTGAGGACGGTCCGTGATAGTAAAAAAGAAAAGAAAGCGGCGAGTGGTAGTAAGCACACAAGCAACCCGGAGCAGGTGCCAAAGTTGGGTGGGAATGCGGCTCAAAGTATGGCCAATCTTCATAAAGCCAGTGGAACAGCACTTCAACAGCTCCAGCATGAAAACAAACTGCTAAGAGAACGGCTGGCATTCTTTGAAGCTGCCCACAAGGATGCCGAATCCACCTTTGAACCGATTCTGCGAGAGAACGCTGTTCAGATCCGTGAACTTATGACTGAGAAGGGGCGACTTGCCAAAGAAAACGTCTAGCTGAAACAGAAATCATAATCCTACGAGAGCAGCTCGAAACACTTCTAGCAGAAGTACAAGGCCATCGAAGTGGCTTTTGCGAAGCTGAGAGTTGAATACGATAAGGCCACCAAGGCACTGGTTACAAACAGCCGCATCGAGCAGCCGACAACTGACCCGAAGTAGTTGCATCAGCTGCGCGAGAAACTGAAATAGTCCGAAGCTAAGATCGAATAGGTTCAAGCTGCAAATGAAAACCACCGCAACAGGATTATTCACTTGGAAAACACCAACCGGTACTTGGTTGGCGAAAACAGGCGGCTGAGTTCAAATGGCGGTTCTAACCAACCCTCCTCAATCTACTGATGGTCCATCATTTCTGGGATGGTCCCATATATCATGTTATTCAACGACCATTGCTTTTGTTTATCGACGAACACGGCACTTCATACGAACCTCATCAAACCGATCAAGAACGCTACCCTTACAAAAGCATTAGACTTTTGGGAGCTTTCATTGTCCGTCAGGTTTAGCATATATAATATACGATGAACTTCTACACCTACTCCAAGCCAGAGGTGGATGGAAGACCCTCTCAACCAGAACTGGTCAAGTGCTTAGCTGGCTTCAACCATCCAGTCTGCTTCTCGTACATCCTCCACTTATTTCAGTCAAACTATAGTGTTGTTCCTTGCACTGGCCCTTACCATAACCATCGCACACGAGTTCGTCAGAAAGATACGCTACAAGCGCAGAGTAGGAGTCAAATTAGCTATCTTCGCAGTGCTACTTCTCAACTGCATCAGTACAAATTGTGCCCAATCCTTAGCATTTATCCTGAATAACTCCGATGCGGCTCTACAGTTCTTTTATTACGGGTCTACTTGGCTGCAAGGACTCGTGATGGCTCTGGTCTTGCACTACTACAGCAGAAAGTGGTTCAAACTAACCAACAACGAACAACATGTCAAATGGCTAAGAATGCTACTCGGTGTTTACCTTGTAGGACTTACTGCGCTGTTCGTGGTGGGAACTACAAAGATCGTTGAGGAATCTGACTCACTTGGTTGCCAATGTAACACCTTACTTTGATTTAGAATCGGCCTTATATGGTACCCTTTGGGCCCAGTGCTCACTCGGCTTACTGCTGCTGGTTGTCGGCACGGCTTTGACTATCCGAATCAACCGACGCCTCCTGGATAGTTTAGTGGCGCCTGCCCGAACACCCATGATTAAGCGTTTCTGGTATACCAACCCTCTTATATAGGTTCCTTGCAGTGATGTATCTCTTACGGAACGCTGACATGCTCTTCCAGTATTACTCCTTTCAAGGAGAAAAGACAACATGCACTTTCTTTCCTGGCCAACCGCTCCTTGGCGTGTTTCTAGACCTGACCACCAAGTTGATAGTGTTCTACCTGCCCACGCTATTCACCTACTTCAACTTCAGGATATACAAGAGCACAATCGTTACGGAGCGGGTAAACTGCTGAACTTAGTGTAGAGGACAGTATCCGAGGAAATTTCGTTAGATCACGGGTTGTACTTCAAGTACGCCGAGTGATGATGGTATGCAACTGTACTAATTGGTGGAATCTTCAATAGAATATTTCAGATCATTTCACGGACAAGTCATCGTTGAAGTACAGGTGCACTGAAGGCACATACCACTCCTCCTCGGGAATCTCCAGCTCCTCGTAGGTCTTTCTCTCGTCCACGATCCCGTTTTATTCCAGAGTTTTGCTCATTGTCAGGGGCTTGCCGTTACGCTTCCAAGTGTAACTGGCGGCATGGAAGTTGATCTACTCATAGCGGTTCAGGATCTCATCGACCGTTTCTTCGGATGGCACTTCAAGTATGTCCTCCGTCTGTGCGAGCGTATTGATGATCTTAATGTTTCGGCTGCACTTGGTTAGCTTGCCCACATAATATTCCTGGTTCTTCCACCACGGAATCAAGAAGTGATCAGGTTAGACGTTGGGTTTTGGGAGGTCGAGGTACCTTCCCTGTGGGCAGAAGTACTATTCCATGCCATTGGCTGCGATGTGTTTCCGAGGTTCTTTAGTCTTCTGGTCGAACCAGTTGGTGATGTCAGTGCCGGCTGCTTCGATCAACGGCCTCACTTATGCAACTGAATAACTTATCGCTTGTACGTTGGATGTTCTGCTGTACCAACCTTGTCAGGTCGTAGATCTCATGGAAGAAGGCCACCCACAGATCATTTGGATGGCTATGCTGAGCCAACTCCGAAAGGTTGTAGTACTTGCGCTTGATGGAAGGCTTGGGCAAGCATTTCTTGAGTTCAGCCATATCGGTTGTATTATATAGTATGAGGGCTGGCGAGCAGAACACGCTCCAGCTGATGCTTCCCAAGCAGGATCTAGTACGAATATAGGGTAAGACTTAGTCAACGGCGCCTTCAATGGATCGCAAGACTGTTGATCGATACAAGCTGTACTTAAAGGAGAAGGCAGTAACGTACAAGCTCGGCACCCTGGAGATATTCTTCGAAGGAGCTGTTAACAAGACAGGCAACTTTCTATGCGAACTTTGGAATGCAGTGGGTACGACCATTGAGAAGTGTAGTTCCGATCGGAGTGAGAGGAGTCAGAAACGAAGCTGAGAGGTTCCGTAAATTTGTGAGACGAAACAATGTGGAGTGGGGCATTCCATTGGCGACGGAACAAATTGAAAAGGTACGGTGAGGTGGGATGTAGACGATCATCAGCAAGGAAGTGGCAGTGGTTATGCTCTATAACGAATCGATTGAATTCCTGGAATATATCAAAACGACTGCCTGCAGCCAACTGATGAAGGACGTCGCCGGGATATACCAGGTGCATCCAATCTCCACGAGCGGATAGTTCTATACGACTCACCTCAACAAACTGGTGAGGCACTAACAGCAACCACTGTTGCTGTTGCTATCCAAGAGCATCTTCGATGAGTTAGTCCTGCTCGACAGCACCGAACTCACCACCGGTATCTGCTAACTCTTCCGGTTGAAGTAGGCTATCCATCGATAATCGCAACTCCAGATCACCGATAGTAGCCGCACGGAGCCCTAATCAATCGACAGTCAGAAATATTTGCGGGAGGAGTGTTTCAAGATTCCCATCGTCGTTGATATCAATGAACTGCAATCGCCGAACTCACCGTCCCGAGATAATAACGCCACTAACTGACTGTCATATGCTGTGTTATTCATCCAGGTGTAGTAGAAGGAGATCATTAGAAATTTCAGCGCCGGAAGAACCGGCGTTGAGCCTATTGCAGTTCACCCCTCATTTTCCTGGATTTGCTGATACCGTCAAACACCACAGCAGCACCTGTGTTGAAGTGCTGAGAGTTTCTCATGCGTTGGTGAGCTGTTGGCGAGCCTGCCACCTCATAAGTTTGGTGCCTTCGAACCTCTTCGATTTCGTTGGCTTTGAGAGTGTATTCCATGTCTGCTTTACTTATCGATGTACTCTTCAGGGTATCCTCTATTCCACCCAGCTCATCAATCTTACTCACGACACTGCGGAACTTCTTGTTGTGGTGACTGATCTGTTCGTTGAGGGTCTTTGGCTTTTCAAGAAACATCAGTTGAGTTTTCATGTAGTCTTAGTGCTCATTGTCAATCAAGGGTTTTGGTTGTTGCTTGGGTTGAACACTATGTGCCTTGGTGTTGGCATAGAAGTCTTTAAAACTGTTGCTGTCAGTAAACTTCTTCTTGATGTCTGCGATGCTGGCCTGTCGCTTCTCCCCCTCATCATGCTTTTTACAGATGTCGAGATACTCTTTGGCGAGTCTAAGCCATCACAGTGGAGTGTACTTCTCCTAGCAGCCTAATGTGGTACGCAACAGTGAGTCAGTTAGCGAATCCCCCTTCGGTATGATGAGCGTGGGGCTTTTCACTGCACGTTGTGGCTGCACCTCGAGTCTCTCAAGAAGATTGCTGGTCCTAGCAGCAACGATTCTCGGATTGATTTGTACCATGTCAGCGATCCTTGAATAATTGATATGGTTACTTGAGTTCTGCTTGTTCAAGCTTTGCCAAGAGCTACTCTTTGCTTGCATGAGCACCCCAATTAAGCACCTCACCTACTAACTGCTGCACGGCTTTGCTCGCGCTGCCTCCTTCGGCGCTGTACATACAATAAAGTTTATAGCCGGATAGTGAAGTTCCATAATGCAGTATCACAGTGTATTGTAGACATGCATGAACAGCAGTCCAATGAACCATACCAAGAGCAAAGTATAGTAGATCATCACTCCATAGTTCCGGTACTTGTCTTCGATTTCCTTAAGGAACACAAAACAGTGGTTGATTATGATGCAGATGAGGGTCGCCCAGGCCATTATGGGCATGAATGGTGAGTATTGAGTAAAGTTTATGGACAACAGCCCGGCGATTCCGTAGAGGAATAGCCTGCGTCCCTGATCGTCAAGCTTCGGACGCCGACTGTTCTCCCCTTTGATCTTCCTTAGAATTTGGAAGAGGTAGTGGGTCTGTATAGTTGTCAACTCTTTACCATGAAGATATACAGCAGCGGCACTGCTACCATTACCCGCATCGAACTTATGTTATCGAGCTTGGTGGGATCGTTGACCATGACGAGACTATCGAACATCTCACTGCTCAGGAATTTGGAAATTATTATCGAGTCATTATTAACACCAGCGTTTTTTGAGCGAATGCATTCAGCAAATCTCAGACTCGCTGAACAGTTAGTCACGCCAGGGTATATAAAACTCGCAGAGAACTCGATCAACGCTCGAGAGAACATACTGAAAGAATTGCTGAGCCAGCGTCAGCTGCCAGAGGAAGGGCTGGACCAACTCACCATCGAACATATGCTGAACCAGCTTGGTACCTCTTCGAGATAACGCAGCGCTCATGGATAGCAACAACTTTTACGGGAAGTGTGGGGTTGGCGAGCGGGAGGCTCGTATCTACTCTTAACTGGTCAGGAAGAGGAATGGCTACTTGGGTCATGGCATCGGTAAAGAAGAGATTTAGTGTAGGAAGAAGCGGAGACATCATGGCTAACCAACCTAAGGCAGCTGGTAGTAGTCTAATCTTGCAGTTGACCAAGTACTTAACAGTCTCAGCCATGCACCACATGAACTATGAATTTGTGGAGGATGTCTTGTTGCTGCCATTAGCGACGGGAATGGCATTAACCATGGCCTTACTCACTTTGAAGGAGCAGAAACCTAACGTACATCATGCGCTAGCATAGGCCAAGTATGTGGTGTGGCCACGTATTGACCAAAAGACCTGTCTAAAATGCATTCGCACAGCGAATCTCGAACCCTTAGTCGTGGAAGAAAAGTTAGTAGGCGATGCTCTCACCACTGACGTAGAGGCCATCGATAAGGTCCTTCGGGAACGATCAGAGGAAATATTATGTGTGTTGACAACCTCAAGTTGTTTTGCTCCGAGAGTGCCTGATTCGCTAGAGGCAGTCTCTCAGTTATGTAAGAAGTACGACGTTGCTCATGTACTCAACAACGCTTATGGACTCCAGTGCTCCAAAATCGCCAACGCCATCAAGGAGTCAATGCGGCAGGGTCGACTCGACTGTGTTGTGCAATCAACAGATAAAAACTTCATGGTTCCTGTCGGAGGATCTCTCATCTTTAGCCAGCGACCGCAACTGATCAAACAAATTAGCGAGAAATACCCTGGCCGTGCTTGTAGCAGTCCTATTGTTGATCTATTCATAACGCTACTAGAGATGGGTAAGACCGGGATTAAGAGGCTCTACAAAGAACGCAAGGAGAATTTCAAATATATGAAAGAGAAGGCCCAAACAGTGATGCAAAGGCTTGGAGAGCGCGTTCTGGAAACGCGAGACAATTCGATCTCACTTGGACTAACCCTTGGCAACATTCTCAAGGACCAGGATCCGGTGGAACTAGGGTCAATGTTATACAGCAAGAAGGTAATGGGCCACCGCATCCTTACTAGTAAGGATGAGGCGCAAAAGCTCTGTGGTAATACGTTCATGAACTACGGAAGCCACCACCAGCACTACCCGTTCTTGCCGTACATGACTATAGCATGTGCTATTGGCACTCAACGGAGTTAGATTGAAGAATTCTTTTCTCGCCTTGAGAGTTCCTTTCGGGAGATTGCGAAGAAAGCAGCAAAGGTATCGAGGTTGCAAGAGACGAAGGCTGAGTTCTCAGACCTCTCAGTTGAAGATAGGAGATTGTTCGAGAAGCCGCAGTAACAGCCGATCTCCAGCTCTGATATGCTCCCGGAAAAAGAAGTCATTGGAGTCCAACACCAACTTCTAAATGCTTCATAAGATACACTTGGAATGGATGCCGAGCTCCCTCCCAAAATCCCAAGCTAACTGCCTTCCTGATCCGTTAGCTATTCACTTTGTATGGTGTTGATCAGTCGTTTCCATCTTGACTATATTGATTCACGATACGTTGGAACTCCAGAACGGCGTGCGATAGACACTTGCAACAGGCGATTAGAAGATTGCCAAGAGGCGGTCTGGTACTTGGGGCACATCAAAAAATTGTAGGAGATAAATTTATTTCTCAACGTCGATTGGTTGGGCCGAAGACATGCATATTCCGTTCGTGCTTCCCTTGAGTTCTGTCGGAGTATATCTTTGAACTAGTGGCAATCCATAAGATTAGTCGAACCTTTGTGCGGCAATCTTCTTGTATCTGCTAACAATTAAATGCCACGGTTTCAGATCGGTATCGGCGTGGCCGACCTAGCTTTGATTTTGGGGATTTTACGGGGTTGGATTTATTTAAATCAATCCATCATTTAAATAAACCGAAAACAATCCACATTAATAATCAACTGAATGAAGCTGTTCTGTCTTTGCTCGTGTGCTGTCACTTCAGCCCTACTCTCTTTCATCGCCCTGCTATTGGCACTTCTGTTTTTCAAGAGGCAGTACAACAAGGTAATTCGTAATATACACTTCCTCACATGGTAACAGCGCAATAGTATCATCAAGATGTCAACTGTGGTCAGGTCAAACTTCTTTGCGATAAATCTGTTCAACAGGAAGAACTACCTATTCAATAAAGATGGTCTTACAGCCGCATACTACTATCCAAACGGCACGAAAAGCATGCAAACATTCAGTATTTTCATGAAGCAGCTCAAGATAGCGACTATTAAGGAGTCGGCCACGCTGAGCCACCTCGTCGAGAAGGCCAAGGATTCCAGCTACGAGATCCTGGACGAGTTCGGCATGACAGATAACATGAATGTTGGAGAGATCGCGAACTGCGAGATCATCATGAAGAACACGAAGTCCGCCGAAGGCTACAGCTT
>ERZ724508.873-NODE-873-length-19870-cov-5.630331_pt1 | contig 19870 bp, 29 predicted proteins | sample MGYA00376041_ERZ724508 | MGnify/ENA primary metagenome ERZ724508 (study PRJEB28724, sample SAMN07190887) | wastewater metagenome | isolation source: effluent of sewage treatment plant in Hong Hong | place: USA: Christiansburg, Virginia | collected 2016-03-01 ...
ATTTGGTCGTTTTGTGGTGACAGACCAATAATCGTTTGCTGTTACGACACCATTGTTGATTTCAACCACTGTCATGTCAGTCTACGTATAAACCGGAGGCATACATTGGTCATGGAGGGTAGATAGCCAATGCTGAAATGCCCGAACCCAGTCTGGTTGACCCCGATGATGATAGTTTGGTTTGGAGTCATGTACCAGTTAATCGAATAGTTGCCGACGATGACGTTGACCGAGTCCACAGGCATACCTAGATCCCCTGCACCCAAGCCACACACTAGAATAGCCAGTATCAGTGAGAAGCGTCGAATCGAACCCATGATCATTTAAACAATCAGATTAGGAAAAATCTAAATTCGGGAATCAGTCACGAATTGCATTTGATTGGAAGATCCTTCAGGATCATGGTAGGCAAGATTAATGTCATCACGTAGCAATCAGAACATGTAAGCATTGCAAATCCACGAAGAGTATCAGAGATAAATTAAGCACAGAAAGTCAAACAAAGATCTCACCGAAGTTAGGGTCTTCCTGCTCTCCTCTGCTAATGCGCACAAGGTTATCCAGTAGGTCTGTTATGATGTCCTGGCTCACAATTGAGTCCTTCTCGTAGAGCTTGTGCTTGTAAACGAACTGTCTCATCCATTGAGCGAGCGTCAGTCGTTTTCCTTCGACCTTGTCTCGAATGAAGTTTTCAATGCTTTTGAGTACCCGGATAATTTCCTTGAGTAACTCCTTCTTCTTGGGACAGTTAGTGTTAGGATCCTCCAGCATCTTCTGGAAGAGGGTGAACATACCTGGGAACTCGTGCTCCTTACTTCCGAAGAAGATCTCCCGGAGATACATTTCAGCGATGATTGGCACCCCATCATCAAACACATTAGTGCGGAAGAAGAATTTATCGTTGAGGATAGAATTCTCTCGATGAGCCCGCTCGAAGTTGGCTGTAGTCTTACTGATGGGAATGTAGAAGTTAAAGATGGGTGTTTCTGTGAGCATCTTGACCAACATGTACACCAACAGACTGAATGCAGCATTTTCATCTGCAGTAAGTTGGATCTCCATGGTTCGAAATTCAACGCGCCAGCCCATCGTCTCGTCCAGTGGGATCTTGAATCTTACAGAGTTCCAGTTTGTGGAGTTAATCATTTCGAACAGTGTTGGTTCATCTTCCTTCATGTTTATAAACTTCTCGTGCATCACGAGGAAGTCACGGCTGTTGAGGATACCGATGTGGTTTAGCATGCGTTCGTCTATTGTGATCGACCGCTTCGTTGCCTATTCTTTCAGGAAGTTGACAACTTCTGTGTTTATGCACACCCTCTCATCGTTGTATTCCTCCCGGTTCTTCGGTGAGTTCCAGATGTAGTGGCTCATCGAGGAGTAACGGCTCTTTGGCTGGTGTTTGGCGTTGTTGGGGTCGAGTTACTAGTGGGTGCGGTCATCCACGCTATCTTCGATGATCTTCCATCTAACATCCCAAGCAGACAGTTTCCCCTTGAGGATAGGGGTTGCTGCCGTGAGTGAAAGGAAGAGAGGGCTGAAGACATGAAGCATATCGTGCAGGTATGTTGCATGATCGATACTCTTCGTACCGAAGGTGCACTGCAGGCAGCTGGAACCCATCCCGAACCCCATAGCGTCCATGTAGATCTTTCCAGAGAATGGTTCTTCGGAAGAAACTGTTGTCATATCTGTCTTGTCATCTTGGAAGAGTGGAACCAATATCTCAACTTTTCTTCCACGCCTTTCCCGAATGTTTCGAGTGAGTGATCTGAACCTCGGATGATCAGAGATGTGCTTATCACTGAAGAACAGGCTCTTTGTGATATCGTTCTTGAAAAGGCCCTACTCAACTTCCTGCTTAGCCGTGACACCCAGAAACGGGACCGCGGGAATTGTGAGATGAATTCCTTCGAGACCCTTGAGCTCCTCGTAGCGACTTCGCATACTTTTGATCACTGCTTCGACGTTGCAGTGTGTGAAATGCGGTTCCTTGGGAATCATTTCGAACATCCATCGACCATACTCCAGCATCAATGGGAAAGTGGTCTTTTCTTCTGTCAAGGGGGTTTCCTTTAACTCATATCCCTTGCCTGCTAACTTCCTGAATCGATGGCCTTCCACCTCTTCTCCCCATTTGATGTAGCAGCATTTATTAGGGTTTGTCCATTTCGAGAACTTACTGTAGACGAACAGGAACTGCAGCGCTGCCATTTTTTGGATCTGTAGCTGGTACTTGACTGACTCCTCGTAGGAGTAAACCTCTCCGTAGTCTGTGAGCAATCCCATTAATTTTAAATAGCCTGATCGGACTGAGAATGCGTATTAAACATAGAAATATGGTCACTTACTGACGACTACCGAAGATTTTTCGAGGAGGGATATCCAAGTGGTACTGAGAGAGGACTGGCCTTTAGCCCAAACGAAGCATTCGAAAATCATCGATAATGACCCCGTTCTTTCCCAGTGATGTGATGCCTGCAACCTTTTATGAATCAACGCAATTTTGTCGGAGGTATCATTATGGAAGAAATTAAATTGAAATGTTTGAGTATTCATACCCCAGCGGGGTCTTGGCTGAGAATAGTGTGTACAGCCAACCACATGAGAGCAGTCGAAATGGTCTGCACCACGATCTCTATGCCGGTCAGAGAAGCGCTACTGTAGTTTTCCTGATCACAACAACTTAAATTAATAACCATTCCTGATCATGAGCATTCACTTGAGGCTCACGATTTAATCAATTTTCTTGACTGAGGGAAGCATCTTCGGAAGAGCTTTGGGGTGGATATTCTATCAGTGCCCCAGCTTCCTGGAAAACTTCAACTTTGATCGTTGCTTGACAGTTTGGTTGTCCTATCCCTCGATACAAATATTCCTCAGGAAGAGAGTTAATAGAATCCGACTTTACCGCAGCCAACCGACTGGTGATTAGAAATGCTCAGCAATATCAATTCATTGTGCTAACAGTACAACCCACCAGTCTCTTTGCAGTGGTACTGGTCGGATTGCTGAAAGGGTAAGTGGGGCATACAACGCTTTCAATTTGATAAGATGGACGAAACCTTCACTTGTCGTTGGTAATTAGAGCACTACTCGTAATAGTACCCAAGGAATATGAAGAAGGGTTATAGAAAATAGCGAAAGGGACTCACCGCTTAACAAGAGGACGTCTTTCGGCAAGCATTTTAGATCTTCGACACCAACCACTCCAACGTACAGGCAACTTCATGCAGAATATCGATGAATCGGAGCTCGCAGATCTCATGCGTTCTCTCGGCTTCAAATACTCCAATTAGCGAATTAAGGAGATCATGCAGGAGGTCGATTGTGACTGTTCGGGCGTGATTGAGGTGGGTGAGTTCATCGACTTCATGAAAAAGCACATCGTACAACCGAGGCTTAAAGCTAGATCGACGACAACAATATCCGAAGGGAAATCGAAAAGGTGTTTCACCACTTCGACGACGACAATACAGGGTTCATCGACTTTCGGAAGGTGAAGGCGGTGGCGAGCGAGTGTTGCTCCAACATCGACGACTCAGTCATTCGCAAAATGATCGAAGCTGCTGATACCGACGGAGACGGCAAGGTGAGCAAGTATGAGTTTATGCGGGTCATGAAGAAGATGAAACTGGTCTGATTTGTGGAACTGAATTCAGAATTCGTAGCTTTTCTTGCCTTGGTAGATGCAGGAGAAGAGTCCATAATCCTTCTTTTCTCGTTTGCCGCTGCTGAGCATTACCTTGACAGTATCCTCAAGCACCAGTTTAACGAGTCTGCATTAGAGTGGCCGTACCTTTTGGTGATGGCGGTTGAGTGGTCCATGGATGGGCTGCTGTTGACCTCAATCAACCATGGGTTCAACTGCGCGTCAACCATGAAATCATAGCCAAACAGCTAAAAGGTGTTTCTTCGACTGTTGATCTGGTCCTCAGTTGCCTTGACAGTATGCACGATGATCTCTTTGATCCGGGAATAGATGCCTGCCCATATCTTGGGTTATTATTCTTCTCTTTCGATTGGAGCCTCGGACGCATTTTCGGTCATAAAGGTCTATTGAAGGTATTTTTCGAATTCACCCATAGTCCACATACTGCCTTCAATATCGGTATGGTTAAATTCGGGTGAATGCTTTTGGATGGCGTTGTTGGTGAGATGCACAAACTTATTGGTGACATCCTCGCTGGTGTACTACTCAGTGCAGAATCGCAGGTAGCACTCCTGGTAGCACCACACCTTGGGTGGATTGTAGTTGCGCACTAACACCCACTGCCTGATGTCGAATTTTTTGTTGCGAATCAGCAACGGATTCTCGATATACTTCTGAACCACGTACTGCTTGCTCTTGTTGAGGGTGTTGTCGAGGATGTCGTTGAGCTTTGTAAAGCACTTGATGCCTCTTCCCCGAGACAGGTCTGAATCAAACAATAGAGTACGCACAGGCTTGATGATCCAGATGTTGCTGCCACCGTTCATGTAGAACTGTGGATCGCTCCGCTCCAAGCTTCGCAGCGTCCGGTGGCACTGGTCCAGAAGAGATTTACGTTTCCTTTCTGACTTTCTTGTAAGTTTAACAATGGCCTCAATAGGAGGGTTGACAGTGGTAAGAACCTCCCATTCTTCAGGAGAGCATACTGCGTACTGCCTGCATGCCTACGATATGACAGACTGTACGATGTTGTCGCTGACCAAGTGCAGAGCAGTCAACCTCCTTTCGGTGACTGCAAGTGAAATCCGAATCTTGTACTCACGGGTTTGAAATTGACTGGGATCTGCAGCATATTTTTTAAGGAGCGATTAGCAATATGTCCATTTGTAGTTTTCAATGAAATTTTCTAGTTCTGATAGGTCGGAAAGATCATAACATCGCGGGTAGAACTAGAATACATCGACCGACTGGTTGTAGATCATCGACCGCAGAGACCGACACAGGCCATACTTTGTGGTGAGACAACCGTTGTTCGCGAAGTGGTTAACCAACTGCTCTTCTTCGAGAGAATTGAAATCAATATCCTTGGTCTTCGCGGTCCACTTTAAATCGAACAGCATAGACCTTGAATCTGGATTTTCAAGCCACCCTCGATCAAGCAGAGCAGCTCTCAAATCACTGTAGTTCCCATTGATAATGAAGATCTTGCTGTTGGCTTTAGCTTTCTTTTTGAATTCCACTATTCGAGTCTGCCTCAGTAAATGCCTATCTTCCTTCTCCTCTTCTGACGATTAGGAAGACGATCGGCTTCGGTATCGCTTCTTCCTCACAGTCTATCTTCGTTGTGGTTTGTAGCCGATAGATCGCAATATGATAGCTCGATTCGCACAGTACTTCTCACGGGGAAGACACTTTCCTCTTAGCCTGGCATTCCTCATCAACCGTTCATAGTTCTTGTAGTCACAGCGTTTGGGTATGAAAGAATTGATCACCTTCATACTGTCACTTTCAAGCTGCCTCAGGAAATCCTATCGTTAGCAGCAAGCTGCGATCACGCCCACTGGATAGTAACGGTAGTATGCCTCCAGACGATCCCATTCGCTCATTCCCTCACTGCTGGAATCTGCTTACTTGATCAACCGTTGTGAGGATACTCGCTATTTAGCATGCCGAGAAAGCTTGAGGTTGCCGGTTTGTTTATCCACTATAATCATCCGTCGGTTGTGCTTTCTGGTTGCTTTACGCTCATACCGGTTGAGTGACCGATGACGTTACCGATCATTGTTGGAATCAAGTTCCGCTAGGTTGTGTTTGGTAAGTAAGGTGCTCTTGTAGAGAGATAGGCTAGCGTTTGGGTGCAACGATTTACCCTCGTAGGAACATCTTGCGCCTCCAGATCGTTAACGCCCTCCATCAGCAGTTCGAGAGGGCCTGGCTGCACCAACCAGCATAAATTTAAAAGCCCAAACGAGATTATCTACCATGCAGCAAGTTGTATATATTTTATCAGCACCCACCAATGGAAAGCGTCGACATGTCCAAGGACCTCGAGAAGATAATCAAGGAGGGCTTTCTCGATAAGTAATCTCGTTACCTGAAAAGCTGGAGGAAGTACGTGTTGGTTATGCTAAGCCTTAGACGCTGGTTTGTGCTGACACCGATGACCTTGTACACATTCAAAGAGCGCAAGGTCTACAATGGGCCAACCGAAGCGCTACCGCTGAAAGCAATTACGTCGATCAAGTCGTGCTAAGATGAGACGCAGAAGTAGTTCACCTTCGTAAGCGAGTATCCTACTCAGAAAATTGAGACTGTGGAGCGTGGCTACTACATGTGTGCGAGCTCGACGGTGTAGAAAGAGCAATGGATTGGTCAGATCGGCAAGGCCATGGTAAAACTCAATGCACGCGAAACGTAGTTCGAGTGATGGTGGGTGTATGCTGATTAGACGCGCAACTGAACGGGTAGTTGGAGGCACATACAACAAATCACTTTTTAAGGCGTCTTTACAACTTCTTCTTGTAGTTCTTCAGGGAGGTCTAGCAAGCCGACTTGCTTGGCGTAAACTTCTTGAGTAGGTTGATGTCCTACGCGTAAGGGTTCAGGATAGCCCAGGTCTCACCGCAGGTACAGCGAGTGTCTACATTCATGTCGGCAAGGCTGTCGATGACCTTGCAGTAGTAGTCAGAGTATAGCCGTGACATGTCCTGCTTGCGAACACCAAGCAGTTGCTCGTTGAGCCTACAATTCTTGTAATCATAAAGGTCCTCCGAAGATTTCAGGACGGAGAGTTCGATGAAGCTCACTCCAATGCTAAACACATCGGTTTTGTGCTGGTTTAGCGGTTGTGCTCCCTTGAGCGCCAACACCTTCAGTTCTTCAGGAGCTACATTAGCACTTAACAGTACCCACATAGCATTTATCGCCAGTGCTATTCAGCAACTTCTCCAACCCACTACCCTCGCCCGGCCAACTCCACTTGTTGATCAGCTTGATCTTGCCCATATCGTTAAGCAGGATATTCTTTGGCCGGATGTCACCGATCTTCTGTTCATCACCCTCTCTAAACTCGAAGTCCTTGCAGCTTTCCAGCACATTGTACAGCAGATACCATAGCTCCTGTTCCGTAAAGTTCTTCTGGTTCAACCTGCGGTTGACTACCTCACTATCGAGGATGTGCTGGTACAGCTAGTAAGTGAGCTGCATTACTATCCTGTGGTACGTCCACCTCAGCGAGTTCGGTACAGCAGTAGCCCTGCTTGGTGTTTACACGATAGTCGAACGGCAGAAACAGGAAGTCTCGGTTGTCAAGCTCAAGGCTTTGGTATGAGAGTTCCCATGCTGGCAGGTCTGTGGAGGGGGGTACTGCATGTTTGTAGATCATCTGTTTGGTACCGTAACGCTCTTTCGGTGTGACGTCTCCTAACATTGGGTGCTTGAAGTATACGATGTGCTTCTTCGATGGTGCCGATCCCATTTATTTTGCCAAATAAACGTTCGATTGGACTGAGTTAGTTACATTTGCACTGTACGCTGTGCAGCTAGCAATATAATGAATCGAGGTCAAGCAGCCAAGTTTAACTTCGTGGGTAGGCGTAATCTTGTAGCCGAACAGTCCTTTGTAGGGTATGAAAAAGAGGATGAGCCCTGTCCGAAGCCGAGAGCTGCCGGCCGTAACCAATCTGCTCAGATGAAGATAGTCAAGCCGGAGGAGCTAGATTGCGTACCTCTCAAAAGAGTGCACTATGGGCAGACCCGAACGTTAAACGAACCAAACAGGATAGCATCCAAGTTTGGTTTTGAGGATAGTACGAGTAGCTTCAGCAGCAATGACCAATCAGAAGACACTTGGCCAGCATAACTTAACGATGAGTATCAATAGTTAAAGACGAGAGTGCTGGGCGAGGACAAGCCAGAGAGCAACACGATAGCAACGAACCGACTTTACGAAGACAGTATGGGCTAAATCGTTGAGACACTTGGGTAATAACCGCTCCGTAATCGATGGCCGCCAACAAAAAGAAACCTACCGGTGCCACCTGTGCCCAAACATCAGCCTGAACCTGAACAGGAGGCCAATGAAGCTGTATAAGTTGCTCCGCAGCAGTTTTAAACCATTGAATTGCCTTCGGCATTCTTCGACCAACCTCCGTCTTAGTAGGTCATTGAAACCATCATGGAGAAGATCACTATAACCCCGGCACCTGAGGCCAGCAGTCAGTAACCTCCACAACAGGAAGTTGACATCCAGACTTAGAAACGTTTCAGAATTAGATCCAGCCGTGGAGGCAGCCTTAATCGCATTACAGGGGTCGAGTACACCCATTCCATCTTCTCGTTTTCCAACCCACCCAAACCATCGGTGCTGTCTGAAAAGTTGGCTCTGCTAAGAGCGATTGGTGACCAACTTACCTCAGTTCGGGAACTCGCCAAACTTATTTAACAGTACTTCGAGAACTACTCCAACTGTGCAGTGGAGCATATCTCCAGACTCAACCAGCACCAAACCAAGACTGTTCGAACCCACCTGTTTCTTGAGTTCTGCTCATTAGGATGTCTAGCGTATATGATCTGCAATGGAAACATAGATGAGGTACACCGTTAGACCACAAATATGCTGAACTTCACTGTAAAGAACTGTTAGTTCTACTCGGGAATGTCCCACCAACCCGACATCAACGCAATTTGCAGGATGGCTGACAACAATGGTATCATTACTAACCTCATTACCAAGCTGCTGAAAGATGAACTAGAATTCATGACCTTCTTCAAGGATGGGCTCAAAAGTTTCTATAAGTAAAGGCACCAACAACATGCAATCAGCAGACGACTACGGGAACTACTATGCCGTGCCATCCATACGAACCACACCGGACAACATTTTAAGCAACTGTGTTGCCCACCTATTCCGTACCTTGAAGGTACAACTTCGAAGCCAACTCTCATCATAAATGTTGATGGGCTGTTAGTAAGCAGCGCTGCACACCATCAACATTCCAACACACTACCAATTCGCAGCCATTCTACGGAATTCCTACGGTCACTTGCAAACACATTCGAAATCGTTGCTTATTCGAGTCGACCACTAACAATAATCGACGAGCTCCTTACAGGGATCGAGAATACTGCAGCAGGAAAGCTGTTCACAGGAAGGCTTTATGAGTACCACAATATCTACAATTGCGATAAGAAAAAATACGTGATTGATGCTGCAGCACTTGGTAGGAGGGCCGACAAGGTCATAGTGTTGGCTGCATCTCCTCAGATAAGGCAGAACTTTGAGTCTAGGCAGGACACCGAGGAAGTGAGGACTTTGTACGTAAGACCGTGGATCAATCGTAATGGCAGATCGGCAGAAAACTCACTACCAGGAATTGCAAGCTATCTCAAGAACGTGGTAAGCGGCAGACCCTTGTCAAGGCTGTACCCTCATCGGAGGGGAAGCACCCTCTGATCATGTATTTGTAATATCGCATTGCTACGGAGCATTTTCTGAGTCGAACGGCAACAGTCCTCTTGTTTGTCCGTGTCAAGAGTTTGATTTTTTTTCGTTATAAGGAACGCGTCTGTGCCAACCATATTTCAATCAGCTACATAGCACGATGTATCACGCCGCTCTACATCCAAACGCACCTGCAGCTTCACCAGCAACGCGAGAGCAAGAGCCAACTTGTGTCTGTCGATGAATGTTTAAACAACGCCCATGAGTCGCTGCAATCTCTACTGAACCCGCTTCGGGCCTACTTGACCCAGTCAGCAGCCCTCGCTCGCGAAAAGGTCGACGCCTTGACAGAGAGCCTTACGAAGGCTCGCGAGAGAGTGCTGGCGGAGGTGGGTCGGCAGTATGACACGTATATGGCAAGCGTCATCGAGAGATACCGGGAGCAGGAGCAGCTCAATAGAGTTGGTGCCGAGCAGCTAGTGCTCTAGCTGGAGGGTCGGATGCTCCAGATCAGGCTGCCGGAGACCTCCATGAAGACCTTCATTGAGCTCTACCTTAACGAAGAGAGCACGTACAAGCGAGTTGAGCGGCTCTCGAAATCATTGGCCGGAGGGCCAGTCGTCAGGGTACAGCCGCACCCACTGTACCTGGGGAAGTGGGTCGCTCTAGTTCACCAAAAGAACCCTTTTGGAATGGTAGCCGAGGATGAGTGCGGGATTCCCGAGAGCCCGAGGAACAGCATCCGCAGCTCACTGGACGAGAGCATGGAGGATCGCATCGGCAACCTGAAACGATAGAACGAGGAGCTGCTTCGGGTCCTCAGGTCAGACGAATGCCGTCACTGATGATTGGCCTCATAAAATAATGACTTCGTCAAATTGCCGAGGCCAAGTCCGGCGGCTTCCGTTGCTCGTCCGTTGAGTTTGTATCGGTGTCCCGATGCCTCGGTAGCTCTGTTTTGCTCGTTCCCCGGAAAGAAATTCCGCGGGAGTTGACATTAAATCCGGCATATCCAGTATACGCAATAATTGAAAAGATATTCTCAATGGAGCAGAAGCAGCGAACCAACGTCATCTTCGAGATTGAATTCGGAACAGGAGGACCGGGAGCGTTCGTTGTTTAACTCTACGACGAGCTTTGCCCAAAGTACATTGAAAATTTCAAGGCATTCGTCAAGGGGTACAAGGGAGAAAGCTACAAGAACTGCCACTTCTATAACGTCGGTTCAAGTAAGACATTGCTGTTACTCAGGTTCCATTTCTTGCGGGGATATGCTAAATAAGTCGTCAAGTGAAGTGGGGAAGAAGGCAGGTGGCTTCGGCATTGGTGAATCCATATACCCGGACAAATACGGCATCGAAAAGAAAATCCCCGCCACGAAGGCTTATATGCTGGAGACAATCAACATGGACAGCACATTCACCATACACCTGTGGAGAGACGAACTACGTGGTCAAGCCTTTGGAGAAGTCATTGAGGGCTCTGACGTTTGCGACCGAATCGGGAATTTAGGCGAAAGGTTTTGCTGGATCGGCAACTGCTATCTTGCTAGTTGATAGTGGATTGGAATATTCTGTGCCAATGTATACCTTGAGGAGGTGAACTTCTTCTTCTTATCCTATAAATCCTATCACCTGAGGGATGCCTTCGCTCCTAAGCTGGCTGATGAATTGTATGGGTTTTATATTTCGTGAAGCATCCTCGATGCTCTTGAATTGGAAGATATTGGCGACATTCAAGCAGAAATGTGCTATTCTTCGAACTAGAGAACTCTGTATCAGCAAAACAGATTGTAGCCACGTTAATGGTTAGCTGGAACATCCATAGTCAACCCAAGGCTTTGTTCTGTCGCTTTAAGGCTGTCAGTAAGCAACAGTAGTTATGCAATATGAACACGCAACTATCACAGCGGGGCACACTATGCACCAAAGGCATCCTCCGTCCCGTACAGCAGGTACATCCAACCGTCCTCCGACTTGTGCTTATCGTACAGCTCCCCCAGGTTATTGTTAAGTCTCAACATCTTCTGTGGCTTCCTTACGAAGATGAAGAGGGACTCTCTCTTGTCGGAGAACTTGGAGTCTTGACGCAACCGCTTGAGAAGGTCCATAGTAATATATTCCCTTTCCATCGCCCATCTTTTTTGGTGGGGATGGAGACCCACTGGTCTGGTGTGATGCTGCATCACAATTGGAATGCAACTGGGGTGATTTGTGATGTATCTGGTGGCGAGCTAGAGACGCTTGTCAGCTGGAAACCTTTACTCGAAGTTCTCAGCTTCAGTGTGCACTTCCTTGGATGGAACAGACTACATTTAATCGATATAAAAGAACTCGTTGGCAGGATAATTTAAGGAGCAACGAACTGATTGAATCTGACGTTCGCATCTCCAAGAGACATTTCGACACCGTGGAATCCTCGACAATCGACTCGCTAAAGGTTCGGTGATGATGATGCTGAAGTGCTCAAAGATCCCGCTAATTTTATAATTAAAATATATCAGAATCTCATGGCCAAGCAAGTCACTAAGACATCAGCGAGGATTGCCAGCAATCCAGGTAAAGGAGGTAAAGGAGGCAAGTCAGCCGTAAAGGTTGTACCTGCGAAGACAACGAAAAAAGCCGCTCCGAAGAAAGCTGAAGCCAAAAAGGTTGTCCCCAAGACAACTTTAATCAAAAAGCCTAAAAAGGCTGCCGCTCCAAAGAAGGCTGCCCCAGCAAAGAAAGCTGCTGCTCCCAAGAAGGCCGCTACCCCAAAAGCGGCAAAGGCTCCTGCTCCTGCTCCTCCCATTCGTACTTCGAATACCCCAAAGGCTGAGAGCGGACCGAAGGGTTACACCAAAGTCGAATACGAAAAGTTCAAGTCGGAGACGAAGCGTCTGCAAGACTTCAGCAACGCACAGTTGAAGGAGATGCTGAAGAAGAACTTGCAGTCGATGAGTGGGAACAAGGATGAAATGATCGCTAAGATTGCGGATGGAATAGTGCTTGGCCAGATCCCCAGATGCCCCAACTGCTTCGGTGGTAGGTACAAACAGCCACATATTCAGACCCAAGTTCGATTTCAAGAAAGGCACCTACTCATGCCCTGGATACCGAGATGACACTGATTTCAAGAATTGCCACAAGACCTTTACGCTGGATGAGATCAAGAGAAACCCCTGGACAGCCTGACCATAATTATATAAAGCGAACAAAGAATCGTTCGGTATTGTTGCCAGAAGCAAATATTGGCAAGGTGGTGATTGAAACTCTCCGACATAGCAAGGAGTAAAGACTTTTTTCCCGGGGCTCTCCTTCTCCGATTCAATGAACTTGTGATTAAATTTAAATTCTGAATGGGAAGGGTTCATCCTTTCGTGATATGGTTGGTGCTCAGCTTTGGGGTGCTGGAAACAGGTGCGATTGAGATGCCATCGAACTGTAGTAATTCGAGCAAATACTACGACTTCCTCAACTACAAGTGCGCTGATTGTCCTACGAATACCACAAAAGACAGCTCGAACTTGGGAAGCTGCATCTGCAGCCCAGCCTATTACAAGAACAGGGATATAGTCGGATACTTTGCTCCAAAAGCATGCCTCACTGAATCTGCTGTACATTCAAGGTTAAGCTTAGATGAACAATGCTTCGGCATTCCTCTTTAGTTACCTCAACGGCGGAATGCCATACAACACTACTGTTACATGTGCTTCCAATGCTCTTCCATCTGCAAACAGAGACAGCTGTGTACCCTGCCCACGCGGTATGACTGTCGTCAACGGAGTATGCACTTGTTCAAGTGGAAAGATGGTCAATGATGTGTGTTCCCCCAATACCTCTGGCAGCACAGGTACAGATTTCAAGAGTTATGCCGAATCAGTGGTACAGACTTCATTTAAAGCAGGCTAAAATCGGCTGTTTAGCTGATCAAGAATAACAATCGTGCCAAATGCTGCTCAATATGTGCGCGTCTGAAAACTATGCTGACAGTACTTTCACCCCACTCTGCAATACTGCTTCATCCCAATCCTCTTTGTAAATTGCCTCTTACTCAGCCCAAGAGACTACAAGCTGACCAGTCTGAACGGCAATGAGACAGGCCTGTATGTTTCCACCCAGGAAAACGTAAACACCACCGATGTCATCAACAAACTCAACTTCTACTTGGTAGTCTACGACAAATATGGGGTCCAAATTGACTTCAAACCGCTCGACCGTGAGCTGTTTTCGTGCGACTCGACTTTAGGCGACTCAATCAAATTTCAGAGTTTCGGCAACAACATGCTGAAGAGCTGCTCAGTGCTAATTACTTCCAGTGAGACCTACTTCTACGATTTGCTACTCAAAACGTCAACTGGTGGGTACGTCATTATTCCAGTCTCCCTTACGAATAGCAACGGGCCATTCTACCGCAGATTTACAGTCGGGCCTGGTGTTGTTGGTTCTACCACTACATACTCAAGTGTATCCCTTCAGTTTACCTACACTCCACCCCTGCTTACTCCATATCTGGTGATATCGACTACCTCCTCTCCGGCCATCATCAAAAACAACAGTCAAGCGAGCGCAACAACCCTCACCACCCTAATTCCCTTCATCATCTTTGAAGTGCTCATACTCGTCTGGTGGGGCTACTCCATCTACCGCTATGTAGTATACAACCCTCATGAGCAGATCGAGCTCAACTACTGCCCCAGAGTGGTCTGGAATGCCTTGTGGTTGGGCATCCGGTACTTCGCACTCGGCAATTGGATATTCTTGTTAGGAGCCTCCCTGGTCTGCTTTTGCTTTTATAAGTTTCAGCAGACTTTATTCTTCACCCTGCCCGATCCCAGCGATGCAACTGCTCAAGCCAACTATTATCAACCGTTCGCCATTCTCTTCTACGTAACTCTATCGTTTAGTCTCGCCAGCTGCTTCTAACTAGTTTGGCGGATCACCAAGTCAGAATACTTTCTCATCGATTGGGAAAAGCCGGGACTCGCTCCTTCGAAGTTCAACATAAACGCCGAGCTGAGAAAGCTCAAGACTTCGATTTGGCGAAAGCTATTTGTCGTCAACGAACTCTACGAACTCTCAGTGATGAGGCTGTACAGTGTGGAGTTTACCCTGCTCTTTGTTGGGCTCTTTATGGAGGGTCTTGGCTGGGTCAACCTCCAACTGATGATACCATCGACGACGGTGACGGAGACAAGTGGCACTACGAACATTGTGCTCGCGTACTTCCTCATCACCTTTCTGTATGGGGGCATCGCTGCTTTACAGATATGTAAGAGTCGATTAACTCAGTCGGAAGAAGACTTTTTCGAGTTTGGTTTCCCCTGCCTGAGGAGGACTTCGTCGACCTATGCTGCGTCAGCAATATCTCCATCTTTATCTTTGACGAAACCCTCCACGGCTACTACATCCACGGCCGAAACCCCATCGGCAAGTCTGAAGGCTCCCTCGAATACATCGAGTCCGTTTTCGAGAAAGAGTCCGAAAGTAATTTCGGCGTAATTTAGACAATGCCCGAGGTCGAGGGCTTCAGGAGAATGATAGTGAGGCAACCCAAACGTTTGAACTCGTCATCCCGCGCATTATGCGGCACGAGTTCAATAAAATTTACCTGGAGCGAATCCGGGCTGTGCTCACTCAAAACCAAGTAATTAATACGCTCATCAACAAGCCTGTGCCTGAGCTCCAAATGGACGACTACGACAACCTCGAAAAGCAGAACAAAGACATGGCCAACGCCTTTCGTTTGTACCTCGAGGAAGTTAAGAAGTCCCGCAACCAAATCGTTGCGAGGAGCTGCTGGTCGGAGCTGCTTGGTTGTCCACCCGACGAGATCTTTTATCAGTCGCTGCCCGTGTTCTTTCGCGACAATTCCCATAAGTTCACCCGAGCCTTCCTGCAGGGCAACGAGTGGTTCTTGCTCACATGTGAGATCAACCTGCTGAACTTCTGGTTCATGATCCTGAAGAGCAGCTACCAAGCCATCTTCCTGACCTGGATCTTCGCCAAGCTCATCCTCAAGTTCTACCATGAGTGGCTCATGAAGCGCAATCTCTCCGCCAACACTCTTGTCGATGATAAATTCTTTTTGTGAACAACTAATTTCCAAGTAAATTTCGATCGAATGGAACCATTGAAGTATGCTTCCATCCATGCCTCGCCTTTGACTCTACGAGGACAGCTCAGTTACCTGACAAAACATCAGCAACCACCACAACATGCCATTAAAAGCACGCCTCCCAGAGGCCTTTATATTCTCCATACTCATCTAATCATTTTAGCACAGAACATTCCAATGAACTATCAACAGAGATAGCAGTTCTCGATAAAGGATCCCCTGTGACCTGCATTGCCTATTCGCTCGCAAACGTCAAAGCCAGCAAGGACTTCTCCAAAGGCTTGACCTCCTCCTGATGCCACGAAATTTATGTGGAATATGCTGTCCATGTTGAGTGTTTCCAGCATATAAGGCTTATTGTAAGGGATTATCTTTTAGGGGCCGTACTTGCCTGGGTATATGGAGTCACCCATGCCCAAGGAAATTGCTTTGTCCCCAACTTTTGCCACCTTATTTGTCATCTCTCCGCAGACAATGGAACCTGAGTAATAACAATATCTTACCGGTATTGCCACCCCAGTAGCACATTTTGTAGCTCATCTTCTCTCCCAGATCGCCCCTGACAAATGCCTTGAAGTTTTCAACGTACTTGGGACAGATGTCGTCGTAGAGTTAGAGGAGGATTTCTCCAGGGTTGCCTCCTTGTCCGAATCTAATTTCCATGATAACTTTGGTTCGCTCCATTGAGAATATCTTTTCAATTATTGCGTATCCTGGATATGCCGGATTTAATGTCAACTCCCGCGGAATTTCTTCCCGGGAACGAGCAAAACAGAGCTACCGAGGCATCGGGACACCGATACAGACTCAACGGACGAGCAACGGAAGCCGCCGGACTGGCCTCGGCAATTTGACGAAGTCATTATTTTATGAGGCCAATCATCAGTGACGGCATTCGTCTGACCTGAGGACCCGAAGCAGCTCCTCGTTCTATCGTTTCAGGTTGCCGATGCGATCCTCCATGCTCTCGTCCAGTGAGCTGCGGATGCTGTTCCTCGGGCTCTCGGGAATCCCGCACTCATCCTCGGCTACCATTCCAAAAGGGTTCTTTTGGTGAACTAGAGCGACCCACTTCCCCAGGTACAGTGGGTGCGGCTGTACCCTGACGACTGGCCCTCCGGCCAATGATTTCGAGAGCCGCTCAACTCGCTTGTACGTGCTCTCTTCGTTAAGGTAGAGCTCAATGAAGGTCTTCATGGAGGTCTCCGGCAGCCTGATCTGGAGCATCCGACCCTCCAGCTAGAGCACTAGCTGCTCGGCACCAACTCTATTGAGCTGCTCCTGCTCCCGGTATCTCTCGATGACGCTTGCCATATACGTGTCATACTGCCGACCCACCTCCGCCAGCACTCTCTCGCGAGCCTTCGTAAGGCTCTCTGTCAAGGCGTCGACCTTTTCGCGAGCGAGGGCTGCTGACTGGGTCAAGTAGGCCCGAAGCGGGTTCAGTAGAGATTGCAGCGACTCATGGGCGTTGTTTAAACATTCATCGACAGACACAAGTTGGCTCTTGCTCTCGCGTTGCTGGTGAAGCTGCAGGTGCGTTTGGATGCAGTTGTGGCAGAGCGGCATGAGACATCGGGCTATGTAATTATTGAAATACGGTTGACACAGAGACAGCTGATTTTGCAGGTTGGGTGGTAAGCGCAGCTGGGCTATCCGGCTGTCGGCAGTTTCTAAACTATTTGGTGTCCTCGAACTTCCTTTCTCCTCATCCCTTGTATTTGTAGTTGAGATGATAAGACTAGCTTAAAGCTAAATTGGGGAGCCTTTGGCAGGCTATAGGCAAATCTAGCCTGATAATTCTTAACAATAAATGTAAAGGAGGGTCGCCAGGCAGGACAAGTACTATAACACTCCGCAGCATCCGACTGAGGCCCCGCGAAAGACCAGTACCGATCGCCGATACAGCCTCGAAGAGGTTAGGGATTGGTGCGAGCGCATGCTCGAGTCCAAGCTCAAATATTTACATCGGGAGATCGCGTAGAACAACGAGATAATCCGCCAGCTAAACGAGCGACTCAAGCAGGGCGAGCGAGAGATGGAGAAGAAGTAAAAGTTACTGCAGCAGCATGTAGCAGGTCAGGCTCGTCAGTCCTACAGTCGTTCCGACATGATCGAGATCAGCAACAAGCTGCTCAACGACAAATTACGAGAGAAGTTCGAATAGGCCAATAAATTGCTGCAGGAGCTCGATGCGAACAAGCACCAGCTAAAACGGGCAAGCCATAGTGAGGTGGAGGTCTACCAACAAAAGATGGAGGAGCGCATTAATCGCAATATCTTTGAATTGAAGGCTTCGCTGAGGTAGCGATGCGAGGACATCAAGAAGAACAACTCGCTCTACTGGAACAAAATCAAGGGCTGGGCTAAAATGTTCGAAGAAAAGCTGGGCAAGTGCGACAGCAATGTTGGGTTGCTGCTAAAGTAGTCCGATAAAATCGAGGAGCTCGTAAACAATTCGGTGATGGGACTCTACAAACTAAAGAGCTTCCAGACAAGGTTCCGGTAAGTTGAGTTGGCTATATACGACCTATAGGAGTCTTTCAAAGTGATCAGCGAGACGCAACTAGAACTGAAGGACTTGGTCGAGGGTAACAACCGTGTCGAACTTTCGTATTCCAAGGATGAGTTCACGTATCGGAACGATGACATCCAATATAGAATTGATGACGAGTACCAGATCGGTTCGGGAGGCCTCCTCAGCAACCTTAACACTCCGACCAACACCAACCAAAACCTTTTCAGCGCTAACCATTCGCAACCTAGAGACCAGCAGGCTTCTTATCAGGCTTCATACTAACATAGCAGACCCTCAAATATCATGCACATCCCAATTCAACAGCAGTAGTTCGGCTTTGCTCCAATGTCCGCTACTACTGGAACATTTCGGAAGGATAACACTCAGTATCGAGTCGATAATACCACCTGCTTGAAGCCTCCAACCCCACCTCCTTCAGTCAGTCCACCCCAATAAAAATCCAAATCCAGCCCACAGCCTAATGATTATTCACTACTCTCGAGTGTGAAATCCTAATTCGGGCAGTTCCTGCAGCACGCTCCCCAGCAAACAGAAGTGAGCCGTGCGAGCAGTTTCAAAAGCCTAGCCGCGAGCCAGACTAGTGAGAGCAGAAAGTAAATGATGGTGGACCTTCGCCAACGGCTAGAGACAGTCTTCACTGAGAAGAAATTACAGACCCCAGTACCATGCTTCCTCGACGAGATTAATTACCTAAAGAATAGCTACAACAACTACCTGTTTGATACGCGTGGTAACATGTTTAAGATGAAAAGAGAGGAATTTTAACAACTTTGCTCAGAGGGCCTGCTTAGGAAGATTGGCTGATGCTGCATCACGACATTATATTACTTATGAGTGGGGTGGGGATGAGGAGAAGTCATACTCCCAATCTCATCCGCATTAACGGCTACGAATACTCTTTCCGAAACTCAAGGGAGCAGCTCGAAGCTGATAGGACTGTTCCAGTTGCCGAGCAGGCAAAGAAGCGCGATCATCTATTGTAGGAGCTCGGCGACACACCAAAATTCTCGAGTAAGGGGCGGATATTCTTTCCGGTTGAGCGGCCACAGACAGCTGCTCGAAGGACCATAGTCCGAGACTCACTCGAATCGTTCGGGAAGAGACGTTCCAGGAGTGAAGTGGAGCTCGTTCCGGTAAACAAGAGCAACCTACGTATCGGCAAGATAGAAATCAACTACAACACGTTCAGTGGTACCGGCAGTCCAGGTATCATGGGAGTTCCCCATTCCTCCCGTACCACTTTGCGCAAGGAACACGATAGGACACCCAACCGCAGTGTATCACCCACTGTGACTTCAATATTTCACTCAACGATAAAATCCAGGACGGTAGAGCAGATCTACACCGAGAAGCTGACGCCTATGAGCAGCAGCAGCAGAAATCTCTTACCCCGTGGTTCCAGCCCATCAAACTTTCCAGACAGAATGGTGATAGCCAGCAAACCAGTCTTCTCAATGCGAAGACCAGCCGGAAAACCCTTCAACCGAACCCTTCTTACACAGAAGAGACTCAAAGATGATCGACTGAAAGTGCTCAACCTTACTACCCAAAGGATGTGATAGTACTCTATTAATATTTGTCACCTGGGAACAACATATGTTCGAAGCATATTCCGAACTACAGGTTAATGTAAGCCTGCCAGCGACTCCCGTCGTGGAGTTGGAGCTGTTGACTGACGAGCAATACAATGACTTGGTCAACTCTACAAAGGATCCCAGCAAGCTTCTCAAAGCTATCCACTCGGTGGAGCTGCACACTTAATATGGAGTGGTAGTGCTTCTCCAACGAGCAGTCGAATTGTTTGCCCAGCGGACAGGTAAGCACCAAACCAACGAGTACGAATTGACTACCGGACAGAGCG
>ERZ724508.875-NODE-875-length-19845-cov-5.741587_pt1 | contig 19845 bp, 28 predicted proteins | sample MGYA00376041_ERZ724508 | MGnify/ENA primary metagenome ERZ724508 (study PRJEB28724, sample SAMN07190887) | wastewater metagenome | isolation source: effluent of sewage treatment plant in Hong Hong | place: USA: Christiansburg, Virginia | collected 2016-03-01 ...
CATGCTGTTTTGCTGGGCCTACGTTGTGATACTCGTTGGACTCACACTACACCATACTCACCGACCGGAACTCAAGCTGACCTGTGTAAATTTTCTGCTAGGCCTGCTAGTGTGGACACTGGTGGAGTACTACTTCCACCGCTTTTTACTGCACAAAGAACAACAACCGGAAAAAATCACTCCTGATAAGTTTGCTGAGATAGTGGACGGGCACGGAATTCACCACGCCTTTCCGCAGTATCGGCCGGTAATTGTTATTAACCCAAGGAAGATCATTGTATACTCGGTTGGCATTTACCTTGGGCTAGTGTGGCTAGTATCAACAAGATGTACTCTCGCAGTACTGAGCGGCATCATCGCTGGGCTGACATGCTACGACGCCCTTCACTACTGGATGCACTTCGGCTGGCCGACTTCCTTCATACCTTTGCTGAATCTTAGGCGTAGTCATCTCAAGCACCACTACAGAGACACTACACGCGGTTTCGGAGTCAGCAGCACGCTGTGGGACCATATCTTTGGCACGACCCACCGATGACAATGATATACAGACTCCTAGCCAATATATTGATATTTCGGCAAAGGGCGGGAATATGGATCAACACCAGCAACCGCTTGAGAAGATCTACCAGAAAAAGACTCAGTTGGAGCATATTCTGTTGCGTCCAGACAGTTACATTGGCTCGACAGAAAGTCGAGAGGAAGCAGTTTGGGTGTTGTCGTAAGACGAGAGATCAATTGAGCACCGGAAGATCGAATACTGTCCCGGACTATACAAGATCTTCGACGAGATACTCGTCAACGCCGCGGATAACTTGCAGCGAGACCACAGAATGACAAAGATAGAGGTGGACGTGGGACGCGACGGGAGAGTGCGAGTGGTCAATGACGGTAAGTCCATCCCAGTAGCGATCCACAAAGAGCATAAAGTATATATAGCCGAACTGATCTTCGGCCATCTCCTGACTTCCTCGAACTATGAGGACGATGTGAAGAAGATCGTGGGCGGAAGAAATGGCTATGGCGCCAAGCTCGCCAACATTTTCAGTAAGAGATTTTAGGTCAAGACGGGAGATTCTGCGAGCAGAAAGCAACTCTCGATCAGCTGGTCGAACAATATGTCCGAGATGCAAGGCCCCAATATCGAATCCTATAGCGGGCCTGACTTCACAAGCGTTGAGTTTGTACCGGACTTTAAAAGGTTCGGAATGAAGGGGATGTCCGACGACATGGTGCAGCTGCTGAAGAAGCGAGTATACGATATGGCAGGCATCCTCAAAGTGAAGGTGATTCTGAATGGCAAGGAGGTCAAGCTCAGGTCGTTCAGCCAATATGTGGATATGTACTTAGGGGAGGCTGCCGAGCAAAAGATCACTGAGAGCGAGCCGAGATGGAAGGTTGTCTTGGTTCCACAGAGCGACGGGCAGTTCCAACAGGTGTCGTTTGTCAATTCCATCTGCACGTACAAGGGCGGGTCGCATGTGAATTACATCATGGACCAGGTCACGACTGCAGTCCTGGCCGCGCTCAAGAAGAAGCACAAGGACATGGAGGTCAAGCCAGCACAGGTTCGGTCGTTCTTCTTCCTGTTCCTCAGCTGCTCCATCGAAAACCCTGCCTTCGACTCCCAGACGAAGTAGAACATGACGACGAAGGTAGCTAATTATGGCTCTGAGTTCACTGTGTCAGAGAAGTTGATCAAGGAGGTGCTCAAGAGCAACGTGGTCGACCGCATTGTCAATATGGTCAGAGCAAGGGAACACCAAAAACTTTCCAAGCAGCTCAAGAAGAAGAAGGGAGATAGGTTGATAATCCCAAAACTTGAAGACGCCAATCTGGCTGGCAAGGGATAGTGCACTATTATCCTGACTGAAGGTGATTCAGCCAAGTCGCTGGCCATGGCCGGTATCCAAAGGCTCGGCCGCGATCATTATGGGGTGTTTCCACTGAAAGGCAAGTTGCTCAACGTCAATGAACTGACACCCAAACAGATGATGGAAAACGAGTAATTAAAGTCGCTGATTCGCATCATTGGGCTCGAGCTTGGAAAGGAGTACACCTCAACCAATAGCCTGCGATATACCAGCGTCATGGTGATGGCCGATCAGGATAACGACGGGTCTCACATCAAGGGACTCATACTCAACTTTTTCCACTCCTACTGGCCTTCTCTGTGCAAACTTCCGGGATTTCTCAAGTAATTCGTCACTCCCATTGTCAGATGCCGCAAAGGCGACAGAACCCTCGACTTCTTTTCACTTCCCGACTATGAAAGCTGGCGATAATCTGGCGAGCAAGGCTGGAAGGTCAAGTACTACAAGGGGCTGGGAACATCAACCTCACGTGAAGCCTAAGAATATTTCAGTAGCCTGCCCAAGCACGAGATTACCTTCCAGTTCCGCTCCAATGATGACAGTGCAGCCCTGGAGATGGCCTTTAACAAAAAAAACGCAGATGTCCGGAAAAACTGGTTGTCCACATACGACCCAAAGGTCAGCGTTGATTACAACAGAAAAAAACTGACCGTCAGAGACTTCGTTCACCAGGAGCTGATTCACTTCAGCAATGCTGATAATGTTCGGTCAATACCTTCGCTGGTCGATGGTTTGAAGCCCTCTCAACGAAAGATTCTGTTCAGCTGCTTCAAGAGGAATCTGCGGGCGGAGATTAAGGTTGCTCAACTAGCAGGTTATGTTGCAGAGCACTCTTCCTATCATCATGGTTAGGCTGCACTCTGCCAAACCATTGTATCCATGGCACAAGACTTTGTCGGGTCAAACAACCTCAACTTACTGCTGCCTATCGGCCAATTTGGGACCAGGAGTATGGGAGGCAAGGACGCTGCCTCAGCAAGGTACATTTATACCAACTTAAACCCCTTGACAAGGTTGATGTTCCATGAGGCTGACGATCACATAGTAGAGTACCAAGAAGACGAGGGACTGACAATTTAACCAAAGTACTACTACCCTATCCTCCCCTTGGTGTTGATCAATGGCGCGGACGGTATTGGAACTGGCTGGAGTACCTGCATTCACCCGTTCAAAGTGAAGGATGTCATCCATATGGTGCGCTCAATGATAAAAGGGTAGCTAGAGCCCTGCTTGATAGGCTGGGAAGGTTTCAAAGGGACTATAGAATAATCTCCCAAAGGTGGGTACATTATGCGTGGAAATCACACAGTGGATGACCACACCGTCGCCATCACTGAACTTCCCGTGAAGAAGTGGACTCGCGACTATAAATCATTCCTTGAATAAAAACTGGAGACTTCAGAGAACCGGGAGACGGCTGAGCTTGAGGAGCTGAGGGAGTACCACTTAGAAGACAACATTGAGTTCGTGCTGACTTACTTGAACGGCAAGCTTCCTCGTGGAGACCTGGAAAAGGAGCTGAAGTTGGTGGCCAACCTACAAAATTCCAACATGGTGCTGTTTAATAACCGTACCGAAATCAGAAAGTACGACGATATTTCTGCGATCCTCTAGGAGTTTTATGATGTACGCTTGGAGGCTTACAAAAAACGCAAAGAGTACTTGGTAACCAAGAGCTAACGCTAGCTGCAGACTGTTCAGATGAAGGTGAGGTTCGTTCGGGATGTGTTGTCAGGCAAGTTCAAGCTGGTAGGATCTCGCGAGCAATGGGTCAATCGAATGAGCGAGATGAGGTTTTTGCGGTACAGTGAGTTGACAGCCATACGCAGTACCAAGTCGGTCCTGTAGGAGTCTGAAGACAGTGACAAGAAAGACTACAACTATATACTGAACATGCCAATCTGGAGCTTTACAGCCGAGAAAGTTAGCGAACTCGAAGAGCTTGAAGCTCGGCTGATGAAGCAGCTGTAGACCTATCAAGACTCCACCCCAATCGGGATGTGGATGGAGGATATAGATGCCTTCGAGGAGGCTTGGGATGAGTTACACCAGCCCGAAAAGGAGAAATCCCCAAAGAGAGGAGCTGACAAGACAAGTAATGGAAATCATAAGAAACCAGTCGCTCCTGAAGTAAGCAAGAAACGCAAGCCAAAGCAACAAAAGAAGAAGAAGCCGTCTAACGAGTCTGAATCGGGCGAGGACTTCGAAATCAGCGAATCTGAAGCAGAAGTACCCAAGCCGAGCAAAAAACGGTTCGTCGAACAGCAGAATAAGGAGGTGAAGGGAATCTAGGTAGTTGCTGACACCTAGTCGCCCAAGAGAAATAGCAAGCGAACTCGAAAGGCTGAAAATATCATAGCGGAAAGCGACGACGAAGAGGAAATACTGCCGAAGAGGAGGTTGCGGCAAATCAGAGTCGACTCTTCAGACGAGTGTTGCGAAGTCGAGGAAATACCGGCGGAGAAGGTTGTGCTTTCCTCAACTAAAAAGGATAGGATAGCCCAAAAACAGGCTGAGAAGCTAGAGGGTAAGAAGGCAGCAGAACTCTAGAGGCATGATCGAAGGAAGGCAGAGACAGTCGAGATCATCGAGCCACCAAGACCAAAGTAGGCAGAAAAGCCAACAGTGTTCAAGCCTGTCCAAGAGGCCCAGAGCCTGCTGGACAAGTATCTGGTTCGGACTGCCAAACCGACGAGCCTGGACCAACCAAACCACGAACTCAGCCTAGCAGAAAGACTGATGCTAAAGCTACAGCAAAACCACACTTCGTTCGAAGAAAGCGTAGCCCGTTAGCGACAATCCTCAGAGAGGAAACCGGAGTAATTCAGCATCGCAGACGACGACCTGTTCTGATATACAGAGTAATCCAATCATTTCTTCTTGTTGCGCTGTGGGCTGGTTGGCTTCTTAGGCTTGGCCTGGGGACTGTTGCTTTTGAGCGCAGCATTGTTCTTCTTGGCTAACGGTGATGGAGGTCTTCGACCAGTCACTTTCTCGTAATATTGGACAACCTCAGGAAGCAGTTACTCGGCCTTGCCTAACAGGCATTTAGTGTAGCCTCGTAATATCTATTGGTTTGTGTTGACCTCAATTATGTTTTTTCCAGCGTTGACAGCCTTCGAAACTACTCCGTTCGCGAGCCCTGTCTGCAGCATGGTTCCAATGACGATGACTAAGTCGCTTTCGTTTAGCTCGTTAAGGACGGAGTCGTAGTGATGGATGGCTTCGCAGTAGCTTTCATCAAAAAACATGATATGGGGCCTGACCGGCTCCCCACATTTGGAACACTTGGGTGGCTCATAAGGTAGTGAGCACTTTCCAAAGTTGGCTGGGTCGAAGACAAGCGACCCTTTTTGAAGCGTGCATTTCTGGCAGCGAAGTTTGGTGATATTTCCATGGATTTCGTAATAGCTGAGCTTGCCTGTGGTCGTTTGTTTGGTCTTGCTCGCGACCAAACTCATTCGTTCGAGTTCTTTGTTGAGCTAGCATTCCTGCCTGGCCTCATGGTGCAGATTATCGATGTTCTGGGTCACCAGAGTCACATCTTTTCCGCTGCTAAGAAGGTAATCCATTATCCTGTTTAGGCTGTAATGGGCCACGTTGGGCTTCGCTTGCGTCTTCAGGTTGTAGAAGTCTACCAACCACTTCCAGCATTTTACGGGTTCCGCTTAGAAGTAGTTCAGTGTTAGGATTTTCTTTGGGTCGTCTTCGTCTTTATCGCTGGTCCAGTAGCCGCCCGTTCCCCTGAAAGTTCGAATTCCACTGGCAGCAGATATCCCTGCTCCCGTGAGGATGAATACTCGTTTGGATTCCGCCAATAGCTGCCCAGCTTGCTGAGGTGTTGCCATTTCGGCGACAGCATCAATGGTTGTAGCTCCGATCTCTTGTGCGGCTCGATCGGCCAGTCTGTCGATGGCATTATCCCATGCCTTCTGCACTGCCTCGAATTTATCCTTCGTATTTTGAACCTGCTCAAGCGTTTCACTGACGAGACTGAGAGTATTCTCCAGTTTCTCTTGGGTCTAAGCTCAACTTATCAGTACCTTCTTAACATCCACAAGGTAGATTGCGTGGCTCTTCTTGAACTCTTCGTACTGCCTGGTGACTTCCTGACTGCGTCGCAGGGTTTCTTCCACTGACTATTTCATTCCGACAAAATTAATTCGGATTTGATCCGAATTTGCAATCAATTGGATTCGGCCTATGGATCATTGCAATGAACAAAATTGGCAGCCATATTCGTTCTCCCGCGTACTCCTCGGTTTGTTTATAAATATATGGACAGAGCGGGGAACAGTTCTGGTGGTTTCAGCCTTGCACAGGAGGACGACATCGGCACTGGAGGCACACTCTATGAACTGCCTAATTGCTCGATCTGTCTCAGCGAGCTCACAGAAAATCTCACGAACCTCAGCTGCGGCCATGTTTACCATGCGGAGTGCATTTACAAACATTTCTCTTACAAGACCACATGCCCTAACTGCCAAAAGCGTTCACATGCGACTGTACAACTGTTAAGCAACGTAGGAATTGCGGCCGGTCTACATGAAGTTCAATGCAAACACTGACACTCGGTTAACCCAGTTCCTCAATGGTGTTGGCTAGGAGGGTCGAAGCTTCTTTGAAGATATCAAAACTAAGCTAAAGGTAGCGTTGGACGAACAGCATACCCTTCGGGAAGCAAATAGCGAATTCAAAAAGCAAGTGGAGTAGTTAGCATCCTGCTCAGCTAATCAAAGGCGCTAGCTAGAACAGTGTCGGCAGGAAAATTCTAAGCTGGTTCGCGAATCGACCATCCTCAAGAAAGCCACGGAAGAGCACAATAGGGAGAAATTTATGATGCATCACTAGTTGCAAGAGCTTCGAGAGAGGGTCGCAGTCTATGAGTCGTTAAAGCAGGAGTTTGAACAGCTGGGACACATCAAAGAGAGCATCAACAAAGACGTAGAGAACGTGAACGAGAAGAAAAGAGATTTCGAGCAGAGGCACAATTGGCAGTAGGGAATGGACTACTTTTTCCAAATGGCAATGATGCTCAGAGTTGAGAATCGACAGCAAAAGAAGGATCTAGCTGGATGCCAGGAAAAGCTTCGAGCTGCAGACTTAGAGCGCCGTAGTACAAAGAAGGAGTCAGACGCTTATATTGGCCACATTAAGAAGCTCAAAGAGGAAGTGGAAAAGACGAAACAGAGAGCAGATAAGTACAAAGAACGCTGTGTAACTCTAACTGAGCGTCTGATCGTGCTCGAACCTTAGATGCCGCAAGAGCCAGCTGACAATAGCAATGGATTCGACGTACTCGAAAACCATAAACTAGCCAAGCAGAATAGTTCCATCTTATTAGAGGTGACAGCACCCAAGCCACCCTCCTCAAAGCCCTCTGGACCAACCCTCGCCGAACAGATTGGAGTTTACGGTGGTCTAGGCAATTTAGGTGGTACTAAGAAATCACTCCCCTTTATGAACTCTCGGTCGTTCTTCAATAGATGATTGTCATGTCCAACTATAAACCATCCTTATTAACTAAATGGACTTTGCACTGCTTGGGGATGTAACTCCGAAGATGCCGCCACATAACATTAGTGCCCTTCGCGAAATCGAAACCAAGTTCCTTCGAAATACCTGCAGTAATCAACATGAACAGTTTCGAGCAAAGATAGACCTCCTCCGGTAGAGTTCACCACCCAGCAGATTCCGAGTCAAGAAGGCTAGCAAATCAACTGCTCATCATCGCTACGAACTGCCGGAGGAAGTGCCATTCGTAGAATCGACTTCTGCGCAGTTTATTCCCGCCAGGAACACAAATAGTGCACTCAACCACTACGACAGCGAGAACTTGAAACAGCAACCGTTGGTTCCACCGTTAATAAGCCGAAGTCATCGATACTAACAGAAGGCCTTGCCAGCAGTTCGATATCGCCGCCCAGGAATAAGCTTGGAGGGGATGTCCCCATTGCCTGAATACCCCAAGTTTACTATGAACCACGTGAGCATCGTCAATAAGAACAACCTGTTCCTTATTCCGTTTCTTAAGAATAAGCTGAGAGAGCTGAACCAAGACACTAACTGCCCGCATATCGCCGATATCCCAGTGGTGCAAAGTCTGAGTAGCTTCAACACAAGAAAGGCCGCGACAACTGCCGTACGTCCAGCCAAGAAGCAGAAGAGTCGGCACAATCGGCACACAACAAAACTGAGACAATAAGAAGCCTTAGGACCTTGGTGATTTTCTACGGGAGTTGAGTTGGCTTGTGATGTACGCATTGCTTTGCTGTGGCTGGTAAGAAGCCATTTATTCTTAGTCTTTCCTACGAATTATGAAGGTCTTTGTGACGGTGGTGCGAGGCCTCATGCACAAACGGACTGAAAGAATTTAGCTAGAGGCCAATGAACTACTGACCGACGACCTGCTGCAGGCAGTATCACGGCGACTGATTCTCGAAGAGGAGGCGTTTCGGCTTGTGAAGACGCAAGATAAGCATAATGTAAGTTGCAAGGCATGTAGCTTAGAGTAGTTCGAGGTTGGCCACTCAGCCTTTATGAGATCACCACAGGAAGCGCGTTGAGCCTCACGATTGAAAGACCTCTCCGTTTGGAGCTTCAGCCTTCCGTTCCGATATCTCCAAACCCACCTCTGCAAAGTGTCTAATAAGACCCGGAAGAACAGCTCGAAGATGTACAGAGTGTGACAGCAAGATGTCGATCTGATTCACAATCTTCGATGAGTATCCCATCTCTTTATACAGCTTCCAAGTCAAGTATGCGAAGCTTTATGGACAACCAACTCGAAAGACTTTTGGGGGAAGCCACCAACGGCACCCTCGAGCGATTCAGTGCAGTGATGCGAGAAAGGCCTGTGGACTCTTAGCTACTACAGAACATCGACTATTACGAGCAAAGTGTCCAGCATCTTTTGAACTAACTCGGAGAAGGTGGTTGGTCAGTACTGCACTGTGCCACTTTCAACGGGAAATTGGACATTGTGGAGTACCTGCTCATTAAAGGAGCTGAACCCAATCTCTAAACTGTTGAGGGCTGGACGAGTCTTATGCTCGCTATTAAAGCCCAAAATATGAAGATCGTGAAGGTACTCCTAGAACATCCCAACATAAAGGTCAACCAGACCTCACCGCAGGGATCGGCTTTGTACATTGCTGTCGAGGCTGATCTTGTGGAGTTCGCTGAGCTGTTGCTGAAATACAAGGCCAGCGAGCGCATAGCTGGAAGAGATGGGGTGCTGCCTACTGAGCTCTGTCGTTCTGAGAGAATGGAAAGATTATTTACACAGCATATTTAGCTGGCAAATATGGAGCCAACAATTATGCGAGGCTACGTGTTCAAGCAATCCGCATTCTATACCAACCAACTTCGATATTTAGTATGCGATCCGTACGCTGGAACCTTGGCTCGCTATGAATCCGAATCGTACTACCCCAGCAAGCCAATCGAGACCATTCCGCTCAAGGAAATTCTGGAGGTAAGGGTGATACCTAAAGAGGATCTGCAGTGGCTAGCTGACAAGAACCTATTTTACTTTGAGGTGTTCCATACTGGGAGGCTCATTTACTGTACGGAAAGTAGGCAAGTCACTGAATGCTGGGTTGAGTGCATCTTCAAGATGGTGGCGATGAGCCTATTGTCAAAGGAGAAAGTCAGAAAAGTAACTGGATCTAAAAAAGTGATTAAGACAACGCTCAGAGAGATCCTCTCAGATTCCAGTTGGAAGGGAGAATCTGTGCTCGAGAAGAGCCGTGGGCAGTCAGTGTTTGGAAGCCTCCTCCAGAGGAACTCCGAGTCAATGGAAAAATCGTCGACTGTCGAGTCTCCCCCAACAAGAAAATTAAAGGTCTTTGAGCACGATAAGATGGACAGTCTCGATATTGGATCTCGAACTCGTGAAAGAACAGGTACCTCACCGATATTCGAAAAGTCTGAGGATAAATTAGAGAGCACTTGTAGCACTGAAACGAGAGTTGAGTCTCGATTGGTGGCACCCACCTAAACTGACCCAAGTCATAAACAGAAATCCTGCATAATCGTGCGTGAACTTAGGTAGACCCTTCCGCTTCCTGCAGCAACCTTGCAACCCTTTACGAAGAAATGGAAGAGTCACGATAATGCTGAAATGGAGGAGTACAAACCTGCACAGCCAGTCTCTGTTCGAGAGGCAGTCAAGTATTCATCGTTCGAGATTATGAAGCAACTCGGGAAAGGAGCATTCGGAAGAGTGTTCCTTGCTAAACACAAGCCCACGAACAGAATCTTCGCACTGAAGGCTCTTTCAAAGAGAAACCTCATGCTGCAACGGCAGATGCGCTACGCTATCAGTGAGGCCAACATCCTGCGACAGACAGACCATCCTTTCGTAGTGAAGCTTTGGTACTCCTTCCAGACCCAGCACAACCTATACATGTGCCTGGACTATTGTTCATGCGGAGATCTAAGCGAGTACCTTGCCCACAAATAGAAACTTTCAGAATTAGAAGCCAAGTGGATCATCGCCCAACTGCTTCTAGCACTTGAGTATCTCCACTCGAAGAACATTCTGTATCGTGATCTGAAACCAGAGAACATCCTGCTCCACGAAGACGGTTATATTCGTCTGGCCGATTTTGGGTTATCCAAAGCAGATAATGTCGGTCTTACCTACTCTTTCTGCGGCAGCCCAGCATACCTGTCTCCAGAAATGATCAGCCAGCGGGGAGTTGGGAAGGAGGTCGACGTGTATGGCATGGGATGCGTGCTACATGAGATGCTGCTTGGGCATCCGCCTCACTTCGCAAACGATATTGACCAACTCTACAAGAATATCCGATAGGGAAAGCTGAAACTTCCGGCAACACTAAGCGAAGAGGTGAGAGATTTACTAAAGAATCTCTTACAACGTTAGCCCACAAGACGCATGAGTATAGCTCAAGCAAAGCAACATCCATTTTTTCGTGATGTGAACTTCTTAGAGTTGCTACAAGGCCGATGTGGTCGCTCAAACTACCAAAATATAAGCCAGCTCGAGCCACAGCAGGCAGAGAACTCCGATAGCGAGACTAATAGCGACTGCGAATCTTTTTCAGATACAGACTACGAACCGTAGCCGGCACCGCGCATCAACCGGGTAACCAAGTTCAGCTTCGAGCGGGAGGCTCAAGCCCCGATAGAACCATGAACTATCCCTACAAGTGTCATTCCCTCACTTCCGTTTTATTCTACATCACCTCTGCAATAAAATTAAACGTGACTATAAGGGTATGCTGTGCAAACCAGCTGGTGACAGCCGCAGCTTCTCCTCATACGGGAAGTTCATCGACCTGAAGAATAAAGAAAGCAGTTTGCCAAAGAAGAAGCCAGAAACGAACGAACGGCAGAAGACACCCAAGATGGTTCAGGGTCATACAAACAAGGAGCACAATACCACTGCTTTCACGTCTGTCTCAAGGGATAAACGCGGCAACTTCCGATTTCCTATACGTCTATGCAAGCATGAACTCAAGTATCGACCGAACTACTTCGTGGGAATGGACCGTAAGCCATCATGGTCTATGAGCAAAGCTGAAAAAACTCCCAGAGACCGCTACGTAGACTACGAGATCTGCGAGAAGAATCCACTGTTCCGTCGAACAAAGCGCACATCTAAAAGCAACGTTGAATAGTCGTGGCGTAATGACAAAGAATACATGCAACTGGCGTCCACCAAAGTTACAAGCAAGATGCTGCTTACAACGAGAGATAGCACTGGTTTTGAGACCAATAGGACAACGCTGAACAAGACATGCAGCGACCGTTTTAACTACTCCATTGTCGATCCAAAGGAGCTGTCACAGATCGGACAGTTCCTTCATTCCAAGATTGAGAAGTCAAAGAAACTTGACAAGGAAGAGCTTATGAACATAGAAATCGAGGAGAGGGAAGCAAACGATCACCGCAAGCTTGGCAACGTGTACATAGACATGCAGCTGCATGCAGGACGCAAGCCCAACGTAATTGTCAGTATGACTTAGGTTAACCACGAAGAATATCTCGGATAGAGGCATTTCGGAAACTACGTGTTATCGATGGACCTCCGCAGGCACACTCATGACTTCGACAGTTACATCCCAAGACAGCCCCCTGAACCATGCAAGTCACCCATCTACGATCTCCTGGGTACATCCGATCTTATATCAGCCGTGAATCTAGATAAAGTCAAGGAGGACACGAAAAGAGGCAACGTTAAGCTGCATACTTTCAGAGATAAGGTTAGGACGAGATATGACCGTGTGGGTGAACTTCCCACAACGCGCGTTGACTACGACTACGACTTGAACAAGCTGGGCCACCTCAATGCTGGAAAGGCTCATAAATTCGAGGAGGATAAAAACAGACCGGAGGACCTGTTCCCGATCGTGGATCCTGCGATTAAGCGCGACAGCGACTTCATCATGACAGCTGAACTCAGGAAAGAACTGGTCCTCACTCGAACAAGTCCTTTTTGTTGATCACTTCAAACTCTAATTTTGTCATTGAGAATGAACGAGAGAGTCACAAGGCAGTTTTGATTGCAGTTGCGATGTCGCTGAGGCTGTAAAAGTCACTCCGGACGAACTCCTTTTCACCCGAGAGGGTTGAGGTTCCACGGTACTGGATACCCCTCAACACCTCAACTGCCGTCCTTCGCACATCCACGAGTTATCGATTGCTGACCAGTAACGAGCAGCTGCTGCGCATTGTTAAGAGTAGGCACCCCTGCTCTTTTTCCCGTGATTTCCGTATGCTGGCAAGTAGTTCGAAGGGAGAACTATCTTGCATGTTCGCGTGGCTGACGTGCTCTACGAAGAGGTACTTTTAACTGACATTGGTCATTAGAAAAAGGGATGAGGCTGCTGAGGTCAGATAGGGTTTGATATCGATGATATAGTGATTTGGTTGTTCATCGCTGAAGTCGTCGTCTCCCTGGTTGTGCTCACTGGGCGCTTTGTTACTTTGATGCTTGTGGTTCTGGTCTTCGACGAGTATTGTTAAGGAGCAGAAGCCACGGTATCCTCTTCCGACTACTTCCGTCCCAAGTCTTTCAACAATGCTTTGGATATTGACCGGACAGCAGTTTCCTTTAACATAAGCCTGTTGGCAGTATGGAGCCATCTGGATACATCGAAGTATTCCTCGAAACTCTACTTGGCTGGGCGTGACTTCTATGGCAATTTCGTAGGTCTTCAGCTTGTTCAGCATCTTCAGTGGTTGAGCTTCGATAATGCCGCCTTTCTGGAGCATCTTCGTGATGAATTAAGTCCGCCGATAAAGTTGCTCACAGCATCTCAGTCTGCACTCCAGCAACTTTATGAACATCCCATGTAGATCCTCGCATACCTTCTCACACCCAACCGCATCGCTGGACAATTTGGAGACTTCAACAATTGCCCTTTGCAGCTACTTATCATCTGTAACAGACACTTGAGCTATCCCTCTTCCCAAAAACTCTTCTTCAATCTTGAGCAGCCAAACAGATATGCGTGGATGTCGCACCGCCAGTACAAGCAATTGAGCAGCTAGCATTTCTAAACTGCTACCAGGCGGAAGATGGCTCCAGGGGAGAGTTGGAAGCATGGCTTACTGCAACAGCTGCTTCATCCCTGTAAGTGACCAATCCTTGATCAACTTGATATCGGGACAGTACAACGGTAGCTGAAGATGGTAGCTTAGCAGCATCTCCTCCTTGCCACTTGACATCTTCCCAGGAACGATGTAAGCCTTCCTTCCAGCAACAGCCTCCTTAATCTTTTTGAGTGTCGATGTCGAGTAGTAAGTCAGACTTGCTAAAGACAAGCAACTGGGAAACAACTTCCTGTCAGTATCTGGCACCACTATGTGAAGCTCGGGACGATGGATAGGCAAAAGTTTGAAGTACTCACTGAGCAGAGTCTGACTGACAGCTGGAATCACCAGCACGACCGCTCGCTTTTATGCTCTCCAGAGCCGAGATAGCTGTCCTTCAAATGAAGCCATGTGGTGGGTTGTTAAGCGGCTCCACTAATCCAAACTAAAGCTCGGAATGTGCACCTCAACGGCTTGCTCGTAACTGCTCCAATCATTTTCAAGCCGTTGCTGAGCCGCTGCGCACCATTGAACCTTCAGTTAGTAGGACTATTCAAGCTAACGACGAAACTTGCCGTGCCTCCAGTAGCATAGCAGCCTGGAGACTGCTCTCCTTTTATTGACTTCTGCCCTTTGATATCGTTTGGTGACAGCCAGCCCTCTCCAGCACTGTTGGATCGCCTTAGCAGCTAGATTACGGTCTCTTCGGAACTGGAGTTTCCTGTGATCCTTGATGAGCTTTTCGAAGGTGACTCGATTAACGAAGCAGTCCATTATTGACTGTTCGCTTATGCGGTGGTTCGCGCCATCCAAGAGCAGCAGCGTGTTTCCTTTGATAGTAGCCGATTTGATGCAGTATTTCTTCAGGAAGCGTATGATGGATTGAATCAAACTCACGATCCTCCCCCAGCTTGGTAGGTGCTCCAACCTAAACACTTCAAGCTCTTTGTCCTCAACTAGCTGCAGTTTGTGGATGGTGAGGTAGCTGAGCTATTCGAATACGATGATATTGTCCTGCTGCTGCTCTACCTAGGTCGGTACGGGCTGGTCTGTTGGTGATGCTTAAGATTCTGCTTGAGGGTTTGTTTGCACCTTGACGGACTCCCGACCTTTGTCCACTCTGGTGAGAAACATCTCTTAGTTTTCTTCACCGAGCAGTTTGATGGTCTGGCGAAATGCCGAGGACTTTGCGAGCATGTTCAAGTTGGACAGCTTGTTTTCGAGGTTGCGATTGTTGAGTTTATTGCGAACAGCTTTGGGTTGAACCTCCTCCAAATAGGACAAATCAACGTTGTCGGCTTTGTAGATGTTCACGAGTTGGTAGATGCCGGAACTGCTGTAATAATCAGCGGGGAGCTCGACATCTGCGAAGTTGTAGAACCGTTGCATGCTGCTCAGAGGCTGGGTATGTGTGTACAGGTGTTTGAACTTAGGCCGCTTCTTTGCTGCAGCAGGTTATACTTTTTAAGTAGACTGAACTTTCGGGGCTACCAGCTCTGCCAGGATCCTTCTTTGGAGTGCAAAGTCTATTCTATCTGTGGCTTGCGAGTCCGACTGGGATGAAGTGATTGGCGGAAGGGTGGTCAAATGTTTGACGTTGTTTTGTCTTCGACGGTGTTGATCAGTCAACAGCCGGAACTTTTCATCGATAGCAGTAACCACATGGCGATCAGCACGCCGAAACCTTGTGAGGACACTGGTGAGGATATGTCGCTGTACATTGGGGCTGGCAAACGGGAGTACCTCAGCATCCTTACGAATCGATTGCAGCTCTTCCATAAATAACTTCTAAACATCGAACATGCAAATTCGTCAGTGGTCATCGAGGCCAAAGCAATCCAATACCTCCAAATCTTCCCCTCGATGCACTCGCACAATGAGGGTATAGTGCTACTTTGAGGGGATTTTCGCGACTATTTTGTAGCCATTGCGAACGAAATCTATGTTGCCATATTTATGTACCTTCGTTTACTCCGCGCAAGCCTGTTAGAATCCGCATAGTTCGCTCATAGGATTTGTGGTATTGCACTGACCTCTCACTTTCGTTGTTTATGTTGTCGATTACCATACCCAATTTGTTATCGATGTGCCAGTATGAGCATAACTGTGGCGACAGTTGTCGAAACTCTCCGAACCTCTGCGAAAGATCGATACAGGTCTCAGTGAGAATGGATGAGGCTTCTGTCTGGGGGACACGCTCTAGCGATTGGATCTCAGTGTTACCTGAATAGTTTAGTCTCATATCATAGCTACGATCTCCTGCCCAATCGACCATGACAATTACAAAGTACTTTCCCGGATCAAGCAAACACTGGATACTCGTAAGCTTTCCTTGGGAATAACGGCCAGCGATCCAACGATAGCCTTCAGGTTCCTTCATAGCGACGAGAATGCGCGCCCAACTATACTGGTAACCCTTTCTGAAGAATTTTTTATCCTTTTGGATCAGAGTAATATCGCAGTTGGTGACTGCATCGATTGAAAAGGATCGGACAGAAATTGGATCTTTGAGAGTCTGTTTGAGGTTACAAGCCGACCGATAGCTATTTTGGTTAAGCTAGCAGAGAATTAGCGATTGATAGCTGAGAGGAATTTCACCGACCGTCAGAGGAATCTTCGAGTTGTCTGTGATGATGTTGATCTCGTCTGCAAGTTCATCTAAAATTCTGGTGGGATTTGGACTGCTTCGATGCTTCAACACTGGTAGATAAGTATATTGCTTCTCGGCAAAGGCTGTGGTTGATTTGCACTGCCTACCGACCAACACTAAGCTGTTCCTGCTGATGATTTGCCGCTGGAGTACCATATCCAAATTCATGTGCTTTCTGATTTCGAGCCTCTCGACTACAGATCCACTCAGCTCGTTGAGGAAATCTTCCAAATTGCCAGTCTGAAGAGCTTCATAAGTTGAATAAACCTTTGCAAGAGCCTTTTGTAGAAGATGAGGCCACACCTCCATTCCATTTTTACTTTTATCTTGGGTTGAGAGAAACAGTGGTGAGGCTTTTCTGTCCTTGACCACAACGGGGATGAAGTCGTCGATGATAACATACCGCCAGACGCCTTCAATGAAAAGTCTTAGCAGATAGATCCCGTACTCATTGATGTTCTCGCCCTCAAAATACCTCTCCAAACAGCCGACTGTATTGCCAACAACTGTAAGGCCCAGCACCATATAGTTTAGCGGCACCTCACCGTTCATTATTGCACATCTTTCTTTTATCTATTTTGAAAAGAGGGTGCAGTATTTTCCTCGATTTATTTCGCTCACGCGTACCCATTTCACATCCCCATACTTGGTGTCCTTTGGACTGTAGTAAATAGAGGCTGCTTCGGGAGGAAAGATATCGTCATAGTACTTCTTCTTGTTCTTCTTGAGACCCTCCAATAATGAACTGTATCGCTTTCTTTCATTGATACGCTCGTCGAGCAAGGAGGTCCTCGGAGCCAGCATTTTGCTGGCTGCCGGCTGCCTGTCCGATCGTAAAGCGAACGAAGCATTACTGAGGCTGATTTGCGAATTGTCCCTCACGCTCCCGTCAAGACTCGTTTTCTTTTTCAGAATAGGAACTGGATTTTTTGTTATCGAATCCTTTCGTTTGAGAGGCAGAGGCATATCATCGTGGAGGCTGTTATTCTCTTCGTCGAAACGCACGCTCTTTCGGCGTTTGAAATTACCGTTGAAGCATTGCGAACTATCCTCCACTCTGCTCGTATCAAAACAGCCAGACACACTGAGGTTGTTCGTCGTCTCGGTCAGGATATTCGTCAGGGACTCCATCGACTCATTAAGGCTGCTATCGATCGAAAACGAACTATCCAGACGCTTGAGTCTTCGCGGATAGGTAATCGGCTTGATATCTGGCGGGCAGTTCTCCTTGTTACGTGGCGATTTCTTCGCAACGAACATTCGACGGTTTGCTATTATTAAACGATAGTGAGTTGTGATCGTATATCGCTTATCATTTGTCTTCCTCGCCGGGCTCGCATAACTTTATGTACTTGATCTAGTAGATCTTCTTGGGGTTGATTACGAGCTTCGGGTTGAATGGGTCCAGTTCCTTGGCCTTCTCAAAGTTTTAGGATGACTAGTCGTACTGGCGCATCGCTTTAAAAGCGAATGCTCTCCCAAAGTAAGCGTGGCTATTGCGTGGCTGCATCCCGATGACTTCGGTGTAGTCTAAAAGGGCTTTCTCAAACTTATCAGTCAAGAGATAGCATTTAGCTCGTTCATGAATGTAGCACGGTTCATTGGGGGATAGTTCAATTGCCTTGGAGAGAGGGTCTATGGCTTTCTCAAAATTCTCAAGGTTTGCGTAGCTGATACCCAAATGGTAGTATATGTCTGCCTCGTAGGTCTCGTAAGGCTTGTTGTCCAACGAGGCATATAGATCTTTGATGCTCTTTTTGAACTCCTTGTTCTTGTAGAAGGCCAATCCGCGTTTGTAGAGTATCTGAGGGTCAGTTGGTTTGCGACTGAGAGCATTCGTGAGATCTTCAATAGCGTTGTTGTAGTCCCGAACATCCACGTAGATGTTGCTTCGCTGGATCAGAAACTCCTCATTTAATGGTTCCTTCCGTAAGGCTTCGTTGAGGTAGTACAGGGCTTTTTCGTAGTCCTTCAGCAATCGGAAAGCCATACCGATGCCGTTGAAGATACCAGGATTTTGTGAGCGAAGCTGCTCTGCGTACATAAAATCATCAATAGCAGAGTTGTATGTTGCTTCACCCAGCTTTCCAAGTTCAATCTTGGACAAGCCTCGATAATAGTATGAGTCTGGCACACTCGGTTCAATACGTGTTGCACTATCGAAGTCCTGAATGGCTGCCTTGTGATTCTTGATGTCCTGATAAACCAATCCCCGCTTTTCGTACACGAGCCTATCCTATCCGATTTCTTTGAGAACGTTGGTGAGGCTTTCTAAAGCCTCAGGCAGCTTATCGTTCTTATGCTGCATCAGACCCAGATGGTATAGAGAAGGAATATGGTCTGGTGAGACTTCGAGGGCCTTTTTGAACATCGTAATCGCCTGCTCGTACTGCTTGGTATCCTCATATGCGAGTCCCTTGCTATGATAGAACTTTGGGTTTCCAGGCATAATGTCTATGGCTCTATCGAAATCGCGGTGGGCATTTTCTATCTCTCGGAGAGCCAGGTAGGTGTTTCCACGGTTGAAAAGTGTCTTCGCATCGTTGATATCCAAACTCAGTGCTTTGTTGTATTCTGCCAACGAGTCCTTGTATTCTTCACGGTGGTAGAGTGCCAGTGCCTTGTTGTTGTAGTAAGTGGCCTTCGATGGGTCAAGTTCAATCGCCCTTTTGAACTTCTACAACGCTCTCTCGAAATCCTGGTTCTCGAAGTAGCTCAACCCGAGATTATTCTGTGCGGGTGCATCCTCACTGATCTTACAAGCAGCCTCCAGATCCTCAATGGACTTCTCATAGTTCTTGATCTGGCGGTAACAGTTGCCTCGATGGAAAAGGGCTTTGAAGTTTGTTTCCACTTGGTCACTTTTGATGTGCTTGATTCCACTCGTGAAATCATCTATTGCGAGCTAGAAGTTCATAAGCCGTGAGTGGATCATGCCACGGTTGAAGTAGTAAAGACCGTCGTTAGGCTTAAGTTTTATCGCTCTTTCGAACTCTGCCAGTGCATCGTTGATTTGATTTAGGTTCATCATGCAGTTACCACGGTCCGAGTAGTACTGGGCTTGCTTATCATCGAACCGGATGGCAGTTCCGAAGTCATACATCGCCTTTTGGTAGTGTCCAATGGCCATGAAGACTGATCCTCGTTCAGCATGGTATTTTGCATGAGTTGACCCTCGCTCGTTGGTTGGAGAACCCTGTAGGAAGGTGATGGCCTCGCCAAACTTATCGATCGCAGTCTGAGCGTCCTCTCGATTCTTAGTCTTCTTGAATTTCTCGAATGCATCTTGGCCAGCTCGATAGCTCTTCTCCGCATGCTCTTGACGCATTACTTGATCGCGATGTTCTGTGGCTTTCTTATCTTTGGTGGTGCGAACCGGTGCTTTCTTATCCTGCTACTGTTTCTCCATAAGTTGTATTATTGAGGTCGGGCCAGGCGTTTTATTATGAAGTATAAGTGCCATCAGCGAGTATCTTTGGGTATAATTAAGAAGCATGAACAAATTTATTTTGGCAGTCATCTGCTTGGCTATGTTGCTTACCCAGGCCTTCTGTGAGGAACCAGAGTCTCAGCACGATTCGGTCGTTTATGGTGGAGCTTACGGTCGAGGATCATATGGAAACTATGGCCGGGGAAGTTACGGACGATACAACCGCTACAGCCGCTACGGACGAGGACGCTATGGAGGCTATGGCAGCCGATATGGCAGGCGTTATGGAAGGAGGCGTTCGGTTTACTGGAACCATAACGAAGATG